>JAABUR0100001390.1_pt1 | contig 43448 bp, 60 predicted proteins | sample 5560091 | NCBI WGS metagenome assembly JAABUR01 (sample SAMN10711879, study PRJNA513375) | rock metagenome | isolation source: Antarctica rocks | place: Antarctica: Victoria Land, University Valley sud | reverse complement strand
CGCTCCACGGCGGCAACGATCTTCTTGCGGAGGTCTTCTGAGTAAGGTTTCATGTCTCCATGATCGCATACGGATCAATGTCTTTGACTACTGCTGTAGGAATGGAGGAGCGACTCTCCCGTGTCCAGATGCGTGGCAAGATGTTGCAGCCAGAGCAGATCGCCAACGCCGTCGCCCTGCTCGTTACCGACGAGGCGGACGCTATCAACGGCTCCGTGGTGATGACCGACGACGGTTACGCCAGTTTCAAGTAGGACGGTACAATAGGACCGTGAACAAGGAGACCCTGGATTTCTACGAGTTAGTCGAGCGGGCACTGGATGGGTTGCCGCCGGAGCTTGCCGCGATGCTTGAGAACGTTGCGATCATGGTGGATGACTGGCCGGACTATTCGACGCCGCTGGTTCGGGAGAATCCGGAGGAGACACTCTACGGGCTATATGAAGGTGTGCCGCTAACGCAGCGGGGTTGGGGGTATTCCGGGGCTCTGCCGGATAGGATCACTATTTTCAAGGGTCCGATGGAGCGGGACTTTCGTCCGGAAGAACTTGAGGAGCAGGTACGGGTAACGGTGGTGCATGAGATCGCTCACCACTTCGGTTTCGAGGAGGAACGGCTGGAGGAGTTGGGTTGGGGATAGAAGATGGCAAGGCGGGTTCCGTCAGTATTGAGCAGCATGTGGACGCCCCGGCGGATAACGTGGCCGCGTATATCGGGGACTTCCGAAACGCCAAGGAGTGGATGGTCGGTGTCGAGACCGTGGAGAGGTTGGAGGAGGACGTCTTCCGGCTAAGGCTCGAAAGCCCTATCGGCAAGATCGAACCGGAGGCGAAGATCGTGGAGCACAACCCGGAGAGTATTCGTTGGATCTACACCTCTACTATCGAGGGCGGCGGCAGGGTGGCAGTGAGGCCGGACGAAAACGGAGGCAGCATCGTGACCTACACGGGTGACTTTCGGTTGAAGGGACGGGTGCTTGGAAGGATCGCGCAAGCCGCCGGCATGGAGAAGTTCGCCCGCATGAACGGCGAGCGCTCCCTCACGCGCCTGAAGCACCTGATGGAAGCGCGGCGCTACTAATGCTCGGCCTGCCGGAGCTCGCCATCCTCCTGTTCGTGGTTTTCCTACTCCTGGGTCCGAAGCGCATCGTGAGCATCTTCCAATCGCTCGGACGCGGGGTGCAGGACTTCACGAACGAGTTCGGAACAGACAAGAAAGACAAGATGATCGGCGGTGAGGAAGACCCGGAAGACGAACCCTCCAAACGCCCTCCGGACTCCGGGTAACCGCTAAAGCCCGAGCAACACTCTCCCCCCAGGCCCGACGCGCGCGTTCGGCGGCTCCCGGTCCACGCCGGAGAGGTCTTCACCCGCGCCCTTGAGGTAAATGCGCGGCTCCTGTACTTCCAGTCCGGGGTTCGCGGCGTAGGTCTGCCAGGTTATCCCCTGCCAGGCAAAGCTAAGAATGACCGCTGGTTCCTCGGAGCCGGTGTCGAGGGAGACGTGTACCTCCGGCTGGCCCAGGGTGCGGGAGAGGGAGTTCACCTGCTGTCGATGCTCGGAGTCGTTGAACAGGTCTATCCCCGCGCGCAGACGGTTCGCGGGCTCGGCGAGACGGCGTCGAAGCTCGTACTCGTCTTCGAGGTCAGCGCGGAGGTCCTCTATAGTGGCGCGAAGACCTGCGGCCTCGTCCTCGCGCTCCTCCAGGTCGCGCTCCAGACCCTCGACCCGCCGGAGAGCGTCTTCGAGCGCCTGGTCCTTGCGAGTTACGAGGTCCGAGGCCTCCTGTCCAAAAGCTTCAGTCTCCTCGGCACGTAGTTCCAGAAGGTGGTTGAGGCGCGCTATCTCGCCGTCCTTCCGGTCCAGCTCACGTTCGAGACGCTCTATCTGACGCTCCTGGCTATCCCGGCGGCGGCGGCGTTGTCGGGCCTCCTCCTCAAGGGTATGAATTCGCTCCCTCAGCCGCGCGCGGTCTTCTTCGAGCGCCCGGACGCGTCCCTCGCCGGCCTCCAGGGCGGTCCTGGACTCGTCGGCGGATAACTGGGAGGCGGTGATCCGGTCATACAACTCCCGGATGTGGTTGTCCTTGATCCCAAGCCGGCCCTTCAACTCCTCCGGGTCCGAACCATACTCCCGCCCGGTCTCGACCTCGGTTGTATCCACCTCGGACTCGTCACGGCTGTTTACGGCAGGCTGCTCCGTCGAGTCCTCCGGTTCCGGTTGGCGATTCCCGTTTACCTCGCGCGGGTCCGGCTCTTCCATCTCTCTACTCCCCCTCCGCGGGTTTTTCCTCCGTCCCGCCGCCCTGATCTTGCTTCTTCAGAGACTGCCCCGCCTCCCGAGCGGCCCGGCGCTCCGCCTTGATCTTCTCCCGTTCTTCAGCGGACATCTTCTTCGGCTTTTCCGCCTCTCCTGACTCTTCTGCGGGCGCTTCCTGCTCCGTCTGACCTGTCTTGAGAGACTGGCCTGCTTCCCTGGCGGCCCTTCGTTCGGCCTTGATCCTCTCCCGGTCCTCGGCAGAGAGCTTCTTCGGTTTCTCCGCCTCCTCGGAAGCCTCTGCGGGAGCCGACGTCTGTCCGGATTGTCCGGTCTTGAGCGACTGGCCCGCCTCGCGAGCAGCCCTGCGCTCCGCCTTTATCCGCTCTCTCTCCTCGGCGGAGAGCTTCTTCGGAGCTTCTTCGGTGGTTCCGGCCTTCGCTTCGCCGCCTGCTCCAGCGGTCTTGACGGATTGCCCCGCCTCCCGCGCCGCGCGGCGTTCGGCCTTGATGCGTTCACGCTCTTCCGGGGACATCTTCTTCGGGGCGGCTCCATCTTCGCCCTTCGCGGCGGCTTCTTTCTCTTCGTCCTTCGTTTCCTCTGGCGCTTTCGGGAGACCGCTGATCTCACTGACCCTGGCGAGCACTTCCTCGGCTTTCGGCCTCTCGCCGGTCCAGGCGTGGACTATCTTATGCTCGGGGCTAACTATAAAGACCGCCGGACGAGTGTACTCTCCGTGCTCCTTATCCTTCTCGAAGAGACCCCATTGCCGCCCGGTGACCTTTGTATAGTCGTAGAGTACATACGACTTCATGCCCGAAGCGCGGACGAACTCGCGCGCAACGTCCGGCTCGGTGATGCCGACGCCGACGAGCGAACCGGCGGCGAGGTTGATCTCATCTTCCTTCGCCGCGAGATCCTTGAAATACGCCACGTCCTCCTCGCTCCACGGCCTGTAGAACGCCACGACGACCGGCCCGCGCGCGGTACGCATGCTCAACCGTAGCTGCCCGCCCTGCGCGCTCGGCAGGTTGAACTCCGGAGCCTCCGCCCCAACCTCCGGTACCGGCATGGTCTTCGTACGCGCCACGTACATCCTCCTTGCGTATAACAATCGTCTACCGCAAGAATACTACAGGCTACGCGCCGGTTTGACCCGCGACAGACAACTTAGGGCTTCACAATCATGTCAATTACATTTGCGGCCGATAAGGATGTTCGGCCAGGTCACTAGTCGCCGCGGCGACTGGACAGGCGATCCACGGCCAACGCCGGGGTCGGTAAGTTCTCCACGCCGTGCCACCGCTCCACGAATACTCCCTCATCTCCGACACGGGAGAAGATCACACTCACCGGCTCCCCCGTGTTCACGTCCAGGCGGACTGTAAGACGGTAGGGACCGTAAGCTCCCAGGATTGCTTCGTCGCCGCCGGCCCCGGCTGATGCCTGCCATCTGACTTCCCATCCCAGGTACTCGAGTGTCCGCCTGATCCGTCGACTGCTCTCCATGTACCACTCTCCATTAGGTAGAGTTCTTGAGATCAGTTATACGGTCGCGGCGACTCTCCGGCGCCTATGCTCCAAAGAGCCGGCGCCAGCCGCTCCGCTCCTCTCCGCCCCGGCGGGATCTCTCAGCCTCGAGTTCCGCCTCCAGCCTGTTGGCCCGCTCCTTCTCTCTTCGCATGCCCTGACGCAGGGCGGATTCCTGGATTTCGGCGGATTCCAGCCGGCTATCCAATCGTCCAAGCTCCTCTAGCAGTCCCTCCGCCTTCTCCCTGAGCTCCCTGACACTCTCCGAGAGCCGCTCCGAAGCATCAGAGGGGGCGTCGGAAGCCGCCTCCAGTCCAACCTCGGCTTGCGAAGCACCGGAGGGCCTGTCCGTGAGGCCTTCACCCGGAGGTAACGCCACGGTGGCCGCGGCGTCGGGCCGCTCCTGAAAAGCACTGATACTATCCTCTGGAATCCTCCACGAGCCCAGCACACCCTCGACACGAGACGGACGTCGTTCTCCCCCTAACTCACCGGAGCGCAACATCTGGCGGATGCGCGCCGGAGATAGCCGGAGGATGGGAGCGGCCTCGTCCACGGTGTAGTATTTCTTCTCTTCCGCCACGATGTTTCATTTACCCTCGCGAAGCACTCCCCACGCATGCGTGGCTCGGCCTCCTATATTTCGGCCAACTTCGCGAACTCCTGGCTCATTTCTGTGTTACCTTCGTTTCCGTGCTCGTGAAAGGCATAGGACAGGATACACACGGGTTGGTAACCCAATCGTGAAGCTGCTGATGACCCACGGTTACATGTTCTCCGGTTCCGGTAGCAACGTCTACGTGCAAAACCTCTGCCGCGCCCTCGTCCGCGAGGGCCACGACGTACACCTCCTCTGCCAGGAACCGGACCCGCTCTCCTATGACTTCGTGAACGAGCACGCCACCGCGAGCGCCGAAGGCATCCAGAGCCTGGGCGAGCAGCAGACCCCCTACCTCGGACGCTGCGCCGTCTACAACCCAGATATAGGAGACCTCCTGCCGGTCTACGTCTACGACGACTACCCTGGCTGGCGGGTAAAGACTTTCCTGGACCTCACGGACGAGGAGTTCGAAAGCTACGTACAGCGCAACGCCGGCGCGGTTCGGGCGGTGCTCGAAGCCTCCAGCGCGGAGGCTGTGGTAACCAACCACTCCGTTCCGGGACCACTTATAGCGCGCCGCACCCTGGAAGGGACCGCCGTCCCGTACACGAGCATCGTTCACGGCAGTTGCCTACATTACGTCTCTCGGAAGAGTAAGAAGTACATGGATTTCACCCGCGAAGGGCTAGAAGGAGCAGAGAAGATCCTGGCGCTCTCTACTCACAGCGCCGGAACCATAGCCGAAGACTTCCCGGATATGCAAGGGAAAACCCTTGCCCTCCCCGGTGGCGTGGACACCGACCTGTTCCGCCCGGACGCCCTGGACGTGGATACCCTGCGAAGCCTGAACGGCGGCGCTGGCCGCGGCCCCGAGCAACGGACAAAGCTCGAAGAAGTTCTCGACAGCCACCCGGACGATGCCGGGAAGCTGGCCGGAGAGCTTCGCTCCATCGCCGCTTCATACGACGCTCGCTCGCACGATATGGACGCCAGAGATCGTCTGGGGTACTTCCTGAACAGCGGATCGCCAACCATCATCTACGTCGGTAAGCTCATCCACTCAAAAGGCGTTCACGCCCTGATCTCCGCCTTCGCCCGCATACACCGCCAGACCAATGCCCGTCTGCTGATAGTCGGCTTCGGTACCTTCCGCGAGGGCCTCGAAGCGCTAGTCCAGGTCCTGGATGCGGGCGAAACTCGCCTGCTGGGGATGATGGCAGAGTCTGGCAGACTCCTGGAAGGCGGTCCCGCTGGTCCTCTGGAGCACTTCGAGTTGTCCGACGAGTTACTGCGTTCCGCAGCGGGGATCGAGAGCCAGGTAGAGTTCATCGGTCCGCTGTACCACAAAGAACTGGCGAAGCTGCTGCCGGCGGCGGATGTGGCGGTAGTCCCATCCATCTTCCCGGAGACGTTCGGGCTCGTGGCGGCGGAGTTCGCGGCGAGCGGCGTCGTTCCGTTCGTGGCCGACCATTCCGGCCTGCGTGAGGCGGGGGCGATTGTGGGCCGGGATCTCCCTTTCGACCTGCGCGTCAGCATGGATGGCTTCGAGGAGAATTTGGCCCGCGCGCTGACAGATTACCTGTCGCTCCCGGAAGAGGAGCGGCGGAAATGCAGTGAGACCGTTCGGCGCAACAGCGTGGAGCACCTGGGCTGGAGAACGCTCGCGGAGAGACTGGTGGAAGTTACCGGAGGGGAAAGGTAGGACTTGGCAGTCGAGCAGATACTCCGGGACTTCGGGATCATACTCGGGGCCGGTCTGATCTCACAGCTCATCGCGATGTTTATCCGCATACCGGAGATGATCGTGCTGGTAGCCGTCGGGGCCTTGATCGGACCATCGGTGCTCGGCCTCGTTTCGAGCCCGTTGGATGGAGTGGGAGCCCAACTCCTCTTCAATGTTGGGGTGGCGCTGATCCTCTTCCACGGCGGCCTCGGCATCTCGCTGCGTGTTATCTCCCGAACCGCCGTCGGGCTCGGCATGCTCGTACTGCCCGGAGTTCTAATTACCACCGGCATCGTCGCGGCAGCCGTGGCCCTGGTATTCGGCGTCCCATTTCCGGTCGCCTTGATGATCGGTGCGGTCCTCGCCGCTACCGACCCCGCCATCCTCATACCTCTATTCGAGAGGATCAACCTGCGACCCAAAGTCTCCCAGACCGTTATCGCGGAGTCCGGGTTCAACGACCCGGTCGGCACGGTCCTGACGCTGGCCCTCGCCAGCGCGGTCCAGTCCGGCAAGTTTACGCTCTCGGGTCCCGCGATAACGTTCGCGGAGGAGATGGCGCTGGGAGTGGTGATCGGCGCGGTGGCAGGTCTACTCGTCGCCTTCGCCATAGCTTCGACGGCGAGGTCCGGGATCTGGGACGAGGCACCGGGAGTGGTGATCTTCGCCGTCGTCGCCCTGGGATACTCCTCGGCCCAGTTCGTCGGCGGCTCCGGCTACCTGGCGGCCTTCGTGATGGGCCTTATCGTCGGTAACATGGAGGAGTTCAGGCTCATCCAGCACGACAAAAACGTGGAGCTTCTCGACAGCTTCGCCGGGCAGATCTCCGAGATCGCCACGCTGCTGGTGTTCGTCACGCTGGGGATGAACCTTCCGTTCGACGCGCTCGGTAAATATTTCTTCGGCGGCCTGCTGGTGATGGCGGTCTTTATCTTCGTAGCCCGCCCGCTAACCGTCCTGGCCTGCCTACTCCCGGACCGGCGCGCGCGATGGACCAGAAGTGAGATCGCTTTCCTGAGCTGGTGCCGCTATACGGGCGTCATCCCGGCGGCCGTGGCGAGCTTGCTACTGGCTCGCCATATACAAGGCGCGGAACTCGCCGTTTCCCTGGTCGCCTTCGCCGTCTGCGCCACCCTTCTCCTGCAAGCAACCACGGCGGGCTTCGTCGCTAAAAGACTCGGCCTGATCGAAGCTCCGGAGCCGGATTCTTCCGCATAGAGTTCGTACCCGGCACCCCGATACTAAAAAGAAGATACAATGGGATTCCGGCAGTACGAACGGAAAGGGAACAGTGATCCAGCTAACCGACAGCTTTAACCGAAAGATGGACTACCTGCGGATCTCCGTCACCGACCGTTGCAACTTCCGCTGCCAGTACTGCATGCCCGAGGATATACAGTTCCAGGACAAGAGCCATATTCTCACCCTGGAAGAGATGCTCACCTTCGCCGAAGCCTGCCTGCAACTCGGCGTAACCAAAGTCCGTGTAACCGGCGGCGAGCCGCTCGTCCGCCGCGGAGTCGTCTGGTTTATCAGCCAGCTAAAAGAGATAGGCTTCGAGGACGTAACCATGACCACCAACGGATTTCTCCTAAAAGACAACCTCGAAGGGCTCGTGGAAGCCGGCCTCGACCGCATCAATATCTCCCTGGACACGCTCCAACCCGAGAAGTTCGCCTTCATCACACGCCGCAACCACTTCGAGAAGGTGTGGGAGTCGGTAATGGCGGCTCTCGAAACGCCGCTCTCGCCGGTCAAGTTGAACGCCGTCGCCATGCGCGGGGTGAACGACGATGAGATCTCCGACATGGCGAAGCTGACCCTCCGCTACCCGATGCACGTCCGCTTCATAGAGCTAATGCCATTGAACGGCGACACCGACGGCTCCCGCTTCCGCTCGCTGTTCATATCGGGCAAGGAGATCCTGGAGCGGGCCCAGCAAGAATTAGGCGACCTGCGCCCCATAGATAAAGAAGACCCGGCGGCCCCCGCAGACGAATTCAAGTTCGACGGAGCACCCGGCACCTTTGGCGTCATAACACCCGTTTCGGAACCGTTCTGCGCCAGGTGCAGCCGTCTCAGGCTCACGGCGGACGGTAAGATCCACCCTTGCCTCCTCACCGACCTCGACGTGCCGGTAAAGGACGCCATCCGCTCCGAAGACCCCATCCCCGCCATCCACGAAGTCCTCTGGCACACCGCCGGAATAAAGCCAGCGGCCGGCCTCACCCTCCCCGAGGAATCGCGCAACCGCACCATGAGCCAGATTGGTGGCTAACGGCGCATATCCGCGACAATACCGGCTCGCTTCAACAACTGCTAAAGACCAAGCTATGTGCGGCGAGCATCACTCTTACTCCTTCTTAACTACGAGCCGGTTATAGGCGTTGTCGAAAACTCTGCTCGGACCGCTCGTGGCGGATCGATGCTGGTTTCTCTCCACAGCGTTCCTGGAAGCGTGTGGGCCGAGTTGCGATAATTGTCCGGGATGGCAAACTAGCAGGAGGGAGATATGGTAGGGGACGGGACTGATACTCCTGAATACGCCGTAAGCTCATTCGAGGAGTTCCATTCGCTCATCAGCACCCACTTCCGCTACGGCTTTATGTATCGGGGCATGAAAGATATCGGCTGGGAACTCAAACCTTCAATTGGCCGGTATTTACCTCTACTCGAATCACGGGGATTTGATAAGGCCAGGTTACTGACAATCGAGAGCGAAATGATCCGGATTTTCCGCATGCAATCGGCGCGATTCTTGGGGTATTTGCCCAAGGATGGCTGGGAAGTCTGGTCGATAGCGCAGCACCACGGCCTGCCGACACGTCTGATGGATTGGACCTTTAACCCGCTGGTGGCGCTGTTTTTTGCGGTGGAAGAAGCGTTTGAGGAGGACAGCGTAGTTTATGCGCTGGAGCTGCCAGGTGGTCACGTAGGCATTCAGGGCGAAGAGAAGCTTCACCCGATAAGCGTCACAGAAGTGCTTGCCTATGAGCCTTCTCACCAGACGGCCCGAGTTCATGCCCAGTCCGCCATCTTTACTGTTCAACCCGATCCGACAAAATCATTATGGGCACCGGAACTCCAACGAATAAGGATTAAGAGTTCTGCAAGAACACCCATCGAACAAGTCCTCTTTAACTACGGGATAACAAGGAAACTCTTGTTTCCCGAGCTTGATGGACTTGCGGACTGGCTAAAACGGATGAAGTTCCCGTGGTTGTAGGACTTAGACTTCCCCCCTTCTCCGAGTATCACATTAGACATTACTCGGATCTGCAACGCAGCCTATCGGCGGGGGTAAAAATGTCCCGGCGTGGAGAGGGATCCTACTACCTCTCTCAATATGATCGGTTCTGAAAGACGAACCTAATCCGGCTCTATGGTAGCGATGAGCCCTTCGTTGTTGAGACCTTCCTGGTAGAGTTCGGCCAGTTCTTTGTGGCATTTGATAACCAGTGCCTTGCCGTGCGTGTGGGCTTCTAGCATGATCGAGACGGCGTTCTGCACGCTCATCCGCGGTATGACTTTGCGGAGCACCTCTATTACGTGCTCCATCGGCGTAAAGTCGTCGTTGTGGAGTATGACCTTGTATGGAGGTTCCGTGCTCTGGCGCTGCCGGGTCTTCTCGCGCGGGGTCGTCTCGGTGGCGGAGACAACCGCACCAACGGCCAATGCGTCTAGGACTGTTTGCTCCGCAGACATCTTTGCCCCCACTGGATAAACTCGGTCAACCCAAGCACGATAACCAACCTGAACGTTCAGCGCAACCTCTCGCGCCCCTGGTTTATGAGAGGTATCACTTTTTCGAGGACTTGCTCTGCTGTCCGGTTGTTGCGGCTGGCTATCTCTTCGGCCCGCTCTGTCCGGGGATAATCCAGCGGGTCGTCGCGCATTAGTCGCGGGAGCGCTACAGGGCTCTGCGTATTACGTTTCGAGAGCCAGGCTTCTGGGACTTTCTCGTGCAGTTCCTGGTGAGACACGGCGGCCCAGAGCATGGTCCAGGCACGCGGCACGACGCGCCAGATGTCGTAGCCTCCGCCACCCGTCGCCACCCAGCGTCCCTCGCATAGCTCGTGGGCCAGTTCGTGGACGCGGCTTGGGATGTGCTCGTAGAGGCGGGTCGTCGCGGCTAGGTGCGTGAGGGGGTCGAGCTTGTGGCCGTCGCAACCGTTCTGGGAGAGGATCAGGTCCGGCTCGAAGGCTCGCAACACTTCGGGAACCACAGCCTCGAAGCAGGAGATCCAGGACTCGTCGTCCGTGAACGGCTCCAGCGGCACGTTGACCGAGTATCCCGTGCCGCCGTCGCGCCCCCGCTCTTCGACGCCGCCGGTACCCGGAAAGAGGTAGCGTCCCGACTCGTGCATGGAGATGGTGAGAACCTCCGGGTCGTCGTAGAACATCCACTGCACCCCGTCGCCGTGGTGGGCGTCGGTGTCCAGGTAGGCTATGCGGATGCCGGGATGCTCCTCCTTGAGCCGGGCGATGGCGACGCCCGCGTCGTTGTAGAAGCAGAACCCGCTCGCCTGGGAACGCATCGCGTGATGCAGGCCCCCGGAGATGCACATCGCGTGATCTACCTCGCCGTCCATTACGAGCCGAGCCGCCTTGAGCACCGCCCCGACTACGTGCGCCCCGGCCTCGTGGACGTTCGGGACTACCGGGTTGTCCGGCGTCCCGATACCGTACTGTATTAGCTCCGAGAGCAAGGCCTGTCCGCGCCCGGCTTTCTGCACGTTGCGAATGTAGGTCAGGCGATGGACGGTAAGCAGGTCCTCGTCGCTCGCGGGCTCGGACCCGACGAAATCGTAGCCGTCGAGCAGCCCGGCGGCCTCGCATAGCTCCAGGGTCAACCGGATCCTCAACGGGTTGAACGGATGGTCGTTCCCGAAGCCGTAGCTCTCCAGGTCCTGGCCGTGGACCATTGCCGCTTTGCCGGTCAGAGCGTCCGCTCCCTCACACCGGTTGCCGGGGCGGCCAGAGCACAGTGTAACCGGCGTTCTCCAGTTGCGCGGCGGCCTCGCTCGTGTCTATGGTGTCCACCCGGAACACGACGAGACGCTCCGAGGGAGCGTCTTCCGCTGGCTCTGTACGCGCTCCCATTACGACGCTCACTATATTGATGCCGCACATCCCGAAGATGCCCGCGGCCCCGGCGAGAGTACCGGGCCGGTCGGGGACGGAGACCTCCATGCGACTCCCCGGCTCGTGCGCGCCCACCAGGTAGGTCAAAGCCTCCATGACGTCCGAAGAGGTGATTATGCCGACCAGATCGTCGTGTTCGACGACGGCCAGACAGCCGATCTTCCTCTCCCGCATCTCATTTGCCGCCTGCTCGATGGGGTCTTCCGGGTCGGCGGTGAAGACCTCGCGCGACATTACATCCGCGACCTGGGTCTTTACCAGAGCCTCCGCCCGCGCGGCATCTCCAAGAGCCGGCGTCGCCAGGCGCAGGTCTCTATCCGAGACCATCCCGGCGAGTCGTCCTCCCTCCAGCACCGGGAGGTGCCGGATCTTCTCCTCCCGGCACAGCGCGAGCGCCTCTGCGGCCGTAGTCTCCGGCGTGAGCGTCACGACCTCGCGGGTCATTGAGTCTTTCACCAACAGCATAAGTTCCCTCTCCAACGCGCCCGGACATCTCCCCTACCGACATTGTATATGAGCGCATCTGTCGCGGTAAGAGTACGCCGCGAACTGGTATAAAGACTCATATGCCCGAATATCTAAACCAATTCCTGGCCGACAAGGCGACGATGCTCGTCGAGGAGAACTTCACCGGCGTGGAGGCCGAGTGGTGGTGGGAGCGCCGCATGGGCGGCGGCATCGAAGTCTGTCAGGAGCTAGACCCGGAAGCGATGAGCGCGCAAATAGCCCGGAAGACAGGCAAAGAGAACGGGGAAGTCTGGCGGATAGTTCAGGAAGAACTCGGGCTGGAAAACACGGAGCCCGTAGTGCTGACGTTCGAGATCCCCGGCGAAACCGAGGCCGCGCAAGCCGCCGCCCTCCTCACCGATCGCTCCGCGACCCCCGAAGGACTCGCCGCCCCGCTCTACCGCCGGGTCGAAGCTGCCGTCAGCGCGAAGTAGCCGCTACTCAGTACCGCGGCACGGAATCGTCCACCTGCGAGTAGGCGTCGAGACCGCCTTCCAGGTTGATGACGTTTTCGAACCCCGATCGCTGGAGAGCCTGCGTTGCGTAGGCGCTGCGCGCGCCGTGGTGGCAGATGACTACCATCTCCGCCGCCGGATCAAGCTCGGAGACCCGCTCCGGAAGCTCTCCTATCGGGATCAACATCGAGCCCTCGATCCTCGCCGTCTCGTACTCCCACGGCTCTCGCACGTCGAGCAGCTCCGGGCGCTCTCCGGCGTCGAGCCTCTTTTTGAGTTCTCCGGGTGTGATGTTTTCGTAGTCCAACTCTTCCTCTCCGGTATTCAGAACCTCAGTAGTTTCCCCAGACGCCATTCCGCCGGTACCCGGCCAGCATCGCGAGCCCGATGGCGAACTGGACCAGACCGAGCACGGCCTGGAACAGCGTGTACCACACTGGTCCCTGGGCGCGCAGCAATCCGGTTAGTTGCAGTATGGACGCCGGCACGCGCAGCACGCCGAAGATAAAGGCCACGAGAATAAGCCAGAACGCCCAGCGCCAGCGCCGGATGGTCCCAACCACCAGCAGCGCGATGAAAGCGGAGATAGCAGCCAGGAAAGCGAGATCGAACACTCGACGGGTGCTCCCGGATATCTTCAAGGACTGATCGTAGATCTCCGGCGCCATCGCGAGGATTATCACCAGCGAGATCCAGACGAAGCCGAAGAAGCCGAGCACGAGTCCCTGTGTACGGTTTACGCGCAAACGACTCAACACCCGCTCCACCCGGAAGGATGGTTCTCCTTCGTCTTCTACGACTCGTAGTCGACGACTACACGTCCGGCCGTGAGCGCGTCGAGCTTCTCCACTCCAGCGACGTGCTCGGGATGCTTGAGGTATCCTTGTAGGTCTTCCCTGTTCTCGAAGCGGGCGAAGAGACCGTGCGTGTAACCGCCGCCCCGGCCGCTGAAGTCCTCGCCCACCGAGAGGTCCACGACGCCCGGCACCGAGTCCTTAAGGCCCCTGAGCGTCGAGAGGAGATCTTCGATGTCCTCGGGTGAGGCATCGTCATTCACGGTAAAGAGTACAAGATGGTCGATCACGGCTGGTCCTTTCCCTCGTTTACGCAGCGAAGTCTAGCAGACAACCGGGTTCCCGCCGCTAGAATATACTGCGCTCCGACTCGTCGATCTCGTAGTCGTTGATGGAGGCGTCGCGGCGTCGCATAAGGCCCTGCTCGTCGAACTCCCAGTGTTCGTTACCGTGAGAACGCCGATCACCTCAGGGCTTTCTCGGCGGCATTTACGGCCTTGAGCACAACTCTGTACTCCTCGGCGAGCGCGTCCCCGTGAAGCTCTCGGATCAGGGAAGCCGACTGATTCGGTCAGGAATTCGACTGGCATCGAGTTTGCCTTTCCTGGACTATACCGTAGCTGCGGCGAGTAGAGGATCGTCGTTGAATCCTGCTCATGGGTTGGACTTATCCGAGCAACGCGCCTCCGCCGCCCGATGAGAGCCAATAGTAGATGATGTAGACGCCCGCCAACACGAGCAAGGCCGCAGAGGCGAGCTGCACGTAGGGCACGGCCGCTCGGAGCCACTTGACGAGGCCCTGCTTGAAGAAAGCAAGCGCCAGGGTGACCATCATTAGCACCGCCGCCATGCCGAGCCCAAAGCTTACGAACTGGTCGGCTCCCGCGAGGACGCCGCCGGTTGCCAGGCTACTTCCTATTATCGCCAGGAACACCGGCAGGGTGCAGCTCAAGGATGCCGCCCCATAAGCGAGGCCGAACAGGAAGAAACCCCTTATGCTTACAGTCCCAGGGTCACCGATGTGTCCGGCGAGGCGCTCGAAGACGCCGGTGTAGAGGGTGCGTCCGGCAAGCATCCACAGCCCTATCAGGACCAGCATACCTCCGATGACGATGCCAAGGGCGGGCATGACTGCGAGAAGCGCGGTACCACCGGCGGAGATGGCGAGGCCCGCCGCCGCAAAGAGGAGGACAAAGCCCGAGGAGACGATAGCGCCCACGAGGAGCGCCCTGAGCAGGCGCGTCAGGGAGGAGCGCTTGCCGAAGTCGCTCTCCTCTGCTCCGAGGTACAGGGAGAGGTAGGCCGGCAGCATGGCGAAGCCGCATGGGTTTACGGCTGCCACCATGCCGGCCCCGAAGGCAAGGCCGACCGGGAGCGCTCCGGTCAGGACCGAGAGCCAGCCGGCGAGTATTGTCTGTATCTCGCTCACAGGACCTCCTTTATTTTGCTTTCGAGTGTTCCGTAAGGCGTGGGGGCGCTATCGTGGTAGGCGATCCGGCCCTCCCGGTCGATGATGACGGTTGAGTCGAGAGCCTGGATATCCAGCGAACGCGAGACATCGCCTGTCTTGTCTATTGCCCAGGGAAGCGGTCTTATCTTTCCGGCTTGTCTGAATTTCTCGATGGTCTGCGGCGTGTCGTTGGGGTCGACCGAGATGACGAGCAGGTCTAAGCCTTTGTCCTTGTAGGCCGGATAGAGCTTAGACCAGCTCTGGGTTTCGGGGATGCAAGAACCGCACCAGCCAGCCATGAAGTAAAGAGCAACGACCTTGCCCCGCTCATCCTTGAGGTTGAACTGCTTACCGTCGAGGGTGGTCACGGCGAAGTTCGGAGCCTGCTCTCCACCTAAACCGGAGCCCGCCTGCCCAGCTGTCGCGCTGGTCTGCTTCTTTGTGGCATTTGCCTTTGTCGTAGCTTCCTTTGTCGCGGCGGTGGTCGTGGTCTGCGTGGTGGTGTTCTCCTGGGACGCGGCGGGCGTTCCAGCCTGCTTGCCTCCGGTTCCGGCGTCGCAGGCCGAAAGCGTTAGCGCCGCTGCCAGCGCCGCCACCAGCACCAGAGCTAATTTGAGCGTTCTGGTCATCTCTCTACTCCTGATCTCGATCTCCATGCCAGACGGCTTCGGGTGTAGGCGTACGTTCCGTCCTCCGCCGAGCGGTCGGGAGGTTGGCCTTTTCTGGATGAACGGTTCAGCAGGTAGAGCGCCGCAACCAGAGTTCCGACGAAATACGCCGTCGCCAGCGCGACGAGCAGTCCGGTATAGGCGGTAAGCGCCGCGCCGAGCGCGGTTCCTCCGAGGAGGGTGAGCGCGAGCGGAAGCGTCAGGGCCAGATGACATGGGCAGGAGATGAGTGCCGTCACCTCCAGCGCATAGCCCACGATCTTGTTCGCTGTCCATTTCATCTCACGATCCCTTGCTTCGTCTGGCGAATGGCAACGACGTTCCAGATAGAGGCCGCGATCATCGCCGCGGCTCCCGCGTAGATCAGGGCCGGGAGCGAGAAGATCCCGGCAACCATCAGCGCCGCGCCGATCCATCCCAGGACCAGCACGCCGCGCAACCCGTGGCGCGCCACGCCGCTCCCGAGACCCCACAGGGCAAGCCCTAGAAAGAGTGCGAGCAGGGGGAAGAGAATCAGGTCATTGACCAGAAATCCAAGCCCCGCTGCGGAGAGTGCTCCTAGTAGCGCCGGCACACCGGCGCAGCAGAGTGCCGCGAAGGCCGAGCTCAGAGATCCGAAGATTCCTGCGCGCATTCTCTAGCACTCTCCCGTGACTTCGCACGCCTCGACGTGCTCGCGGTTGTCCGCGAGGAGCGCCTCACCGAGCCTGAGCATCTGGAGCACCCGCTCGTCGGCTATGGAGTAGTAGGCGAACCTACCCTCGCGCCTGACCTTCACGTAGCCGCACCACGCCAGGCACTGGAGGTGGATCGAAACCCTCGGCTGCGTGGCCCCGACCGCCTCGACCAGCTCTCCTACTTTGGTCTCACCGTGGCGGGCAAGGAACGCCAGAATCGACATCCGCGTGGGATCGGCGAACCCGTCGAAGAGCTTGGCCGCAACCCTCATGTCCGGGCTCTCGCGCCCAATGGTAGCCTCCGCCAGAGGAGGAGCCTCTTTAGTCGTCTCTTGCATGGTTTTCTCCTTCCCTCTCTACGCCGCGCAGCAGGAGAGCTTCGAGACGTCACGGCCAAAGGTCTGGGCGGCGAGCTTGAGCCCTTCGGACATCGTCAGGTAGGGCGCGAAGTTGTCCGCGAGGTCGGAGACCGTAAGGCCGAACTTGACCGCGAGCGTTGCGGCGTAGATCACGTCTCCAGCGTTCTCCGCCACGATATGCGCCCCGAGGAGCCGCTTCGTGCCCGCGTCGGCGACCAGCTTGATGACTCCCAGGGTGTCATGGTTTACGAGCGCGCGCGGGACGGCCTTCAGAGGGAGAACGGAGGTCTCGACGTCGAAACCCTTCTCCCGCGACTTCTGCTCGGTGAGGCCCACGCTCGCGGCCTGCGGATCGGAGAAAATCACGCCGGGGAGCGCGCTGAAGTCGAGTTCCCTGCCCGCGCCGGAGAGCGCGTTGTCCACGGCGAGTGCTCCCTCGTGGGCGGCGACGTAGACGTACTGGGGGCCAAGCGTAACGTCTCCTGCGGCCCACACCCTCGGGTTGGTGGTTTGTAGTTGCTCGTCCACTCGCACCGCGCACCGCTTATCCAACTTTATCCCGGCCAAGTCCAAGCTGAGTTCTTCGACGTTAGGTTGCCGGCCGGCTGCAACGAGGATCTCCTCGCCTTCGAGCACCCGCTCCTTACCGTCAACAGTCACATGCAGGCGCTTGCCGCTCTCCGTCTTCTCGGCGCGTTCTATACTGACGCCGGTGAGGACCTCGATGCCTTCGCGCCCTAGCGCCTCCATCATCGCCTCGGAGACCTCTGGCTCTTGATCCCGCAGTAGTCTTGGCCCACGCTGCATCAGGGTGACTCGGCTGCCCAGGCGGTTAAGGAGTTGTCCCTGCTCCAGTGCAACGTAGCCGGCTCCGATGACCAGGACGGATTCCGGCACTTCATTGAGCTCCATCGCCGTCGTGCTGGTCAGGTAGCCAGCCTCTTCGAGACCGGGTATCTCAGGCACGGCCGGACGGGCGCCAGTTGCTACAAGGTAGGAAGCCGCTTTTATGGACCTCTCGCCGACGCGCAGGGTCTCTTCGTCCTCGAAGCTCGCCTCGCTTTCGATCAGGTCCCAGCCGTACTCATCTACCAGATCGACGTACTTCTCCTTTCGCAGAGCCTCTACCAACTCGTCTTTCTGCGCGATCATCTCCCCATAGTCGATGGCACCCGCCTTTGTCTCGACACCCTCGAAGGGATGGTGGCCGGCCCGGTGGTAGGTCTCCGCGCCTCTAAGAAGCGTCTTGCTCGGCACGCATCCTACGTTCACGCATGTGCCGCCGATGGTGCTCCGCTCGACCATCGCCACCCGCGCCCCCAGTCCCACGGCCCGGATGGCGGCGGCGAAGGCCCCGCCTCCAGAGCCAATGATGGCAAGATCGTAGTCGTAATAGCCGTCACCGGTCTGCGTGCGTGCGGGCTCCTGGCCGATCCGTTCGATCGGTCCCGGTTCGTATCCGGCCTCCCGGACAGCCTGCTGTAGGACTTCCGTCTCCACTCCGGCCGGGGGATCGAAGGTTGCCGCTCCTGTTCTGAAGTCCGCCGTGGGATCGCCGGCCCCGGCTCCGCGAAGGGCGCGAGCAACACTCACCTCGCAGTGGCCGCACGTCATACCCTCGACGCTCATCCTCACGCTCTGATCGCTCATCCAGTCTCCTTCACGCCTTTTGTCTTCCTGCCATCGTTTCTCTTTTCCTCGAAACCTAGTAGCGCCGGGCCTGGTTGACGAACCAGAGGACCAAGGCGACCACCAGGGCCAGGACGAGCACCAAGAAGAGCAGCATCAGGAACATACCGATCAGTCCACCGGCCATCATTCCGCCACTCATCATTCCGCTGCCCATCATGCCGCCGCCGGAGAAGACTCCGACCAGCAGCAGCGTGAGAAGCGCACTGACGATCGCTCCCAAGAGAACCTTGATGCCATCACTCATATTCCATGCCTCCTGTTCGTAGACCCGTCTAAGCGAGGATCACGATTGCGCTTCGCTCCGACGAGCATTTCTTCCAATGTATTCGTCTAAGCGAATGTCATTGTATTCGATGAAACAGATACATACAAGGACGGGTTCGGATCGCGGGGACTGATCTTGTTCCGGGAACGCAAGAGTCGAGCGGTGGCAGTTGGGCGGGCTGTGGGTTATCCGCCGCGCTTCGTCATGTGACATAATTTACTTGGCGGAACGGGTAGACGAGAGAAGGCTCTCACGGGATCTTCAAGGCTAATTCGGTGGATCGTTGCAACGGTTGTGGTAGGCGGGCTGGTGCTCGTGATGGTGTTGCTCGTGCAGTCCTTCCTGGGTCCGGTCTTCGGCTACCATTGCCACACGCCGGCCCGGGCGATAGAGAACATGCACTCAATGGACGGTCTTCGTGCGCGGTTCAACGAGGATGCCGGCAGCCTGCGGCTTATCCTATTGCTCTCCCCAACCTGACCCACATGCAAGAAGGGCGCCAGTTGGGTGCAAAAGGAGATCCTAGAGAAGCATCCCGGGGCGAACGTCAAGGTCTACGCCGTCTGGTTCTCCATGCTCCCAGGCGACAGCCGGTCCGGTTGGGACGACTGCGTGATCTCCGACCCAAGAGTGCATAACCTGTGGGACCAGAAGCGTCTCACGAGCCGGGCGTTTGCCGGAGATGTCGAAGGCGCGGCGCCTCCCGTGTGGGACGCTTACCTGCTCTACGGACCCAAAAGCACCTGGAAAAATGCGGCGCCTCGTCCCATCAGCTCCGGGGCCACGGTTATCGGGACGCATCGAGAGCTGGAGAATAACATCCTTCGGCTGCTGAATTGAAGGCCTATCAGGCTCACCAGGTCTCACTTGGTTCAGTGGAACTTGCGCTCCGACTCGTCTATCTCGTAGTCGTTGATGGAGGCGTCGCGGCGGCGCATAAGGCCCCGCTCGTCGAACTCCCAGTGCTCGTTACCGTGTGTGTGCGATCCGTTTGCAACGAAAGCCTCCTTGAGATCCAGTTCGAGCGTGAGGGTGAGCAGACCATCCTGGTCTAGCTCGAAGCGTGCTCCGAAGCGTTGGTAGGCTCTGCGGATCTGCTCCGGTGTGGCGCCCAACGTCAGCCACTCGCCGGGCTGGAGGGCGTCGGGGTCCTCGGCCCAGTCCGCCGAGATGAGCGAGTGACGGGCGGCTTCTATCCTGACGCCGGTCTCGGTTGCGTCCTGGGCGTTTCTGATCTCCGCCTTCACCGCCCCGATCTTCTCCTCCACTTCGGAGAGCATCACGCCGAGGTCGTCGTCGGAGATTAGGCCGCGGGCGTTTTGGCGGAGGTAACCGCGTCTTTCTTCTTCCAGCTCTCCCATCCGCCCGGTCATGGTATCGAGCCTTTGCGCGGCGCCCCGAGTACCGAGCGCCCGGCCCTGCTCCTCAATAGCCCGGTCGTACAGGTCGAGCAAGGCGTCCCTGGTGGCGGTCGCCTCGAACAGGGAGGCGGCGTCGTGCTCCAGGGCGTCGGCGCCTACGCTTCTCCGGTTCGGACACGTCGAACCGGTCCGGGCCGGGCTGTCGCAGCGGTAGTACGCGTTCGGCGGCCGATCCTTGTGCCGTCTGGCGTAACCTATCATCCGCCTTTGGCAGTGGGCGCACCGGAGCGGACCACCGGCGAGCTCGAAGAACCGGTCTCCCACCTTCGGGATGACGCGGTTCCCTTCGAGGGTCCGTCTCGCCCGGTCAACCGTGGCGGCGTCCAGGCCGGAGCCGGAAATGTCCACGGGCACACCGACCCACTCGGAGCGGTCGGGCTTCTCCCTTGTCCTGCCAGCGTTGGAGATCTTGCGCGTCCTGACCCTACCGCTGTAGCTGATGCCGTAGATCGCGTCCGGGTCGAGGACCGTGAGCACATCGGGCGCTATCAGAGAGGACGCCCCGAGTTCCCCCCCGTATGCGGACGGTACACGAGATCGAGCGCCATCTCCCGGATCGTGCGCCGGCTCCAGGCGATCCCGCCGCCGGGAGTTGGCACGTCCTCGGAGTCGAGCGCATCAGCAACAGCCTTGATGGCGTACCCGTCGGCGAGCATCCCGAAGATCCGCCGGACGTACTCCATGCGCTCCCCGTCGATCTCATAGCCGGTCCGGTCGGCGTTGTAGCGGAAGCCGTAGCGAGGTCTGGGCGAAGAGCCGAGGATCTTACCCTCGGCGACCTTGCGGCGGGCTCCGCGTCTGCTCCTCTCCGCCAGCTTCAAGCTCTCGCCCTCCGCCTGCCAGCCCTTCATGAACCGGAGCAGGGACCCCTCGTGGCTGTCGTCGCCCCAGTCGTCAAGGGCGACGAAGCGCGTACCGTGCCGGTCGGCTTCCTCGTCCAGGGTAAGGCGGTGAGCCCGCCCTCGCCGCGGATGGCCTCGGTCGCGAGCGTGCCGACCCACTCCTCGGGGTAGACCATCCCCGTGGGGTGGAACTGGACGAGCTCCATGTCCGAGAGCATGCAACCGGCCTCGAGCGCCAGGTACATCCCGCTACCGGTGTTCTCGTCGCGCCTGCTGGAACTCACGCGCCACAGCCGCGTGTGGCCGCCGGTGGCCAGCACGACGGCGTCGGTGAGATAGACGGTGCGCTCGCCGGAGTTTACGTCGAAGGCGTAAGCCCCGAAGCACTTTCCGTCGTGGGCCAGGAGCCTGCTTACATACTGCCCCTCGTGTACCGGGATGGACAAGGACTCGACCTTGTCCATCAGCGCGAAGAGCATCGCCCTGCCCGTGTAGTCACCCGCGTAGCAGGTGCGGCGGTACTTGTGCGCCCCGAAAAAGCGCTGGTCGAGCTCGCCCGACGGGGTCCTCGCGAAGGGACAGCCCCACTCGGCCAACTCAAGGACGGCGTCGGGCGCCTCCCGGGCCATGATCTCCACCACCCGCGGGTCGGAAAAATTGTAGCCCTCCTTGAGGGTATCCGCGAAGTGCTGCTGCCAGGAGTCATCGGGATCCCGGGTGCCCAGGGCGGCGTTGACGCCGCCGGCGGCAAGCACCGTGTGGGCGTCCTTGCGGAGCCGCGCGCCGACCACCACGGCCTCGACGCCGGCCTCGTGGGCGGCGATCGCCGCGCGCAAGCCCGCCGCCCCCGTCCCTATGACGAGCACGTTCGAGACGTTGGTCCTCGTGGGCGTGTTGCTCTCTACCATATCTCCTCGAATCCGGACCTACCCACCAGGGTGATTGAAGGAGCGGAACCTCCTCAGATAGAATGGAGTTGCCTCCCCCTCTTGGGGGCGGCAACTCGCCCCCAAGAGGGGAGCCGTTGATGTGTGCGTTACACGTTGATGCGTGCGTTATAATTCTAATCGGAGATCTCACTGAATTGTTTAAGCAGACATCATGGAGGTACGGCGATGGACGAACAGCAAGAAGGCCTACAGTTCTACCGGGCCACCATCCTGGTCCACGCGCCACGCGAGGGTGTTCAAACAATACTCTTTTTGTAATAATGAATGTCGGTATTCGGCGACGAAGGAGACTGTATGACGTTCAGGCAACGCCCGGGACCCGATGATTCCTCGAGCGGGCAACGCCCGGGATCCGATCGCTCCTTGAGCGGCCCGGTGCAGGGCTTCGATCTCGACGAGGAACTCGCGCTTTTGCGCGAGGAGAAGGAGTGGCAGGAGGGCCGCCGCAATTCGATCACGCTGCGCAAGGGCGGGGACTTGACTGTGGTGTTGCTGGTGATGAAGGCCAGGGACAGACTAGAGGAGCACTCCGCGCCCGGGCCGCTCGCCTTGATGATCCGTGAGGGCCGCATCCGCTTCACGGCGGAGGACGAGGCCGTCGAGGCCGGACCGGAGAGGGTGCTCACGTGCGACGCCGGGGTACGCCATAGTGTGGAGGCCCTCAGCGACGCCGTCTGCCTCCTCACCGTGGCGAGCGGTCACGTGCAACACCGGGATACGCCATAGTGTGGAGGCCCTGAGAGACGCCGTTTGCTTCTTCACCGTGGCGAGCGGCGGGTAAGCCGTGAGGAAGCACGACCCCGTGACGACCGCGCTGGGCAAGGACCTCAAGGCGGTGGCCGCCTCCGCGGCGGGGCGGCAGGGGGTACTCTGGACCCTCGAAGGAAGTGAAGACCTAAACGCCAACCTGGTGCGCTTCGGCTCCGGGCGGGGCGTGGAGGAGCACGTCAACGACGAGGTGGACGTAGTCTTCGTGGGCGTATCAGGCTCAGGATTCATTGAGGTGGGCGGCGAAGAGCGCACCCTCGGCGCGGGGGTACTGGTCTTCGTCCCCAAGGGCGCCCGGCGATCGACCCGGGCAGCGTCGGAGAACTTCTCCTACCTCACCGTCCACGAGCGAAGGGGGCCAGTACGAATCGGCCCTCGCAAAGGGTTCTGAGCCGAGAAACAGAAATCGCTACGCTCTTTTGACCTCGATGTTCATCTCTCACTCTCAACTCGGCCTCAATAGCCTGTGAATTCCTCCGTGCGGATATTGTCATCGTCGACTCCCGCCTCGCCCAGTGTTTTACGCATCGCGGTTACCATTGCGGGCGGGCCAGTGAGATAGTAAATGGGGAGCGTGGGATCATCAATGTATTTCAGGAGCATGGCTTTGGTGATATACCCGGTTTCCCCCTGCCACTCCCCGCCCGATTTCTCCATCTCCGTCATCGTGCCGACAAAGGTGAAGTTCGGGTTTTTCTTTTGGGCATCCGTCAGGGCATCCGCAAACGCCGCATCCTCCGGCCTTCGGTTGGAATCGAAAAGGAAGATCTTGTGGGGAAGATTGTCGAGAGTGGCTTGAAGAATGATGCCCCTGACGGGCGTAACGCCGATGCCGCCCGTGAGAAAGACGGCTGGGATTTGCGGGTTGTTGTGGAGCGCGAACGAGCCATAAGGAGCGTCCAGCGTAAGTTCCGTGCCAAGAGCTCCATGGTTTTCAATACCCGCTTGAACGCCGTATCACGCATCCGTGTCGCCAACATAAGGTAGTCTTCGTAAGGAGCGCTCGCCAAAGAAAACCCTCGTGTGTTGCCTTCGGCGTCGGTTTCCGAGGGGTTGATCAGAGTGTAATCAGCAAATTGGCCTGCTTTGTAGGCAAATCCCTCCGGCTTTTCAAAACGAAATGCCATTGTTCCAGCAGCGATTTCCTGTCTGCTTTTCAATTTTGTTTTGTAGATCGGCATTGTGCAATTCTCCTTATCTTCTCTCGGTAAGCGGACTACTATTGGGGTCAGCGGGTTCGTATCCGTCTTATATGTCCGCGAGGAGATCAAAATACTCATCGTCCTCGTTCTTGCCCCCAAAGCCCTTGCCCACCTGCGTTTCACTGGCGACGAATTCGATTGTCTTGATCCACTTGACCATCTTGTAGCCAAGCTGGTTTTCGACTCGCAGCCTCAGTGGCGCACCATAGACGGCACTCAGCGGCTGATAGTTCATCTCGTAGGCCAGGAGGCTCTGCGGGTGGAGGGCATTCTCCATGGAGTGCGTTTCGTAATATTCGCCGCCGTAGAGACCTTCGCCAAAGGAGTGGAACACGATCACTTTCGCCTCGGTCTGGGGCCGAACCAGTTCCATCAGTTTCGTCAGAGACAATCCGCCCCACTCGGCGATGCCCGACCAGCCCTGGATGCAGTGGTGCAGGGTGGTCTGTTCCTGCTTGCCCATTGCGATGATCTCGTTCAGCGACAGTTCGACCGGGTTTTCCACTAGCCCGTACACTCGCAGCCGGAAGTTCCGGTAATCGTCAGCGGCCAGTGCTCGCCACTCCTCCGAAGTCGGCATCTTGCCGTTGGGCCAGAAGCGCGGGGAGATATCACTTCTCGTGTATTCGGCCCTGGGCTCCAGGGGATCAAGCATCCGCACTGTCAGCGCGCCGACCGTCCGCTTCGCGGCTATCTGCAATGCGCGCGGCCGGTTCCACGACAGGTAATGTGCCGCCACGCAGGCGACAATGACGGCGGCGACGCCGACCGTGCCAACAATCAACCCAGACGGGCCGGTGGTATCCAAGCCCCAGACGATGTGATTCATGTTCCGGACGAAGCCGGTCTTCACGACCAGCGATACATGCACGACAATGAACACCGTAAATGCAGCCATCAGCAGAAAGTGGAACGAGCGCGCGCCCTGCCGACCTCCGAACAATCGAGGATACCACCTAAAGCGATTATCAAATGCCGGGGACATGGCAAGGCCAGTCAGGAGGGACAGCGGGGCCATGACAAACACGACGGCAAAATAGGCGAGTTGCTGCAAGACATTGTAATGATAGAAGCCGTTCGGCTCCGGTGGCAGGTGAAGCGTCGCGTAGTGGACGAAGACGGCCCAGGCGTTTGGGACGACCTCCCAGGAGGTCGGCACGAGACGCGCCCAGTGACCAGAGACAAATAACAGGACCACATAGATCAGCCCGTTGACGACCCAGAAGAGAATGGAAAGAAAGTGCCAATGCCGGGCGACGCCGACCGTATGACGATAGCCCGGCAGGCCAAGCAGGGGCGGGAGATACCGTGCGTCGTCCTTCGCCGTCCAGATGCGGTCTTTTGGCACGGCGAGCGGCGTGAACCGCGCCCACTCCGTACCAGGGGTGCAGTCGCGGTTTTTGTAGAGCCGGGGGTGGTCCACTAGAATGGAGAGTCCGCTGCGGATCAGCAGAATCAGGAATAGAAAGTTGACGTAATGGGTGATGCGTAGCCAGGCGGGGAAGCCGTGCGCCTCCGCCGACGACCCCAGTTCCATCGGGGTAAAGCCAGGAACACTCGGCAGGCCGGACAGCAGGTACTGGCCCCAGGCGGCGAGGAACGGGATCAGCGCCAGCGCCACGAGCGGAAGGAGCAACCGCGGTCGAACCCAGACGCGGAGGCGGCGATCCGTAGGATAATTAACAGAATTCGCTTTTGGATTTTCGGAAGCCATGAGCAAACCACCATACTAGTTGACCTGCTCTTCATTATCCCACATTCCGCACCTTGTTTTGCGTTTTCGGGGATTTCGCTTTACTCGGCGGGTGCTGAGCGGTATGGTAGTTAATTTTCCTGCAAAACAGGAGTTATTAGTGGTCTTGAGTACTCGATTTCGCCCGGGATGGTCCGGATGTGGGTGCGGATGGAGAAGATCATCGCCACGGTCCTCAAGGAAGCCCGCGAGAGGCAGATGGAGGAGACGATGGACGCCCTGGAGGAAGGGCCGGAGAGCTTCTACAAAAGCCACCTGGACCGTTAGAAGTCGGCATGCGCAGTTGTATACTTTTCCGTGCAGAGCGTCATACAGCCATTTTCCGCTCCCGCCGTCTACCACCCTTCCGAGACCCTCGGCAAGCCACTCGCGTAAGCCTCGCTTCTCTCGTGACCTCCTGGGCGGAGATCGTCACCGGGTACACGCAGGCTGGTGAGAAGAGCCGCTGATCTGCTCCGAGACGGCCGAGGATTGGCGGAGTGGCTCACCGAGCCCCGTTTGAGTAGTCCAAGGGTGGATCGGGAGAACGGCTGTGAGAGCTACGACAGTGATAGCTCCGACTCATCTATCTTGTAGTCATTGATCGAAGCATCACGCCGCTTCATCAACCCGTTCTCGTCGAACTCCCACAATTCATTACCATGACTTCTCCACCACTGCCCCTGTACGTCCCGGCTTTCGTACTCAAACCTGACCGCGATGCGGTTGTCGGTGTAGCACCACAACTCTTTCATGAGCCGGTAGTCCAGCTCCCGCCCCCACTTGCGCTTCAGGAATTCGACTATCGCCTCGCGGCCCTCGAAGAACTCATCCCGGTTGCGCCACTTAGACTCCGGCGTGTATGCCAGCGACACCTTCTCAGGATCGCGCGTATTCCAGGCGTCCTGGGCCGCCTTGACCTTCTGCCTCGCAGTCTCCTCCGTGAACGGTGGGAGAGGCGGTCGGCTCTCTTGCTCCATGCAGGTTCCTCCTCTCAGACTCTACGACAAGAACACAGCCGATCAGGCCGCGGCCAGCTCCGCCACCGGCTCCTTGCCGACCGTGGCGACGATGCGTAGATGTGTTGCAAAGCGGTGGGAGAGGTGAGAACGCCACCATCGACCGCTCTCGTCCCGCGATTCGTACTCGAAGCGCACCGAGATGCGGTTCCCCTGGTAACACCACAGTTCCTTCATGAGCTTATAGTCGAGTTCCCTGGCCCACTTGCGCTGCAGGAAGGCCACGATCTTCTCCCGTCCCTTGAAGAACTCGTCGCGGTTGCGCCACTCGGAGTCCTCGGTGTAGGCGAGGGCCACCTTCTCCGGGTCCCGGCTGTTCCAGGCGTCCTGGGCTTTCTTTACCTTCTCGCGCGCCGACGCCTCGTCAAATGGCGGTAACGGCGGTCTTTCCTGTGACTGAGCCACTCTATTCCTCCTTTTCTATCTCAAACTATGCGTAATTCCGTATCTACATTCAAGAGACAGTCGAGCATCTAGCTCGCAGCCTTCTCACTCCGGGACTTGCGGTTGACGAGGTAGATGCCGGAGACCACGAGTGCGGCGCCGACGAGCAGGGAGAGCCCCAGAGTCTCGTTGAGAAAGATCGCGCCGATCACGACGGCGGCAAGAGGCACTACGAAGATGTAGGATGCGACCCGGCTCGCCTCCCCAGCCCGCACGAGCCCCAGAAAGAGCAACCAGGCGAAGCCCGTCCCTATGAGCGCCGAGTACAAAAGACTCGCGACAAATGGTCCCTTCCAGGAGATATCGCTCCACGACTCCGTCGCAAACCCAAGCGTGGTCAGTGCGACGCCTCCCATCAGGAACGGCGCGGCCACGGCCCAGAGTGTCGAGACCCGCGCCTCGTACTTCTTGAAAAAGACCGTCCCGAGAGCCCAGAACAGCGCCGAGGACACACCGAAGGCGACACCGGCGGGTGTGATCTCTCCGCCCTCCAGGCCGCCGGAGCTAACGGCCACGATACCGGCGAACCCGAGCAGGAGCCCCACCACCTTCATCACCGTGAGCGACTCACCCAGGATCATCCAGGCCAGAAACCCGACCAGGATGGGTTGCAGGTAGATCAAGACCGCCGCCGTCCCCGAGGGCAGGCTCATGACCGCGAAAGTCTGGTCTCCGATGAAGAGCGTCGCGTTGAACGACGCCAGCAGCAGAAATATCCGCCAGTCGCGCCGGAAGTTCGAGTTTCCGCCCCAGATCAGGGCGACGAGCGTTATGAAGGTTCCGCCAAGCAGGGTCCGTATTCCAGCGAACAGCACCGGTGGCGAGTAGTCGAGTCCGATCTTGACCGCCGAGAAAGCCGAACTCCAGAAGATCACTAAGAAAACGAACGCCAGCACCCCGAAGCGGCGCTTACCAAACATCCGCAAAACTTCCTCCTCAAATAAAATTCCGTAAGATCAAACCCCATGAGCTTACTACGAAGAGCGCCTTGAGTTGCAGGAATTGTCCTTCTTTCTAGTAGCCGGTTCAGTAGCGCAGCTTGTAGCCGCGGCGGAAGATCTCCATGGCGACCAGAAAACTCAACACCGCGAAGACCGCCAGTGCCACCAGGGCCGGATAGGCCGGTATGTCCGAGATGCCAAGTACGGAGAAACGGAAAGCGTCAACAGCGTAAAAGATAGGGTTCAGGTACGTCGCCGCCCGTAGTGGGCCGGGCAACATCTCGACCGAATAGAAGACGCCGCCGAGGAAAGAGAGCGGCTGAATGACGATGCTGGTCATGAAAAAGATGTGATCTATGCGCGTAGAGAGCACCCCCGCCACCACACCCACGGACGCGAAGACGATGCTCGTCGCCAGAGCTGAGGCGGCCAGCAGCAGCGGATGCTCAAGCGGAAGACCGGCGAGCGGCACCGCTATGGCAAACGTACCAACACCCACCAGCATCCCGCGCGCCACGCCGCCCGTCACGTAGGCCAGAGCCATCTGGAGCGGTGTGATCGGGCTTATGAGCACGTCGTCTATGTAGCGCTCGCGCTTGGCGTCAAAGAGGCTCGAAGACGTGTTGCCGTACGATGCCGTGATGATGCTCATCAAGACCAGACCGGGAAGTATGTACTGAAGGTACGGTATGCCCGCAACCTCCCGGATGCGACTCCCAAGCCCGTACCCGAAGACCAGAATGTACAGCAAAGAGGTCAGCAGGGGCGAGAGCAAAGTCTGGGACCAGACCTTCATGAACCGCCTTATCTCGCGTGAAAGCAGCGTTCGGAACGGTAGCCCGAAAGTTCTCGCTAACCCAGGTCCACTCTGTTTCGAGACGCTCCGCTCGATAGCTATCTCCTCTTACGACGGCAGGACATTGCTCCGCCCCCGCTGCTTTTTCCTCTACGCGTAGTAGTTGCGGACCCAGCGATGAGACTTGAGCTTCTGGGCCTGATCCTCCGGAAGTCCCTCTCCGTCGCCTACGGCCATGTTGCGCTCGACGTTACGAAGCGAACGCATACCGGGAATAACGGTAGAGACCGCCGGATGGCTCAGGATGTAGCGCAAGGCTATCTCGGCGATCTCGTCCTCCGTGACCCCAAGCTCGCTCACGATGGCCCGTACCCGGTCCTGGACCTCCTGCTTGCGGTCGCCGCGGAAGTAGTGGTTTCGGAAGTCCTCTTCATCGAAGGTCGTCTCCGGTGTGATCCTGCCGGTCAGAGCGCCCTCCTCCAACGGGACCCGCACGATCACGCCGACGTTGTGCTCCTGGCAGATGGGGAGTAACTCGTCCTCGGGACTCTGGTCGAAGACGTTGTAGATCACCTGCACCGTGTCCACCATGCCCGTCTCTATGAGCCGGATGGCGTTGGCGGGCTGATGGTCGTTGATGGAGACGCCGAAGTTCTGGATCTTGCCCTCGCTCTTTAGCTCCTCGACCGCCTCCAGCCAGCTCCCGTCGCCGACCCACTCATCCTGCCAGACGTGGAACTGCTGCACGTCTATCGTGTCGAGGTCCAGGTTCTTCAGGCTCTGCTCGGTACACTCCCGCACGTAGTCTCCGGGGAAGACGTCCTCCGTGCTAAGGCCGGATGGCGCGGGCCATATTCCGTTCTTCGGCGGGACCTTGCTGGCGACGTACACCCGCTCGCTCCTCTCGCGGACCACCTGGCCCACGAGCCGCTCGCTGTGGCCCTCACCGTAGGCGAGCGCGGTGTCTATGAAGTTCAGGCCGAGGTCTATGGCGCGGTTCAGAGCCTTCAGCGATTCGCTGTCTTCGGCCCCGATCCACTGCTTGCCGCTGATCCCCCAGGCCCCGTAGCCTATCTCCGAGACCTCTATTCCCGTGCCGCCGAGCTTCCTGTAATTCACGCAATTCTCCATTCTCGCTTACGCGCAGAGACCTATGGTAGCAGCCATGAGGGTATACATAGCGTAGGCCGTCTATAATGCGCCGAGGAGGTATGACGAATGCGAATCCTCGACAAACATCAAGAAGACCTGGTCAACCGAGAGCGTACGCTCCTGAGCGACCTAGAGAGGTTTCTCGGCGGTTTCGGCGCGCCGCGCGAGGACGTGGATCTCGTCCGGCAGGCGATCTCCGACGTCGAGGAACTGTTCCTGCTCGTCATCGTCGGCGAGTTCAACTCCGGCAAGTCCGCCTTTATCAACGCGCTGCTCGGGGCCGAAGTCTCCACCGAAGGTGTTACGCCGACGACCGACCGTATCACCGTCTTGCGCCACGGCGACGAGCCTGCGGAGCGAGAGCGGCGCGAGGGCATCCTTGAGAAGAGCTACCCGAACGACTTCCTGCGCGAGGTAGCCATCGTGGATACGCCGGGGACTAACGCGATCATCCGCCAGCACGAGGAGCTCTCCAAGGGCTTCGTCCCCCGTTCGGACCTGGTCCTGTTCGTCACCTCCGCCGAGCGTCCGCTGACCGAGAGTGAGCGCGGGTACCTGGAGCTGATCCGGGACTGGGGAAAGAAGATCCTGCTGGTCGTCAACAAGGTGGACCTCCTGCGTGAGGAATCCAACGTGGAGAAGGTCCGCGCCTTTATCGAGGATGGCATCCGCTCCATGTTAGGCCTGACACCCCCGATCTTCTTCGTCTCCTCTCTCCTGGCCCGCAAGGCGAAGGCTGCTTCGAGCGACATGGAACGCGACGCCCTGCTGAAGGCGAGCGGCTTCGCAGAGCTCGAAAGCTACGTCTCGGACCTCCTGGACGAGGAGGGCCGGGTGCGTTTGAAGCTGGAGAGTCCGCTCGGGATCGTGGAGGAGCTTTCGCGCCGCTACCGGAGTACGGTGGAGGAGCGCGTGAGCCTTCTGGAAGAGGACTTCAAGACCGCCGAGAACGTGGAGTCGCAGCTAGGCGTGTACAAGGAAGACATGCAGCGTGACTTCGAGGCCCGGCTCGCGGAGATAGACAACGTGATCCTGCGAATGAGCGAGCGGGGCGACGAGTGGCTGGAAGAGAACATCCGGCTGATGAATATACGGGAGTTGTTCAGGCAGGAGAAGGTGCAGGAGCGTTTCCGGGATGAGGTCGTCTCCGACACGGAGGAGCTAATAGACGAGCGGGTCCAGGAGTTGATCGACTGGATAGTGGACCGTAACCTGAAGCAGTGGCGGGCCATCGTCGATTACGTCAACCGCCGCCGCGACGCGAAGTACGATGAGCACGTCATCGGAGACGTGGGCGACAACTTCGAGTACAACCGAGGACAGATCCTGAACTCCGTCGGCAAGAACGCGACGAACGTGGTGCGCGGCTACGACCGCGAGCGCGAATCCCAGGAGCTCGCCGTCTCGATCCAGGGCGCCGTCGCCCAGACCGCCGCCTCCGGCGCTGGCGCTCTCGGCATCGGGGCGCTGGTCGTCACCCTGTTCACGACCCGCTTCCTTGACGTCACCGGGCTCATAGCCGCCGCCGTCCTGGCGGGCTACGGTCTGTTCGTACTGCCGAACCGCCGCCGCAAGGCGCGGGCCGAGTTCCGGGAGAAGACCGAGGCCCTGCGCGAGAAGCTCTCGGAGGTCGTCCGCCGCCAGTTCGACTCTGAGCTGAACCGCTCCATCGAACGGATGCGCGAGGCCATCGCCCCCTACACGCGCTTCGTCCGCACTGAGCACGCCCGCATGACAGAGGCCAAATCCACACTCGCCGAGCTCAACTCCGAAGTAGACGCCCTGAAGGCTGAGATCTCCGCCCCCGGCGTGGGGCCGTCCTCTACCTCCTAACGCTCCCGCTCCTCGGGCCGCGCTTCGTGGCTCATGTCCGGCGCGCCGGTGAAACCGCCGGGACCATCCTCCGAGATACGCTCCGGCTCCTCGACGTGCCGCAAGGCATTCTCCAGCGCCTCTTCATCCACCGGATAAGGGAGGTCCAGGCGCGAGGCGAGCGTCCGGTCTAACTCCTCCTCCGAGAGGCCCCGCACCTCCTCGTTCAGCCGCACCATCTCGGTCTCTTCTATGTCCGACATCCCCATATCGTTCAACATCAACGCTATGAGCTTGCGTTCCTTGATCGCACGATCCAAAGTTCACTTCCACCTTTCACGCTCTTTGCTTAACTCAAGCTCTAACTCCGCGACCCGCGTCTCCAACCCGGCGATACGTTCGTTCTTGGCTCGGCACTTCTCACGCCAGCGGTTCCGTATCCTCTTCTCGAACGCCACGGAGGTCTCTAAAACCTTCCGGTACTCGCCTTGGACCCGCGCACGCTCCTCAGCTATTCGACGCTCTAAATCGTCCATGCCCAACCAGTTTATCTTAACCAGGCTCCGCCAAACGGCCGCACCCTCTCCATAAGTCAGGTAGCAAGTAATGAGCTTGCGTGCATAAAGTAAAGGCTGGAGCAATTCCACCTGGGGCAGGACCTCGAGGCGCAGACCGCGTACGGATTGTCCCCAGAGGGACGGGAACGCGTCCTGGACGCTGCACGGCGAGCTGCCGATACTCGGGGGCAGCGCCGGCTGGCGGCGGCCGCAGGCGTCTCCCTCAGCGAGCTATCGGCCGTGCTGCTCGGCAAGCACAGTCCTGGTCCCTCTACCCTCAACAAGCTGTGCGCGGCAGTATCCCAGCTGCAAAGAGCGGAGCGGGAAGAAGCCGAGCAAACCAAGAGCGTGCTCGACGAGGTGAGGTGGCGCCGCGAGCTCAAAGGTCTGCGCCACCTCTCTAGGCGAGCGGGGATAGACCCGGCGAACCTGAATCGTGTCTTGAAGGGTCGGGGCAAACCCAGCCAGCCGATGCTGGCGAAATTGCAAGCACTTCTGTCAGAGGAGTCCTAGCCCTTCGCTTTTTCAATCAGCGCTCTCAACTCCTTGATGGAGGTTACGGTGTCTCTCCTCCTGTGGGCCATGGCGTGGCAGTTGGCGCACAGGGGTCTTAGGTCCGTCTTGGGATCCACCTCTCCTTCGTACCCCGAGAGGGGCTTGAGGTGGTGGATCTGGATGTAACCGTCCGCGTAATTCTTGCCGTAGAACTCGTCGAAGTCGAACTCGCACACCTCGCAGACCGTTCCGTGGATCTCTATCGCTCGCTCGCGGTTCTTCGAGCTTCGCTCGTAGGAAACGTGCAGGCCTATCCGCTTGCGTCCTTCGCTATCGGGGACCGTCTTCTCGTCCACGGTGCCATGGGTGACATCGTCGACCTTCAGGGACTCTTCGGCGATCTTCTCGCTCCGGCCGGAAGCTAGCACGAGCTGGGCGGGTAACCCTGCACCCGCGTGACCTATCATCTCCTCAATAAACAGCTCGATAGTCACGTAAGAGCCGACGATCCTATCGAGCCTCTCATCCGAAATCTCGGTAAACCCACCGTACCTGGTCGGGTAGAGAAACTCGCCGAACTCAGGAAGTGGACGTTCTATCTTCATGGGCTCCGTCAGGAAGTACATGTACTGCCAAGTCTCACCTGAAGGTTTCGTTCCCCAAGTACTCTCGGCAAATGTTTTGTTGTCGTACTTAGCCAAGACTCGGGCCACGTAGTGGTAGACAGCTCCGTACACGCAAAGAACGAAATCTCCACGTTCCATGGCGGCCCAATAGCGTTCATTGCTGGGGCCCGGTACCGCCCCCCAAGCGTAAAACCCGGGTCCTTCTTCGTGAATTTTGTTCAGGGTCTCATGATGGCTTTCAGGAAAACTGGCAAAAACCTTCTTCTTGCTTACCGGCGCTTCTATAGAATCCGCGAGATGGGCCCTGGCGTCAGAATCACCGGCCGTGAAGACGAAGATCTTGGGCATTAGCGGTACTCCGAGTACTTGGCGGATTTACCTCTAACAAGGGCAGCTGGATACTTCTGTTTGTTGATTTCGAGCTTCGACCTGGCAGCCTCTGCAGGGTCAACTCCGAGCTTGTCCGCTAACTCTGTCAGATAGATCATCACGTCTCCGATCTCTTCCCTGACCTCGGCCAGCTTCTCTGGGGGTAGGTTTCTGCTCTGCTCTTCGGTGAGCCACTGGAAGTGCTCGACGATCTCTGACGCCTCGACGCTGAGAGCCATGGCCAGGTTCTTCGGGGAGTGGAACTGCTCCCAGTCTCTTTCCCTGATGAAGGACCTGATGGCACTCCGCAGATCTTCCAAACCGAGATCCTCCCTACCCGCTGTAGATTTGTGCATGATAGTCGATAGACTTGTGAGGTGCACAGCAATCTGAGTAAGCCAGTAGGTACGTCGTCAGGCTGTGGCCGCGGACGGAACTGTAAAGAGGATGAGCAATCAGCGCCTATTCAGACCAGGCAGGCAACCCCGTAAGCAGGGAGCACATGTTCAGGATGGTCTCGGAGAGCATGCTCGCCAACGTGATCGCCTTCGAGGAGGCCGGGGTGCCCCTGAACGAACTCAAGCAGGCCGTTGGGCGCGACGGAGGGACCATCATAGGCCGAGGCGTGGTCTTCCGGACGCCCATAGAGGAGCGTCTCTCGGCGGACGACGCCAGGCGGCTAATAGAGCGCTACAGCAAGCTGGTGGGCGACTACGGCAAGGGGCAGCTGGACCGCGACCTCATCGAAAACGTCAAGATGCGGGGCAACGTCTCTTCGAAGATCGGCATGATCCGAAGCAGCCTTCGAAAAGAGGGCAGGGAATGCGACTAACTTGGCCAATGGCTTGCTGCCCAAGATCTACAGAGCTGCTCGATGATTAAGATACGGCTGTTCAGGTCGCGAGCGGATGGCTGACATCAGGAAGGGAAAGGTGCCTCCACGAGGAGGCCTTAACGTATTAGATGCTCTGAAAGATCCCCCGAGAGGAAATTAGTGCCAACCTCACTCGACGCTTCTATCTCCGTCCATGATTTCAACCGTGGATTGTTGCCAGCCGATGCTCGTCGAATTGGCACCGAGCGGTTCAGGCAGGCCGTGGGTGCCTTCTACAAGGATCTTCTCAGTGCCGTCGGGGGTACTACGACGACTCGTTTGGACGGCGAGAGCATCCACATCAGCTGGAAGCCCGACCGCAGTTCGAAGGAGCCGTTCGAATACGCTCTCGCGTTGCTGCAACGGGGCGATCTGGATCGAGGCGTACCGCTCATGGAGGTATTGCTGGCAGCCGAGCCCCGCAACGCAGACGTTCTCTACAATCTGGGAATGGCCTACAGCGACACGGGGCGGACCGAAGACGCGATCGAGCTTCTGTCCCGAGCGGTAGAGGTCGACCCGGAGAACGCCAACGCCTTCGTTGCACTCGGGGTCGCCTATCAGCGTAACGGTGAACCGAGCAAGGCCCTGGAAGCGCTCAGGAGGGCGGTCGCGCTGGACCCGGCCAATAGCTATGCTCACCGCAACCTGGGCGGCATACTCGCGAGCCTGGGCGGCTTGAGGGATGCCGAGCCGCATCTCCGAGAGGCTGTCCGCCTGACCCCCGACGACCAGCAGGCCATCTATGGTCTGGCAGCCACCCTCCACAAGCTCGGTGAGGACGCCCAGGTCACGGAAGCGGACGAGCTGTGCCAGAGAGCGATAGAGAGCGATCCCACAAGCCAGGTGGCGGAGATCGCCCGGCAGGCGCGGAGCAGCCTGGCCCAGGAGAGCTTCCGAGACACGACAGGCAGCACCCCCAGGATGGACGCGGTGATGTACTGCCTCAACGCACTCGAAAAATTCAACGCGATGACAGAGGAGCAGGTCCAGGCCATCACTTTGGAGATCGCCCTGCTCGGCAGGCAGGGTCTGGACACCAACGACCCCACCCCGAAGTACACCCTCAGATCACTGCCGGGGGACTTCACGGGCCTGCACCTTGTCTCGCTCATGTACGTCGGCTTCGAGCGGATCGCCCCTGGCCACGACATGGGCTTCGATCTGTCCGACGAGTACGCTGCGGCTCGGCAACTCTTCTCGCAGCAAGAGGGACAGAGATAAGCGTTCGAGTGCGTGGTGCTGGCCTGACCTCTAGCGGGTAGCTTCGACCGGGACTCGCTCTGGGCCTGGACACAAGCTTAGCAACTCCTGAACACATGGAGGTCATGCATAGGCCCTCCCGATGACGGGTGTGGTCAATACTGTATCGATCTGGGGCGTGTCTCTATACCCCAGTAAAGGCTCGCAACAGCTTGCAATATTAAGAAACATTAAAATACGGGTACTCATATACATTCGGGTTTCAGGCTTAGGTAAGGTATTTTTCGGGGTTGAGTAGCTTTGCACAGGTTTCGCCGGGGTTGCAGTCATGTTACGGAGGCGTTACGCTCTCGCGCCATGAGGAGGGGGGCTCCTCTGGAAGAAGTCCCTGTATGCGTTGAAAGCTGCTTGTTAGAGAGGATGTGTTTGTTAGTTTTGTCTGTATTGTCTACTAGAGTAAGGTTAGGTTTGGCAATTATATACCTGACTCACCAAAAAGTGGTATACTACGGGTATGGAAAGTCCTGCAAAACAGCCGAAAACACTACTCGAAGCGATACGGTATTTCTCCGATCTTGAAGTCGCAACTCAGCATGTCGCAGCTACCCGCTGGCCGGATGGTCCGGTCTGCCCCGCGTGCGGGGTAGTGGACAAGAAACACTACTACTTGAAGTCTCGCAGGGTGTGGAAGTGCCGGGAGTGCAAGAAACAGTTTTCGGTTAAGGTCGGGACCATCTTTGAGGATTCACCTATCGGCCTGGACAAATGGCTTGCGGCCATGTGGATCATCGCAAACGCGAAGAACGGTGTTAGCTCTTGTGAGATTCACCGCTCCATAGGCGTAACCCAAAAGACCGCGTGGTTCATGCTCCAGAGAATCAGGCTCGCCATGCAGCAAGGCTCTTTTGAAAAACTGTCCGGTCAGGTGGAAGCCGACGAAACCTACATTGGCGGCAAGGCCCGCAACATGCACAAGAGCAAGCGCGAACAGAAGATCACCGGGCGCGGCTCATCTGGCAAGGTTGCAGTTATGGGGCTTCTGGAGCGACATGGCAAGATCAAGACTAAGATAGTGCCGGATACCCGAAGCCGAACGCTACACGTAGAGATACGGGAGAGTGTAGAGCCAGGTTCTGAAATCCATACCGACGCGCTCCGCTCTTACCGGGGGCTTGATCCTGAGTATATCCACAACGTAGTTGACCACGCAGAGAGGTACGTTGACGGCCACGTTCACACTAACGGGCTTGAGAACTTTTGGAGCTTGCTCAAGCGCGGGATCAAAGGCACTTACGTTAGCGTCGAACCGTATCACCTGTTCCGCTACCTGGACGAACAGGCATTCCGGTTCAATGAGCGTGAGTACGAGGATAGCGACAGATTCCAGAAAGCAATCGCGGGGGTCGCCGGTCGTCGTCTCACCTACGATGAGCTAACAGGCCGGTCTAGTGTAGAATGAACGAACGGAGCCCCCGGCGGGAATCGAACCCGCATAACGGACTTTGCAAGAGCGTGCCTATCCAATCGGGCCACGGGGGCTCTGGCGTAGGGGGTAGCGAGAACTACCCCCTACAAATCCTTTCCGGCGGGCACTGGTGGCCCCCTGCACCTTGCCTGGATAACTCGGTTTTGGTACAATCGCACGTGAACTCCTGGTTTTCGGGCAGATTACTGGGGTTTCTAGTATCGAGGTCGGTGTGTCGAGCACCGGCCTCTTTCCGTTACGGTCCTGATCTCAAAACAAGTTCCTCGTCTTTTTGTACTTGTTCGGCATTCCGGCTCGCCCTTCTTCTACCAGGTCAAGATCACCCTGCTCCTTGAGGGCAAGAATCTCATTAGAAATCCCAGATCGGACACTCGGTATCTTGGCATCGGGATAGTCGCGCAGAAGCCTATTCTTGATCTCGGTCTGGGTGACGATTTCTACACTCGGATCGTTCAGCACTTCATTGACGTACTGATGGATAGTTTCTTTTGAGATCCGGCGACCCCCTGAGCCGTTGGTTCCGGCCTGGGTTTGCTGCGGTGGCTCCTGATCCGCCGGTTCGTTGGTAGTCGCCTTGCCGTTGGCTTCATTTTGTTGGGCAGCGAAATGCTCTTGCGGCTCGCTGCCTTCCAACAACGGCGACCATAGCTTACGGGCATTCTCGATTTCCTGCTCACGCCATTGGTCAACGGGCCTTATTCTGTTGCGGTACTCAGTCTCAATACCGCTAACCACATATTCAAATTGCTTACGGGCTTCTGTCCGGTTCATGCGCGTATCTTACCATACGCCCTTACGGCATATCAAGAAAAAGTTTTGCGGGGCCACCATTTAGGGAATCGGCGTATCCGGTGAACGAGAACTAACCGCGTAGGCCGCGTATCTCGGTTCGTTTAAGGCGCATCTTTCTTGCGCCGCTTCTGTGCCTGTTCGTGTTCGTCGCGCCTCTTGTCTAATTCCTCTTTCGGGACTGCCAGCGTGTCCTTAAGCAACCTCTGGAAGTTGTCGAACTCTGAGTTTGGTTCGTTCTTCTTGCCGTTGCTCTTTTTCTCTCCGGCCAACACCGCCGCCTTTCGTAGCGTGGCCTCTATTTTACAAGCAGGCGACGAATGGAGTTTGGTGAGTCAACGATATAATTACCTTAGGTTTGGTTGCGGCGTTGCTCGCGGCCGTAGTTGCGGTCTCGATGTTTTTCGTGCAACCGGCACGGAGCCAGAGTCTGGCTTCTGGTGACGCGGTCGTCGCGGATGCGCAGACCTGGATCGGTGTCCCCTACGTCTACGGTGGAGCTTCTCGTTATGGCGTTGACTGCTCGGGTCTCACCATGGCAGTCTTCGCCGAACTTGGAGTGTCCCTCCCGCACAGCGCGGCGACCCAGTACGGCTACGGTACTCCGGTTGCGAGTCCTGGACCGGGAGACCTCGTCTTCAGCGACTACACCGGCGGCGGCATTGGTCATGTCGGGATAGCCACCGGGGACGGGTCGATGATCGACGCGCCTTACCCCGGCACCACCGTGCGCTACGATCCCATCTCCCCCGCCAACGTCGTTGGATACAAGAGCGTGCTGTAGACGTTCACCAGACGGGAAGACCGCTCGCTCCTCAGGCGGCCTTATTAAAGAGAAGGGCCGGGATTCATCCCGGCCCTTCTCTTTGCCCGAATACGGAGCGGTTAGCTCTCGGGACCTTCGATCTGGATACGCTTCGGCTCCTCGATGACTGCGGCACCCTCGACCGCGACCTCCAGGACACCATCCTGGAAGCGGGCATGGATCTTGCCTTCCTCCGTGCGCTCCGGAAGCGTTACGCTGCGCCGGAACGAACCCTGACGGCGCTCCCGCAGATAGTACCCGCCGTGCCGCTCCTCGTGCTCATCCGCGCTCTGCCCGGAAATAGTCAACACCCCATCCGAGAGCGTGATGTCCACGTCATCCTGCTTCACGCCGGGCAACTCGGCCCGGATCACCACGTTTCCATCCCTGGAGAACACGTCCATCACAGGACTCCAGACGCTGGACTCCGCGCGCCGGCGCCCTGAGCGCAACGGGAAACCTCCCAACACCTCGTTTAGCATCCGGTCCATCTCACCCTGCACATCCATAAACCCTCGGAACGGACTGAGCATAACTCCGACCTCCTTCACTCAAAGCCTCTGTGGGCCTTGCACCAAAATCCATCGGCGGTGCAACTCATTGAGGAAGGGCTTCTCAAAACCACAACATCTGGCGACACTACCTTGGTTCTTGTGCAAAGCCGCCTCTGTGCACCAGAAGCCGCCAACTCCTACAATCGCATTTTATCTCCTCCGAGACAGTTTTCAAACAGTTTTTTGACATATTTAGTGATTTTTCGTAAATTTCTCTGTTATAGTAATGATATACGTTTGGGTAGAAAGGATGCCATGTCGAGAGCTGACGTAGGAAGGAATTTGGTCAGGGTCCGGGTACTCCGGATGTGGACGCAAGACATGGTGGCTCGGGAAGCGGGCATCAGCCCCACCACGGTCTCCGGGGTCGAGAGTGGAAGGATCTCGAATCCGCACTTCGGGACTATCCGTAAGCTCGCGCACGCGCTCGGTATCCTTCCTGAGGAGCTCTTATCAGCCGGCGGTGGAGAGGGATCGATCGAAGCAAAAGCTCATCCCCTCTCTCTAGAGTGGGCAACATCCGTGCAAGAGGATCATTTCGAGCGTGCTCTCGACAACGCTACGTTGGAGAGCTTGGTCGCGCTGGGGAGAGACCTTGAGAGAGAATGCGAGCGTCTCAAGACGCTGTACGGAGAGGCCCGCGTCGGCGAGCAGCGGAGATCCATCAAACGCCAGATACGCAGCATATCGGCAAGCTCCGGCTCGGTGAAGACATCGATACAGTTTCACGACGCCGCGGTAGAGAATCCCACGCATACACTGTGACAAAGACGTAGATTACACAGCCTTCTGGTTCTCCGCGAAACCTTTGCAGAGACTCTTCGTAAATATATGTAGCCGGGCTGGATCTTATTCCCCCTCCTTGTCTAAGCTCGGCTCGTTCTTGCGTGTGGAGGCGATATAGTCAATATGAGCTAGGAAAAGATAGCCCATACGTGAGATGCGCGACTCGATGCCACGGCATATCATCTTTCAGAAGGTGCTTAACAACGAACGGATGGCCGAAATGAACCTCCTGATAACAATCGAGCCTCGCTCCTACCGGGAAGCGATCGGTGGCGCTATCAGTATGCTCAGGCCAAACGTAACGGTCACTGTCGCCGGGCCGCGCGAGCTCGAATCAGAAGCGATTCGTCTGTCCCCCGAGATGGTTATATCCGGCGCTCCCTCTCCCTTCGCGCTCGAGAGCAGGCTCGCCTGGATCGAGTTCCTTCCCTATACGCATCCCCAGGCAAAATTCTGTCTGGCTGGACGGCGCTCGGAGATGGAAAAGGTCGAGTTGGACGACCTGCTCTCGGTCGTCGATGAGGTCGAGACGCTATCCAAAACGAACACTCCGAACGGCTGCTGATCTCGGGGCTGAACCCTCAACGAGTCGCGGCTAGACTTCGCCAACTCTCTTCACCGCCTCCACTATAGTCTGTATCGAAGACTCCTTGCCAACGACCTCATTCGCCCCGACCTCTAAAGCCCGGTCAAGACGCTTGGGGTTGAGGTCTACGGTCAGTACCAGTATCGAGGTATCAGGATGACTCTCGCGCAGCTCTTCGATCAGCTCAATGCCGTCTCCATCTGGCATTCCCAGGTCCATCACGGCCACGTCGATGTCATTCCCGTTCTCTATGGTTTCGCGGCCCTCGGCCACGGCCCCGCCTGTGCGACCACCGTAATATCCGGCTTCTGGCTCAACAGCAATGCGAGCGCCCGGCGAAATGAATAATGATCATCAACCAGCACAACTTGCCTCAAACATACACCTCCGGTCCTCATGACCTCTGCAGGCAATAGTGCTACTTCTTCAGATACCGCGCATTACGCAAATGAGTGATTTTCTTCAGAAATATTCGTATTTCAGCCTATCTTCGGTGAGATTCGCAAATGAAGTGGCCGCAAGCGCGCTTGTTTCTTGACCTGGCGGCTACTTGGGGTCGCGCAGATCCCGCACGATGCTCCGCCCAACCCGGATCAGGACATAAGCTCCGATGGGAGCGGAGATAATGGAGAATACGGTTGTAAGCTTCACGGAGGGGCTGAACGTAACTGCGCCCGCCACCAGCAAGAACGCGCCAACCGTAACCAACACCGTCGAAATCACCCACGCCGCAACCTCGAGCATAAGCCCTAAACATCCCGAACGCACTTGTCGATTTTTCTCTCTCTTCATGGGATCAGCCCACAGTCTAGCGAAACCAGGAAGTCTTCATACCTACCAGACTTCGTCAGACGACTATTATCGAAACCGCGAACCATGGAGTGGCGGGACCCGGGCTCGAACCGGGGACACCATGATTTTCAGTCATGTGCTCTACCAACTGAGCTATCCCGCCGTGACCGCGAGGGTCTGGGCATTTCCCGCGGTGATTCTAGAGTAAGAGAGGCAGGCTATCAAGCGTGCATCCAGCCTGCCCCCATTTTCGCCCTGTACGCTACGCCGATTTAGCGAAGCGCTCCAGCTCGAAGGCGGACTCGATCATTTCTTTCGGCAACGCTCCCATGACGGCTTTCGGCTGCTCTCCAGGCTCGAAGAACGCGATGGTGGGGATGCTGGAGATCTGAAACTGCCCCGCCAACTCCTGCTCCGCGTCTACGTCGACTTTAGCGACCTTGACCGAACCCTCGTACTCCTCGGCGATCTTCTCGATCACCGGCGCCACCTGCCGGCAAGGCGCGCACCACGATGCCCAGAAATCCACTAGAACCGGGACATCGGAATTTAAAACCTCATCCTCGAATGTATCTACCGTAACGTCAACGTGCGCTGCCATTGGGACCTCCTAAATTCTTTACTAATACGTTATTTAGTATAACTTGGCGTCAAGGACTTCGTCCTTCGATAATGGAGAATGCAAACCCGCCCGTGGCGATCAGGATGAGCAGGATCGACGGCGCTACGGCATGAGGAATGTACCCGGTGAGACTGGCCGCGGCGAGGGCCAGACAAACAAGAGAAGCGGTCTGCGAGAGGACGATAGTAGTCTTTCTGGCGCGAAGAGCCATCCGCTCCCGTCCCATCTCACCGATCGCATCCCCCACCTTCTTTACCTCGTCTTGCTCAGATTCCTGCTTCATGCGGTGGCATTCACGTTGAGCGTCTCCTGTTTAAGGTTAATGCCTGGGATCTGTACCGGCGTCTCATACCCAGTTCCACTGCTCTGAAAACGGCTCACCCGCGAGTCGCGGTAAACGGTGACGAGGCGGGAGCGACGGGACTCGAACCCGCGGCCTCCGGCGTGACAGGCCGGCGTTCTAACCAACTGAACTACGCCCCCGCATGGGACACCCCAGGCTCGACCTCGGGCAAGGCGGAGTGTACCAAAAGCGAGGCGGCATTCCAACCTGTTGGAGCGGTTTCGGCCCCTGGATAAACGACGCCGGTCTCAAACTTGTGAGTCCACGACTGCGCGACCGAGAAGAGGAGCGTCCGGCGCGCCGGATTGGCTCTTGAGATCGAAGGGGATCATCTACCCATATCGTCAAGTATCCCACGGATCTTGGTCCCATACGTGGAGTCCGTGGCCCAGATTCCACCTCCAAGTTGACTGATCTTTCTCACCCACCACCCGCGGCTTTTCTGTGCGGAGCGCGCGTCATAGAAGCGGTCGTGAGGCTTTCCAATAGGCTTCTTTCCCGTATAGGCGGCCATGTGGTTTACGTGCATCCTCACGCCTTCATAAGCGGTCGGAGGAACCTCGAAGTCCTCGGGGTCGTCGCCCACGATGCCGCCTTTCTTGATGCCGGCCATGTTCCACGGACGGGAGTCGCCGCCGTAGTGTCCTTTGCCGGTTTCGAGGATAGCCTGGGCCACCAGGACGTCCGGCGCTATATTCCTGCGTGGGGCCAGTTTGTAGTAGATCGGGATGGTCTTCATGATGTACTTGGTGCAGCCTATCGAGCGGGCGTACCTCTCCACCCGAGTCTGACTATACCTGGGAGCGCCGAGGATCTGACCAGGCTGTCGTACTGCGGTATCCGCCACCGCCCTCGTCTGCACGCCGAATTGCGAAGCCAGTCCTGAAGCCAGAAGTACCCCCAGTAAAATCAACGCGATGCGCCTCATCCAACCCCCTCGATATCTAATTTAGCGAACCATACAACATTATCGGACAGAGAGTAGGAAACCTTTAACGCATCCACGCAACGGCGTCGAATAGTGTACCCATAGCATACGAGTAGCCCGCGTGTATGAAAATCCTGAATGCGAACTTCCAAGAACGCCTACTCCAGGCATCCGGGTGAATATGGTCGAAACCTCGTCCGGCGTTACGACCTACGCCTCAAACGGCGTGGACCAGCCGCGGGAGAGCCGACCGACCCGGCCAGCATGAGTGCCGAAACTGCCGCCACCCAGAGCATACCCGCCAACGCGCCTAGATGTCTGTTGTCAGGTTTACGCCCACAGTTCCTTGATGCGTCCTTGAGGGCGACCCAACAGCCGGTTGACGTGAAAGGCGTAGGTGTGGCGCAGATCTTCGCCGCGATCCTGGTGGCCA
>JAABUR0100001388.1_pt1 | contig 43513 bp, 46 predicted proteins | sample 5560091 | NCBI WGS metagenome assembly JAABUR01 (sample SAMN10711879, study PRJNA513375) | rock metagenome | isolation source: Antarctica rocks | place: Antarctica: Victoria Land, University Valley sud | reverse complement strand
CTTGACAGTTCATCTTTCTTGTCGCGCTGATGTCAGACTGATGCTTCGAATGCAATTTCTGATCTCACTACTGCTGAGTATACTTGTCTCGCTTTTGTGAAGATAGCTTCTCATGTGAAGACTTCAAGACAACTAAGTATCAGCATTCTTGTGACGTAATTCATCTTTATTTGTTGAAGATGCGCGTCTCATTGCAGTTTCATGTTCAGTTGCATCTCTAGAACTCGTACGTCTGATTTCAATTTAATAACTGAGCTTTCTATTTATATGCTAGTCATCATGTTGAATCTCTTTGATTTTCTAGTGAAATGCGTGAGCTTGTACTTTTCTGATGCGAACGTTGCGTCATGAGTGCAAGCTCATTTCGCGCAGACGTTGTGTGCTTTGCTCAGTGTTCTGCAGATTTCTTCAGTGAATCTGTCGTAGACTAGAATGTTAATATCATTTACGAAGTCAAGCACTTCAATTTTAATTTTCAGTGCTTCGCATTTTTTGATTAAACTTGCGTTGAAGAATAGAAAGAGAATTGATGAAATAAGAAATCTCTGCAATATGTCTGCATTTATCTCACGCATGTCGCTTGTTTGTTCATCGAATATTAGCGACGTCTCTCGATTCTTTAGAAAGCTGCGTGTTCATTCGATTATGTAGCTTGACGTTCTTTTCATTTTCAGCATGTGCAGAAGTCTGACGTGTGAGACTCAATTGAACGCTTTGACGACATTTAAGCTTAGCATGAAGATCACATATTTGATTTCACAGTCTCACACTGTGTGAACTTGATCTACTAGTAAATTTAACGTCAAGATCACGAATTGCTTGCATCTCGCTCTCATTTGAGCATTTGATAGCATGCAATGAGTCTCGACTATGTCACTCAGTCTTTTGATCATGATCAACTTCAGCACTTTGCTCATGATATTAAGCAAAGCAATGAGTCGATACGTCTTTGAATTGATATAGTCGCTTTTCTTCGATTTGCATAGTACTATTGTCTGAGTCTTTTTGAACTGCTTCAAATGATACTTGTGTATTACGCATGCGTTGAATAAACTCGTCAGTACTGAGATCAGTTCTGCAAGACTCGCTTGAAGCGCTCTGTTTGAAATATCTAAAGTGTTCAACGCTTTGTCTGCTTTTACTCATCTGATTGTCTGCTTCACTTCATCTTCTGTGATGCGTGAATTGAATGAGACTGTCAGAGATATGAATGATTCTGCGATGTCGCTGACATTCACTTGAGAAGATAAGAGAAAGAACTTTTCTTGCAGTATCTTGATTTTTTTCTTGAACGTCGTTGTCATATGATCGATTTTGCTTCGCTTCAGTGACAAAAACTGAGAAAGCTTTTTAGATAGCTGACTTTCGATTCTAGCTCATTTTGCAAAGCATCATATCAATTTGAGTGCTTTGCTCAGCTCATGCATTTGTGTTCTGAAGTGTGCGCATTTCATTTGTTGAATGATCTTGTTTTTATGATCGTTATGCTTCAGATATTCATTTCACGCTTCTAATATGTTTTGCGTTTTTCATATGATTTGCAGTCATCTTGATTTCATTACTACTTTGAAGCAGCTTTGATTTCAAAAGTCTCTTGCTTAATTTAATAACTTTGTCAAGAGAGTAGATTTCTTGATGATCTTTGATAGCACTCTGATAATCTTGCACACTCTGTCATTCATCATAGTCTTGTCGTCTAGAGAGCGTTTCAAAGATAAATGTATTCGCAGATAAGCACTCAATGCTTCTGTATTCATTTTCTTTCAAAGTCATCAAGTCAAGAATTGCACTGAGATTGTTTGTAAACATAACTTTGTGATGATCAAAAAATGATTTGATCTCTGATGCAGATCGATTCGTATCTCGCACTTGCGTGTCATGAACTGTATTTTCTCGCTGCTAAAGATTAAATCAATCATCGTAAATTGATTGTGAGCTTCGCGAGTAATAGTGTCTGATTTCAGTAATAATTTCAGTCTTGCGTTTGTAATGATGTTTAGTAGAGTATCAGTCGTCGTATGACGAGTAAAGCATCTTCGTCTCTCTCAATGAGAATGATGTAGATTGAAATCTTCTATGATTAGTTGTTTGCAGTCATTCTTGAGTAGTTCGTTCAAACGAGAAATGATTGAAAATCTCTCTGTAAATGTAGTAAATAGTGAGCATGAGTTGTAAACGTTTAGAAGTCTTAGCATCTGCGTTTTATCATCTGTGTTGCGAGTTAATATTCTGATTGAGCAAATGTTTGACTCAGCTGTTTCTACTATTCATTGATCGAGTCTTAAATATTTGTTAACGTATATGCATGTTCTTGATTGAGATGACGAGTTTTTCACTAGATGAAAGAAGTTGTGTGCTGCGCTAAATAACTGCAAGTCATTGTTGTTGCAATCTTGCTTCTGTATAGCTACTATGTCGAATTCGCGAACTTTTCTATCAATTAGAAACGATTCTTGAATTCTTAATAATTTTCTGATGTTGTACTGTAGAATTTGTAGAAAAGACTGTTTTGTCATAAAGTTATTCATAGCTGTTGTTGACTCTGCAATGAGAAGACTTTTTGTATGCTTTCAATCATTGATGATCTTTCTCACTTTCTGATTGAACGTTTCTGAATTTGCTCAGATGTCGTCTCGTCTGAGTCACTACTCACGCAAGAGAAAAGATTGACTCGTCTCTTCTTGACTTCTACTATCTGTCAAGTTGATTCATCAGCGATTCAACTGCGTGTTTTCAGCATGACTGTTGCTAAGCTCGAGAGATTCATTGAATCGAAAGAATTCATTGAATCTGAAGAGTTCATTGAATCTAAAGAGTTCAGAGACAGCGAGAAGAGTGTGCAATTGTATTTAGACATTTCAGAGTATCTGAACGATTTATTTCTATAGATTTCAAACGCTTGTTTTATCTGCTGTCGTCACTTGAAACAGATGCATCTTCAGAATTCGTGATTTTCGTTGCAATTGATGCAACGTCTTTTATTCAAAGACATCACACACTTCTTTATGTGATGCTTGTCTGCGCATTTTTCGCAGCGCTGATTCTTTCTGCAGATCTTAGTCATATGATTAAATTCGTGACATCTGAAGCACTGTGTGATGTAACAGTTCTTTTCAAATAGCTTGCATGCACATTCTTGATACAAGTTCAGCATGCTCACATTCATTAGTTGATTCATCATTGCTTCGATCGCGATCTTTACAATGAGTGATGAATGAGTCTTTTCGCTATCTGCTATCTTCTTGAATCAGACTATTCTTAGAACTTTCAGATCTTCATGAAGTCTCACGTTATCTTTTATCAGTCTTTCAATGATCTTTTCTTGATTGCTCATGTCTATTGTAGTGCGTACTTCATGTGTCAGCATTGCAAAGATTCAACGTGCTACGTGTGTTGAACTCATGATTTCTTTTGCTCACGTCTGAGTCTTTTTCAGATTTGCTTGAGCATTTGAACTAACTGCGTGAAGGAAAATGTCATCGCTGCTCAGCTTGCAAAGTGACATGATTAGATTTCTTTGACCTGTCAACACGTCTGCAATTCTCTGTAAAATCTGTTCAATCAACTTCTTCTGTATCTCTTCTATTTCTCTTCTGTTCATTATTTTAATCATGATTTCTCGTCTCTTGCAAAGCGACGACAAGTCATCTCTGAGACATTGCTTTTCCGTCGCTATTTCTTCTCTTGTCACGTTCGCTCATGACGTGATTTTCGTTGAAAAATGCGTGTTTTTCTGTGTATGCAACTGCTTGTTAAGCAGTTGAACTGATGTCTTCAGTTTCTGTACATTCTTCGCGATGAACGCGTTCTGATTCGCGTGATGTTTTTCTTCTGAGTCGAGTCAAAGACGTTGAATCAGCTTCAATGCTATCTCTTTTCATGAATGATCTTTGCTCTTCTCTTTCTCTAACGTTGATATCTTTATTAGTAGATCAATAATGTTAGCAACGTTCTCTTCATCATCATGTGAGTGTTTTGATCTTGCATCTCTGTTTTCTTGCAATGAATCAACGTTGCTTGCAATCGTTTTCGAATCAGCACTGCTGCAATTCATGCAATTCATCGTCGTTCAATCATCTTCTAGATTCACTCTGTCTTATTTGTAATGCTTTTTTTCAAAATTTGTAATGCATGCGTTGTGATTGTTTTTTTGATCAGAAACATATATATGTAAATGTCAGAATCATGTTTAAATGAGTCAATCAGTGAAAGTCAGAATTGAATAGTGCTTGATCTTTAAAGATAGTTATAACTGAATATTAAGAATACAGAAGAAGATGAGTATAAAAGCTTTTATTTAAGTAATATTCAGAGACTGTGTTAAGCTTGAGAAGAATGTGTTTATGACATGAGTAGAATGTGATGTAGAAAGAAAGATGATGTTGAACAAAAAGATGTAAGAAAAGAAAATAAAAATCGAGTCAGATCTGAGTCAGATCTGAGCTAAAGACACTGACTAGCTTTATTCAATCTTGATACACTCATAACATTACTTTCTTCTTTGAAAATTCATGTTTGCATGAATGTTGCTCATTTGCTTGCTTTCTTATTGAGTTATTTCGATACTAGCGTGACTTTCTTGAGTATAATATATGAAATTCGTTCAAAACTTTCTTGAAGTCATTGAATTCATCTTTATTAACATAATATCATTCATCGTCTTTATCTAGATCTTTTCATTTGATCTTGTACTGTATTCAATCTCAATAGCGTCTGAAGTTCAGAATGTTATTTATTTCTTAATGTTCATTATCATTATCATTAATAATGATGAGTCTGAAAGATTTTACATGCTGTTCTGATAGAAAGTCTTCTGAATACAATTGCAATAACTTTGAGCTGAACATCAAATGCAGATGCTTCATGCTGATTGATAAATGAAGATGATAGAAGATCTTCGCTTTGACAGTGATCTGATACAATTCTAGTTGTTTATCTTTCAAATCTTTGCATGATCTCATGATTTTAACGTTTCTGAAGAATAGTCAAACTCAATCATTTATCTCATAAATGACGTCTCATTTATGTTTATTGATTTGTGCTTTAATGATCAGCTTCGTCTTTTTCAATTGTTGATGATTGAAGCTCAGTAGCTCTTTCATTTGAATGACAATATCATCTGCTTTTCTAACTTTTAGTCGTTCATGAGTGATTTCGTAGTCAGTTGTATCTGAATTGAAACTCATTCAAGAGTGAAAATCTTTATTAAAGTACAAAGAAATCATTGAGATGATTGAGAAGATATTGAAATTGTCGCTGAATTTCATCATAGATATTCATTTGACTCAGTCATTCTGCGTGTAATTGTAATAAATTCTAAGTTCATGTTCAATGTTTTGATTGACTTGTTTCATCTGATCATTGATTTTCAAATGATAAACTGTGAATAAACTAGCTGTAATTCTCAGTCGCTTGCAAAGACTCTTTCACATAGTTGATATGAATTAAGAGTCTCTGTTCGAAACAATAGAACTGAGTAAATCATGCAGTTGATAAACATTTCATAGCATGATTCAAATCATTTCTTCGACTGAGATGTCATCATCTTCTCAATGACAGAAAACATAGTGACATTCTTTAATGAGATGACATATGATTGTGCAAATGATGTTATAGTCTTCTGATAGAAGTAGTTCAGTAATGAAGTTCATAGCTATATTTTTTCAGCGTTCTTGTGAAATGAGTAAAGAATGATGAAGTTCATTGATGCTATCTCTAGAAACTTTGCTTCGCTGACAGACATGACAGTTTTAAATGTACTGTCTGACTGTGACTCAATGATTTGATCAATAGTAGAATCGTTGAATTAGATCAATAGTTTGTTTATTGTTGAGATGAGAAATTGAGAACTGATCATGAATTTTCTGTAGCAGTTTTGTATGCATATTCTTGAAAACTCACAGTAGATTTTTTCTAAAAAGAATGCTGTCAATGATTTTGCAGTTCTTCAATTTAGTGATATAAAATTTAAGCTTGTTTTCGTTCATAGCTTGTTTATATTCGCTGCAGAACTCATCAGTTTGATTGATCATAAATACTCGTTGATAGAGATTTGCTTTCGATTCAACAGGTAGAACATCAACTCTATCAAGAGTCAGAATAGTTTAAAAACAATCTTCAAGACGCTGAGCTGATTCAGAAACATTCACTAGAGACATTCTGATTAAAGCATCGACTTTAGTGTTTATTTTACCTGATCTAAAGATGATCTGAAAGTTGAACTTTAATAGAACGTTCAGATAATTGACTTGTTGTCGACTCAACTGTTTATTTTTCATGAAGATTTTCAAAGTCTAATGATTGATGAACATCTGAATGAGTAGTTTAGTGCATTTTAGCTCAAGTCATCAGTGTTCAAAGCATTAAATAATGACTAGCAATTTCTTGTCATAGATGTGATAATTGATTTCAGCGAGAATCATGCTTTTGCTGTAGAAGATTATCGAATGAAAAACTTTCTCGTCATTGTACTGAGATAGTATTTCATCTTTTACATAGTTCGAAGCATTGATCTTCAGAATAGCTTGTCGTTTGAGATCAAAGTGATGAAGTACTGAGATTGAGCTGACTTGTTTCTTTAGATTGTTAAAGACTTAAACACAGACATTGTTTTAAACAAAAGACGTGTTCTTTCTAGTCAGCTGAGTGAATGATTTGACTAGCTTCAAGAAGTTCTTAATGAAACGACAATAGAAGTTAACAAATTTCACGAAGCTCTGAATTTCTTTTAGATTGATCGAAGTGATTCAGCTGACTATGACTGTTACTTTACTGAGATTCATACGAAGATTTAGTTCTGATACAATGACTTCTAGAAAGACAGTCTCTTCTACATTGAATTTGCACTTTCGAATATTCATCTGCAGTTCAACTTCGCGTAGTCGACTCAATACTAGTTTGACGTGATCTTTATGTTTCTTTTTCGTTTTGCTATAGATGAGAATGTCATCTAGATAGACTTGACAAAAGTCGTTCAGAAAGTTTTATAAAACATCATTCATATATTGCTGAAATGAGATCGATTCATTAGTCAGTTCGAAAAGTAACATCTTATATTTATATGCTTCTAAAGCAGTGATAAAAGTGATGTAATTCTTGTTATCAAAGTGCATTCAAAGTTTGTTGAATGCTGATATAATATTCAATCTCGTCAGATGCTTGCAACTTACTATCTTTTCAATGATCTCGTTTATTAGCAATAAAGAATATTTATTTCTTTTGAAAATGACATTTAGCTTTCAATAATTCACGCAGAATTGAAGATCTTTATTTGCTTTGAGAATAAATAAAACAAGAAAGAAATAGAGAGTCTGACTAAAAGTAATGAATCTCTTCGACAGATTCTCGTTTAAGTACTTCTTTATCTTCAGAAGTTTGACAGAGAACATTCAATAAACTCAACAGTGAGAGAGCGTTGAATCATTGATGAGCTCAATTTTATGATCATAGAAGCGATGAGAAAACAGTTTATTCAATTGAGCTCGATCAAAAACATCTAGAAACTTATGATATTTCAATGACAGATTTGCTTTAATATCTTTCAAATTCTGAGTCGTTTCATTGATTGAAGAGACGTTTAAAGCGTTCAAATTGCACTGAGTATTGTACGCGATTTCTCTATCAATATCAGTCATGAATAGAGCAAAGACTTCAGTCTGATTCTTCTTTGATCAATTCAGTAAAGTTTTGAACAAAGCTGCATTTATGCTTCGAATCGAGAATGATTCTTTCTTAGTCGTAGTTGAAACAGATTATTTGAGCATAATAGAAATCTTAGTCTGAATGATAGAAGAGAGCGAAGTTAATCGCGATCAACTTAAGTGCTTTGAATTGAGAAAGATCAAAAAAACCGAAATAGAAGTATTTAATTGATTCAAAAAAAACAATGACATCATTTTGCATATTCAATAATATTTCGTTTTTGTTCATTTAAAACTTACTTAATATGACTTCATGATGATCAATATCAGCTATCAGCATTGATACAGTCAATTTCTTATGACTTCAATGATGAGATTGAATAGAATTTTATGAGTGATGATCTTCTTAAATATCTTTTCATCATAATCTTTTATTAACTTCTCTTTTGTCAGAGATATAAATTAAATTTCTAGTTTCTCGCATACTTTATTGACTAGATTAGCGTGTATGAGCGTATGAGTGACTGAATCACTGTCTATTAGCAAACGAAGATTGAAGAATTGATTCTGCAAGATGAGATGAGCATCAATTAGAAACAACTTTTCAAAGTAATTTTCTTTCGATAGAATTTCATCTAGTTTGCACAAAGATATAATCTCTATTTCTTTAATGACTTTTGAAGAGATAACTAGTTTTTTGAATCGAAATTTGAATTAAAATCAAAGCAATCATATTCATCGTTCACTGCATTAATTCTAGTAGATTGATCGAGATACTCTTTAAAGCTATGATCTGATTTATGACATATAAAACAGATTTTGACTAGAACGTCTGCTTTCTTGACGTTAGTTAAAATCGCGTCACGCGACTTTAGATGATCAGATTTTGAATGATCGACTGATTGAGTAACAACAGCTTTATGAAAGATGATCTCTGATAAATCGTTGACGCGTTTGATGAGATTGACTTTGTTCTTAATCTTTTGAATGACTCGCTGATCATTATTCAAATGAATTAGGTAGAAATGAATCTCTTTGAGAAAATCAGGTTGAACTAATTGATTTATTCAAATGAATCGAAGACGAGAATTTATTTTATCTTTCAGATCAACGATCAGTTGCTTTTCGTGATACTTCAGATAGAAAGATAATCGTTGAAACTGAGTGTAGAACTCGCTGAACTTCTTTGATTCTTGAATCAAGTTGTAGTATTTTCTATGAAAGTTCACTTTCTTATCTGAATCATTGAACAACTCAGCTAGTTCTTTCAAAAGATCATTGACGATCTTATAAAGATTGACACAGTCACGTTCGCATCTAAATTAAGCGACATCAGCTGCGTCATTGAATAATCTGAAATGTACATAGCTCAGTTTGACTCATTTATTTGAAAAGAGATCGACGTTGATCTCTAGTTTATTCTGAATTTTGTCGTATCAGTTTTTTCAAGTAGAATTCTTTTCGTCAGTAAATCAGAGAGAATCAGGTATTTTCTGAGATTTAGAACGCTCAGAGTAGATGAAATCAGAAGAAGTGATTTCTTTAGTTTGAAGTCTAGTCTTCAACTCTTTGATTTCGTTGTCTCGTTAATTACTCAGCTTGTTGAGTTGATTCATTTCTCTGTCAAGAATCATACATCAAGCCTTTCAGTTTTCAATAGAAACAGAGAGTATTACTGTTTCAGCAAATGACTTGTTGTCTTCACTGATGAATGATTCAGCACTAAAGAGTTTCAATGAATTAGCATCAGAGATTTGAGAGAAATGATTTCGAAATTCTTCAAAACACTCTTCAGTAAATGAATGACTAAACATGATGAGATTTGTTTGAAAAGAGAATTGAACGAATGATAATGCTTGATGATTGAAGAAGAAAGATGTATAGAATAATGTTTAATCTTCAACAAAGAAGATGAGATTTGTTTGTTGATTGATTTGATTCTTGAGCAATTCACGAAGGTTTTTTATCGTTGCTTCTCTTAATTGAGTTGAACAGCTTATTTTCACTCATCTGTTTCATGAGAATGAATTGATTCTCTTGATCGATTTGAACTGTGCGTACTTAGTGAGCAATAAGTTGTCTAGCGATTCAAACAGTCTTGTCGTTGATTTTATCAAACTTTCTAGTGTTGTTCAGTCTTTCAATTGCGTCAATCATTAGATAAACGAATTTCTTTAGACTCATTCTGTCTGTATGAGTATGTTGAATGAGTAATGAGATCAGTATCGTGTGATTAATGAATTCTTAATATAATGTCAGAATCGTGTTTAAATGAGTCAATCAGCGAAAGTCAGAATTGAATAGTGCTTGATCTTTAAAGATAGCTATAACTGAATATTAAGAATACAGAAGAAGATTGATACAAAAGCTTCTATTTATGTAATGTTCAAAGACTGCGCTAGACTTGAAAGAAATGTGTTTGTGACACAAGAAGAATGTGATGTAGATAAACAAGATGTTGATGAAAGAAAAGAGTGTTGAAAAAGAAAAAGAGTGCTGAGTCATATCTGAGTCATATCTGAGTCATATCTGAGTCATATCTGACTAGCTCGCTGATTAGTTCTAATCATTACGCAGAGAACTCGCTAGCGTTCACTGCAAATTGATTAAAGCTTCAGTCTTGTTCAGTCTTGATATGCTCGTAACAGATATTCTTCTTTACAAAGATACAAGACAGAGCAAGATCAACAAGCATGCATTGACTGCTATGATAATACAATTCAGTCATGTCTTTAATCTTCATAAAATTCAAGATGCACTCATTTGCAAACAATGCAATCAAATACAAGAGATAAAACTCAATTCAAAGTTATGATGTTATGCATCAATCTTAGTTAAAATTCTGAATATAAAGAAGCTTCTTGATATGTTAACAGTCTTTATGTGCAAGTGTTGCAACATAGTCAACAAGAAAGTCATATCAGATAAAGAATTAAACAAAAAGAAAAAAGACTTAATCTGAGTAAAATCATACTATGTAAGCATTCATGAATCACTTCAATGCTGAAAACAAGACAAAAAAGACATCAACAACTTAAAGAATCTTGTCAGTGATAAAGTATACTGCTTATTGAACTGATAGAAAAAGAAGAAAGTTTGAAAATGTGATTATGTTCTGATTCAGAAGAGATCAAAAGAAATAATTGAAGTCTCAACTCTGCTAAACAATCAACTATCTGATCAGCTACAACTTATTCTTTTCATTATAAATTTATTGTGTCAAGACAACAAGAATAATGAATTATGACACAATGATGCTCTCGTTGAACTACTTAAATCTTGCAATGAGAAAACTCAACATGCTATGCATGAAATGATTGAGATAAAGCACTGATCTAAAGATAATATTAAAAATTCTTGTTCACTTGAAGTTAGTCAATTTTTTCATTTGCATACAATTTTGAGAAGTGTGCATATTGTATCAGCAAATGATATTTCTAGCGAGTCAAACAAAAACAAGTTCTTCTATATTAATAACTTCAGCAACTGAAATTCATACAATTCAATATATGAGAAGAATTTCTTGCATAAAGAAACAAGAGTAGCAGAATACTACTTCAAATGTGAAAGCTGAAGATATTTGAAACTGACTCAATCTCATTGCAGACAAAAATCAAACAATGTATATGTATTATGTTTATGTCTCAGAGCATATACAGAATCATCGAAGTTAACGATGCTACATGACTAAGCAATTAAGAAATATAATCATCTCTTGATTTTGCTCAATCAAATTTCTCTTGATGAACAGAAGTCTCAACTATGAACTGATGAGAACTAAAGTCGAAGTTTAATCTCACAAGAACTTTGTTCTATGAAATATACATAGCAAACAAAGCTTTGCTCATTGCAAAAGTATCATCAGTTAAAAATTTGATATCATGAAATCAATCAGTCAAAGTCAACTGTATTAATGAATTGATCTGAAAGAAAATTGACTTGATGATTGCAAGCGATTGTATTATAAAAGATTGTGAGCGACTCAGTAGTAAACTCTAAATAATTAATATATATTTCATAAATTTAGTTGAGAGCTTAAGCAGTAAGTAGATCATTGAAAGCTGATATCAGTTATCATATGAACAAGATGCAGCGAGTATAACATCAATCAAATTCTAAAATTATGAATTGCTGATGCTAAAGTTTTTTGTGATAAGCGCAGTCATTAGTCACAAACATGAAAATATTCAACAAACATCAAGTCTTCTCTTTAGTATAATGAATGCATTGTCAAAGATGTCATGTAAAGAGTATATATACTACAAATGATTAATAAACAGAGTGAAAGAAGAACTCAACATTGATGAGTCTGAATACATGCAATTGAAAATGCAAATATGAAATCAGATGAAATTTCTTCAGCTTATAAAATGAAAGCTAAATATAAACAAGTCAAAAGAAATCATCAGATCAACATTTGAAGTCATATATCATGAGTTTCATATTATATTCAACGATGTTGCAAGATCAAGAAGTGATTCTATATTAATGTTCATGACACAACGATCAAATTACAATGTAAGAAGATGATTCAAAGTCAAAGAAACATGATGAGACAATCTCAAGTACAATTCTTCATCATCTTCTTAATTGAAAACACACTCACATCTCTTAAGTTATGTCGTCTGCAATGAACAAGATCTCAAGAGATTTCAATCAGTATCAGTCAAATCAGTCAAAATTCTCATAATACAGATCAGTTGCAATCTCAATCATAACATATGCTGCAGATCATAAGATCTTCTTAAACATGAATGAATGAAAAACTTAATTTACATCAATGATATAAAATATGACAGATTTATAAAGCTGATTGAGAATGAGCTGAATTACGACTGTATTACAGATACAATGATATATGATTGAGCTGAATTTGCAAGAATATATATCAGCAACGAGCGTAAATGAAAAACAGCACTGAAAGAAATGCATGCAGAAGAGTTTATTCACTTTCTTTTTACAATTCAATCTGCTGCAAACAATGATTGTAGATTTCAGATTTCTTGTGATACTTGATTCAAGCAGCTGATCACTGAAGAAATTATGTAGAATGTTTGTAGAAAATATGTTCATGCTTAAGACTTTCAATATAAAATGACATAGCGAGATCATATCATAATTGAAGAATCTCAAGAATCAATGATAAGACTTATAGTTCATTCAACATTAACAAAGATTCAATGAACTTTTATCAAGATTAAATAAACTATTCTTAATGCTCAAAATAAGATAAATTTCTCTCTTATCATGAGAAAAAATCGTTTGCAATCTGACATTCTCTTTTATTCTTCTTCTTAATCATTTGTTGCATAAATTTTCTTGATGATCATACATTGTTGAGTCACATCAAATGATTCTCATCTTGAATGCAACATGAGAATACATTGATCTTTATGATGATGAGTTTATCAAGATAATAAGTGACATTACAGAAAAGACGTCATCATATGAGCAACTTTAAGACATCATCATCATCAAAGTGCAGCGCAGTTGAACACACAGAAATTCACAATGACAACAAGATTGCAACAGATTCAAGCAACAGTGATTCTGTGAAAGAAGTCTTCAACGAAGACAGATGTGTCACTCTTGAAGTAATAATTTGCTTAAGAATTCAAAAGAATAAATAACTAATTTAAAAAAAGACAGAATTGAACATTGTCAGAGTATTCAATGAAAGTACTTTCGTGAAGTTGTTACAACATTTCAAAGACTTGATGTATACAACATTGATCAGTCTGATTCTTTTCAATCAATTAATAATAAACATACTAAAGTTTATTTTGACGATGATGATGTCAACAATGCAGACTGAAAATCAATAACATCATATTTATGAGAAAAGACATCACGTTGAACTAAATATCAATTCATCATTGATTATAAGTTGATTATCAAGATTTGCACTCGTTATTTACTTGCATGAATATTGAGCGATCATGTTGATAATAACAGCAGTTCATGATCAGATGTCAAAAAAGAATGACTTAATGAGAAAATGAAAGAAGCATGAAAGAAGATTGCAAATCATTTAAACAAGAAGTCAGATCACAAACGTTCTGAAGTAGAGAACATTTCAACAAAGACAAAGACTTAAAAGATAACATGCTCAGATCTTTCGTTGCAAATAAGACTTATACTAAGTAGATGTACAACTTCTTTGAGACGTGATGATTAAGTGTACTGAGTCGAGTACAAATCATAGTCGAGAGCGAATATAATTGACAAAAGCAATTCATGAGAAAAGTGCAAAAGAATTTGACACAAAGTCTGCTAGATAATGATGACTTTGCATGTGATCAGATATGTACTAATTGAACATTACAATATCAACTAACATGAAAAGACTCTTCGAGACAGATTTTGCGCAAGAATCATAACAAACGTACTGATTCAGAAGTTTTACTGCAAAGTCAGAGATGAAATAGCATATCAAGAATACATGAAGATATTCTTTGATTCACTTTCTACTAATGTTGTTCTCATTGCAGTGACAATGATCACTCATTGTATACAAGAATATGAATCAGAAGAGCACAGATTAAACAAGTTTAAAAAATCAAACATGAAGAGTAAGTGAACATTTGCATATATCAATGACTAAAGTGATTGAAGCGAAGCTGAACTTGATAACACGCAGCAACATAAATGTGTATTAATGTAACATGAAATCAACAAGTTTGCAAGCATCAACAATCAATATTGAAGATTCTGCTATGTCATATCAAGCAACAGATTGATAATGATGATATCAAAGTAACTATGAACATTCAAGCTGTACTCAATGTATACGTTGATTATCTCAATGATCTCTCATTATACGAGTTAGAAAACGATGTGCAACTCAATTTAAACATAAGTCATAAGAAAACACACTTGAGTTTAGAAAGCATTTTCGTCTTTCAATCTTCAAGACTAACATCACTTGTCTTTGATGTAATATTATTAAATGAAGCTGTAAATATTGCAACTCATAACTAAATCTTCAATCACTGATGCTGTGTAGAAGAAATTGATTGAATTGAACATAGAGAACAAATTGTTGACTGATGATGTTCAAGTCAGCAAGAAGCAAACTCTTAGCAAGAGATCTCACTCTACATCACAAACTAAAGATCAATCATGTATCATATTGCAAAGTGATGAATATGAGCTCATGATAGCACAACAAAATAATGTCAAGTCAACAATGATTAAAATCAGCTGAGAATAAAAGTTTAATGACTTGTGAAATGCTTTAAACATGAAGAAGAACGAACGTTTGTGATATAAAGCAGATAAGACAGACAAGATTCTAAGTGACAAGAAGAAATATAAAAGCTTCATGTGCAAGATGAGAAAGAAAAGCATCGTGAATGTAACTCGCAAAAAGAAAGAAATTAAAGAAGAATAAAACTCAAGCACAGTAGTCACTATAATTAAATGATTCAAACAAAGCGAATATTTTGCTTCATACTGCGAAAGCACTTCTGTCACATATGCTTACAAGAGAAAACATGATATTCATAGTGATGCAAGCGCACTGATTGAACACTTCAAACATTTTGCTCAAGAATGTGCAAGCGCTTATGTTACAGATGCTGTCATGAAAGAACATAGTGCTAAAAGTGATGTAAATGCACAATAAGAAAAGAATAACAATATTGAGAAGAACAATCAAAATGTTTATGATGACATTGATTATTAAAGAACAAAAGATACACTGAACACTTTAAGCAATCTGTGTTACATTAAAGCTATGTTTGCAATGTATAATAATTGCGCAGTTGACAGCTTGATCATTGATAATGATTCTAATAAAGAAAGATCATGCAGAAATAACAGTGAATTACAAGCTTCAATAATATTATTCAACATTGTGACTTTAATTGCTACAAATGTTAAGATTGTATTTGTTGAATCAAATGATATATAAACATACTGCGCTCTTAAAAGTTCTAGAAATGTTGATGCTTTTATGAATATGCATCAGCTAAAAGTGACGCAAATCTGAAACATGAGATTAAATGAATATTTGAGATATTGATCATTAAAAGCGCTAAAATCTGTCTCTGTCACTCTTTACAAATTGCAGATGTACATATTATCTTGTTTATTAGTTTCAATCTTTTCATTCTCACTTCAATCATATAGAAAGTTTTCTGCTAAATCTGTCTTGAAACTTTTTGAATTCAATTCGACATTCAAAGATAATCACATGATAGTATTCTATATTCTACATCAAGCTTAATTTAAAGTTTTCATTCTCACTCTGATTAATAATGAAGTTTTCACTTATGTTTTTATGAATAAATTCTTTGCATAACAACATCATCTTCTTTTGCATCAATTAATTTATTCTTGCAGACTTCAAGAATTTGATGATTAAGTCACTTTAATCAATGACATTACTCATGTCATCGAAATCACAATGATTCTCAATGAACACATTAAAAGACTATTCTTTTATGTTATTGAATTAAGTCAGTATTTCATCATCATGAATTTATCATGACTTCATCATCACGTCATTGATGTCAATTTTGAACATAATATTCTCATTTTATCTTTCTTTTTCTATCTTAATCATTGTTGCTCATTTCTTATCAAGATTTATGATTTTAATCAACAAGAAGAAAATTTCTTGTTCAAAGTTAACAAAGTAGCTTTTTCTCAATCTCATTTTCAATTCATTCACAAGAAGCAATCTAGTCTCTTATTCATTCAAAAGAAGCAACTCAGTTTTCAGTTTACTTGCAAGAAGCAATTCAATCTTTCATTCACTTGAAAGAAGTAACTCAGTTTTCAATTTACTTACAAGAAGCAATTCAGTTCTTAATTTGCTTGCAAGAAGCAACTTAGTTTTTCATTTGCTCATAAAAAGCAATCTAACTTTTTATTTACTTATGAGAAGTCAACTAATATTCAGCTCATTCATAAGAAACAAACTTCGTTTAATCTTGTTTCTCATCTGAAACAAGAAGCTTTTAGTTGTATTCTTTAAGTCATTCAAAAAGAATACTCATTAAAAATCAAGTGTCAAAATTCTTTTCTCTTTAGAACTTCTGTTGTTTTTCAAGCAGATCAATTTGATTGATCTTTTATACAACTTGACATAGTTGAGTTGAAAGCTCAAAGCTTTCATCATGCTGCTCATGTCAAAGACATTGAAGTGTTTAGCATCATTCTAAGAAAAATCAATGTTTTTTTGAATCTTAAGTTAATCTCATCTTCTAGTCTAGACTCTGATGAGTCAAAATCGCGTCACACGACTTTGATTATTCATTCAAAGAACAGTTTAACTCTTGCTCAGTTCTTATCTCGCTCTCAAGACAGTACATATGATAAGAATCATCGTTTGAATCTTCATTAAATGAAAAAGAAATTTCATTTAACTGCATTCACAACACAAGAAGATCTTGAAGTTTATTAACAAAGTAAAAACGTCAATTTAATTATAATTCTATCGTTCAGATATTTTGAATTTCTAGATGTTTTCTTCAAGAAGAACATCAATATCTTGTCTTTGCATTAAGTTCATGATCATGTCATACATTTTAAAGAAGATGCTTAATTCTCAGTCTTCACTTTGTATAACATAAGTCGTGATGAAATTCTAGAACTTCGTTATTATCTGAATGAAAATCTGAGCAAAGATTTCATTTAAGTCAGTCACTCTCAGATGATTGTCTTTGTTCTCTTCATCAAGAAACTCAAAGAAGAACTTTGCTTCTGCATGAACTATCAAGATTTGAATGCTATCACAGTCAAGAATCAATATTCTTTGTCTCTGATCTCAAAAACGCTGAATAATCTAAGTTGAGCTAAAATTTTTATCAAGCTGAATATCATTTCTGCATTCAATCAACTTCAAATCAAAGAAAAAGATAAAGCTTTCATCATCTTTCATACTTGATTTGAATTATTCAAGTATCTAGTCATGCTCTTCAATTTATGTAATGAGTCTGTCTCATTTCAGAAGTACATCAACAATACTTTTCATGAACATTTAAATAAGTTCTGTACAGCTTATTTGAATGACATCTTGATCTATTTTGACAATAAAATTAAGCATGAGATTTATGTCAAGCTCATTCTGCAAAAGCTGCAAAAAGCAAATCTTTAAATGAATATAATCAAATGCAAGTTTCACATCACTTAAGTCTTGTATCTAGAATTGATAATCATCATCAAAGAAATCAAGATGAACTCTTTTAAGATAAACATCATTGTCAACTGATTTATTCTGATCAACGTTAAAGACATTTAAACTTTTCTAAATTTCACGAACTTTTATAGAAGATTCATCTATGACTATAGTAGAATAACTATCTCGCTCACTTGTCTCATCAGAAAAGATGTACTCTTTGTCTGATTTCAAAAATGTCAGATTGCATTTAACATTCTTAAGAAAATCTTCACTTTTAAAATTATTCTTCATCATTATAATTCAGATCACAAGATTGTGATAGAAATCAATGCTTCAAACTATGTGTTCAAAAACATTTTCTTTCAGTATGATGAAAATGAAATTCTTCATTCAATTGCTTACTTTTCGAAGAAACATAACTCAGTCGAGTGTAACTACAAAATCTACGATAAAAAACTCATGATCATTGTTTGCACTTTCAAGAAATGATGATCAAAGCTTGAAAACTTTATTTACTTTGTTGAAATGATCACAAATCACAAAAATCTTAAGTATTTCATGTCAATTAAGCAGTTGAGTCATCATCAAGCTCGTTGAAGTGAGTTTCTGTTTAGATTCAACTATCATATTGCTTATCATTTCAACAAGATCAACGATAAGTTGAATGCTCTGACACGTCACTCAGAAGATCTTTCTAAAGAGAAGAATACATTCAATTCTCAACATTAATATCAACATCAGACAATTCTGAAAATTCATGTTTTAAATCTCAATATTGTTAAGAATCTCACTCTTGACATCTTCAACATCAAAATCATGAAGCTTCAGTCACAAATTATCATTTTAAATTCAGTTCAGTTACATCTGTTTTCAGTTATCTCAACATCTTTGCAAATTCTAACTCTCATGAATTTAGAAATTGAAGAATTCAACATTAAAGATGTTAAGTCTCAGCTAAATCAAGACATTCTGAATCTTGATGAAGATTCTGCTGACATTTTCATTCAAACATTGTAAAAGCAAGTTGAAATCAATGATAAATTTGCAGCTTAGATAATTGAAGTACTTCACAATGAAGCACAACATCACAACAAGATCTTTTTAGTCAAGTGTAAAGAACATGAGAATCATCTGTACTTTCAAGAAAGAAAGTACATGCTCAACTCAGATAAACTACGTCTTTGTATCATTCAGCTCGCTCATGATAGTGTCGTTGATAATCATTCAGAAAGAGCAAAAAGCTATGAACTGATCAGTTGAGTTTACTAATGATCAAACATTTATAAGTATGTTCAACGCTTCGTATGAAACTATCACATATGCACACGTTTCAAACTCTCTAAACAATGAATTCAAGAATGATTACATTCTCTTTTAATTCTTGAATGTTGTTGACGTGATGTTTTCATGAACTATGTAGATTCTTTATCACTCAGTATCTTCATGAGTATCACATATAAATATATTCTAATCTTCATTGATCATTTTATCAAAATGAGACATTTAGTTTTTACTACTTTTATGAAAGTTGAAGAAGTTATCAATTGCTTTTATGCTTATGTTTGAAAACATCATGATTTACTCAAGTTCTTCATGTCTGATTGAGACATACAATTCATCTTTGATGTCTGAAAGCATATGTGTAAAATGCTGAAGATAAACATTAAGTTATCAACAACATATCATTCTGAAATCGATGATCAAATCAAGAGAATCAATGCTGTCATGAAATATTATCTTCAAGTCTTCGTCAACTACATGCAGAATAACTGAGTTAAGTGACTTTCTGAAGTCAAATTTGTCATTAATAATGCATCATTATTAATCATTCTAGCATCACTCTTCTTGATCAATTCAAGTCAAAACTTATGTTTAAACTTTAAGTTTTCTGAATCTTTGTTCAAGAATCTTATGTTTCAAGCTTGAAACAAGTTAATCAATGTCAAAGAGTTCATCAAGAAGATGAAGAAACTAACTGAGCATTTATGTGATGAGATGCTTATAGCTCAGATCATTTACAAATTCAATGTCAATCTTTCTCGTCGTTCTTATTTTAAATACTTTGTCGAAGATGAAGTCTGACTGAATGCTTGCAATCTCAGCATTACTCATCTCACTATCAAGTTAAATAATCATAACATTGATCTTTTCAAGATCAAGCATATCTTTAAGAATAATTCTCTGATCATTGAGTTAAATCTTTCAACATTCATAAAGATTCATTCAATCTTTCATGTTATTCTTTTGAATCATATTGCAAGTGACTTTCTTTTGAGTCAACATCAGAAACTTTGAAAACTCATTATTATTAAAAATGATGAAAAATTCTGATATGTAAACAGCATATTAAACTTCAAGCGTGATAAATACTATAGCTCATCTCTGCTCAAGTATTATGTTGATTGAGAAAATCACTTTTCTACTTGAAAGTCTTTTCATCTTCTGAATAATTGTGAGCAAGCACTTGATGAATATCATCTCGTCAACTCTGTCATTGAAGAATCACATGTACTGTCATGTGTGATGTTTCAATATCAATGTCAAGAACTTTAAATTCAATCTTCATTATTTCAATTCAGCTCAAATCTGACTCAGATTTGACTCAAATGTATTTCAGTCTCATCTGTGCATCATTATATTAAACTGCATTTCATTTCTCTCTTGCTTAAATCTGATTCAGATCTTGTCTAGATTTGACTCAGACATCTTGTTTAAATTTAATTCAAATGTAACTTAAATGTATTTTAATTTCTATGCATCATCATGTTAAAATGCATCTCATTTTGTCTCATTCTTCAGACATCTTGCTCAAATTTAACTCAGATGTGACTCAGATCTATTCTAGTCTCATCTGTGCTTCATCACATTAAAATGCATTTACATTAATTTTTCTTTCATTTCAGTCTTCATCTTCAATTCTTTCTCATTTCATCTTGTTTTTTCTTGTTGTTTTGCAAAAGCTCAGTCTTGAAGAAAGAAGCTACTGTCATGATGTCAGATCATTAATTCAATTTAAAACATAAATTGTTGATATTTTAAATAATCTTGATTCATTGAATTAAATCATCAATCTAGTCATTGTTATCTTAATTTAGTCTCAACAATTCTGTTTTGATCATTTCAATCATTCTGCAATCTTAAGTCAATAAAACTACTGTTTAGTCTTGATTCTGCTCAATTCATGTATATAAAAATTGAGTTTTCATTCTTTTCTTTCATTCTTTGTCTTTCATCTTGTACATTATCTGATGTATTGTTCTGTACTTAGTTCAAGTAATATAATAATTAATTCTTTATATTGATAGAATTTATGATTCAGTCTAGTCTTTGACAAGATGCTTGATCAGATAATTCTTCATCTTTTGAAGCTTATAATCAGACATATGATAGAAACAACTTCAAGAAGATATTCTCTTGTCGATTAACTCAATTTTATGATCATAGAAATGATGAAAGAATAGTTGATCAGTCATTGTTCAATTAAACACATCTAGATAATCATGATATTTCAAAGAAAGCTTAGCTTTAACTTCTTTCAAGATTTCTTCATGTGAAAGCTCTTGTAGATTTACATCTTCAAGTTTATTTCTAGCTGTTTTTAGAAGTTGATTGATTTTCATGATGATGATCATTGTTACAATCTTAATTTATTCTCAACTTTATTCTTAATTTATTCTCGACTTTATTCTCAATCTCAATCTCAATTACTTCTAATTGAGTCTAGTGAGCATTCAAGCTAGAAATAATGTCATCAAGTCTCTGCATAGATCTGTCATCGAGTTAAAGTTGAATTAAATTGAAAGAGATCAACTTAACTTAAGTCTGAGTTCAAGTTGAGATTAAGTTGACATCTCTCAACTCAGACTCAATTCAGAATTGAATTGAATTGCTTGAATTTGATTTTTGTTACTAAATATAGTATACTATGTACTAAAAATAGTATACTTTTTCTCTTTTTTTTCAATTTTTTTTTTTGCAACTAATTTTGCAATCAATTTGATAGAGAATTTGATAGAGAGATTGATGAGAAATATGATAGAAAATATAGTGAGAAATATGATGAAAATATGGTGAGAAATATGATAGAGAGTGTAGTAGAGAATATGATAGAGAATATAATGAGAAACATAGTGAGAAATATGATGAAAATATGGTAGAAAACATGGTAGAAAATATGATGAGAAATATAATGAGAAATATGATGGAAAATATGATAGAAAACATGATAGAAAGTTTGATAGAAAGTTTAATAGAAAGTTTGATAGAAATTTTGATCACTTTGATAGAAAGTAGATCTGCAATCGAGTTCAAGTCAACTCATTAAGTTGACTGAGTTGAATTGAGAATCTGACTTAACTCGATTGAATTGAGTTGATTCTTCTCAACTCAACTCAACACTGAAACTTAATCTGAGTTGAGTTGAGTAACTTGAACTCAACAACAGATCTATCTTTGCATCATCTGTGTAAGACATCAATTCTTTCGAGTTTAGCACAAAGATCAGAAATATACATATAAGCTGCAAGTTTTATTCTGTAAATACTTTTCTTTCTTAGCATTTATTTATTAGTTAAATGACATTCATATGACTCGCTTTATTCTGATTTCTAACAGTAGATAAATGCTAATCAACTACTTTGCTATTAACGTGTAAATGATATGAAATAATCTACTTCGTTTATTCAGAAAATTCGCAAGAAATTCTTTAAATTACTTTCATCAAATTTACTCAAACTTATCAAATCATTCATCTTTACAACAAATTTATTTATTTATCTATTTATCTTTCTCACAATGACACGCGACTTTGAATCAGTCGAGTCATGAACAGCTCATCTGCTTAGAAGTATTGCTAGCAGACGCATTTTCATTATTTCTTTCAATATCTCAACTGAATCTCAGAATGTCACTATCTCATGAAACATTAACACAAGTCAACAACTTCGTCAATGAGTTCATGATCAGTTGAACAAAATCATCAAGATGTTGATCAAGCTAAAAGATCAACAAAACATGACTTTGAAACTGAATGAGCAGTGAATCAATTTACAAGTCAAGCATATCAAGAGATTAAATGAGCTAGAAGTCAATTAAACAACAATAAACACTCAGAAAGAGACTATTGCTTGATTACAAGCGAAAGTATTGAGTCTAAAAAAGAAGCTCAAAGAAGCAAAGCATTCTGTTGTCAATGATCTTCTTTCTCATCAACTCACTGAGCTTGCTGAGTCTCAAACTACTTCGAAACAACAAGATATTAAGTTACAAGCTTCTATCGAGAATCTTTCTTGACGAGAATCATTCATTTTACTCAATAACAATCATCACAAGTTCTACAAGTTTTTGAACTCATTTATTTTCATCAATGAAGATGTTGAATCAACATGAGACAGCTGAAGAGTTAAGATTGATGACAAGCTTAAAGTAAATGCAAATCACTTTCATATTGAAAATATCTGTATTGTTTATGTGATATCTAGACTAGAAGATGATGCAGCAAAACAAATCTTCGCTCAATGTTGTCATGATGCATCTCACTCATACATTTTAATCTATAAGTTATTCAAGCATCTAAAGTCAATTTATGATGATCAGAATAAGAATTGAAAGTGTTGTTACAAATACAATGCTTTGAAACAGTTGAACAAGTCTTTCAATGTCTTTTACTTTGAATTCATGAAGCTATTCAACTATCTAGACTATGAAAATTGCACATTGATAAACAATCTTCAGAATAAAATCAACAATCGCTTGCAAGACACTTTATTAATTTACTTGAAAGATTTTATCACTTTACATCGTCTTAAAAGCTTTCTTCAGAATGTGAATAATAGACAGCGAGTCAATTATCAGCTTCGAAGCGAACGTTGCATGATCATTGTCAAAGTCATCATTGCATCTGAAAAGTGCATTACTTCTCTGTCAGCAGTGACAACTTCAATAATTAAATATGTTAAGTCAATTATCTTTTCTATATCTGAGTCAGTCAGATTGTCTATCATTTGTTATATTTGCAAGATCTCAGATTACTTATTCAAGAACTGCTTTCAGAACAAGATTAATACTTCAGCATTTTATGTTTTCATCTTTCGTCTACATGAAATCGTCATTTTGAAGAATAAAGAGAATGAGAAAATGTCTTGCAAGAATAATAAGACAAAAAACTAGAGACTTTCATCAAAGATGTGATGAAAGATGTGTTAATTTCTTCAATGATGAGCATGTCAGATGATTTTTTTGCTTCTGAATTTTTGACTATTGAATGTGTACTTTCTAGCAATGAAATTAGTTACTCATTGAAGTCATTGATTGACATTGAAGCTGCTGACTATTAGCATATGCAGAAAGATTTAGAATTCTTGACATTCATTTTCGCTCTGTTTCATGATGATTCGTTTGTATGAGAAATTTGAAAATCAATCTCATCATCTTTTAATTGCTTGAAATTGAAGCTATTCAGATCTTTTTATTTGTTGATGTTTCTGACATTCTTGTAATCAATCGTTTTTATTTGAAATGTCTTAACATTGAAGTTAAAATCTATCTTTAAATGATTCTCTTACTTTCTTTAAAGCATTTGAAAGACGTAGAAAATCGACGACTTAAGCTGAATAGTCGAAGATCACTGATCGAGCTAACTCTCTTGATCGAGCTGACTTTCTTGATTGAGCTGCTCTCTTCAATCGAGCTGCTTTTCTCAATCATCGTCGTAGATGAGTTTTCATTTCATTAAATGTAAATGATCTTCAATTGTCTTCAACTTCTGAGTTATCTTCAACTTCTTAACAATTCTTGTCTTCTGAATCTCAGTTGTCTTCACTTTTTTGATGATCTGAATTTTCTTCACTAAGACATTCACGATTTAATTCGCTCTCATCATTGTCACGTTTTAAATATTGAAGAGATGAACTCGACATTTCTAAGAATAAAGCTGAAAGATCAATAGCTTTTTCAGCTGCAGAAATTGCTGCGTGTGCAAAGCATCAAAAAGAACAACAGAATTGAGTCAATGCTGCTTAAAGATTGAGAAACAATAAAGCTTGTGACAAGACTTTATGACAGACAAAAATAGATGAGCATGACAAACAAGAGACTATACATTATCATTATCTGAATCATCAGACTAGAAAAGAGACAGATGAGTTGTTTATCTCTGAGCTTGAAGCTATGAACTTTGAAGATCAAGTTGATGATTCTATGCTGTTTATATTAATCTGTCTTCATGTAAATTGAAGACTTAAGTGATTTAGTTACATTGCTCAAATGCTGACTTCAAAGTTTCAGATCTGAAGCTTCGAAGAGATTTTAAATGAGACTATTAAGATCAAAAATGATGATATCAAGAACTGAATTATCACTAATTGAATGATCATCATCAAAGCTAATAAATCAAAAGTCACTTGAAAGCAGCAGTTTATTAATGACTTTAGTGAGTTAGAATGAAAGAAGATCTTGCTCACTTTGATTAAGAAGAAAGCTACTGACTATACAATCAAGATAAAGATCAACGCAAAGACTGAAAAGTCTACTTGTAAAAGATCTGCTGAGATTGTTTCTGAAGATTTTGACGTTGATGAGAAATCTCATCAAAGATGCACTTGCATTGATCAGCTTCTGAATCGAGCTTGAATCAGAGCAGAAACACTTGCTGACGTTGATAATTTCAATAAAGCATTGCTAAATTGTTGACAGTGCAACGATGAGCATTGTAGAAATTAGAATGACTTCTGTTTCGTGAATTTTGCAGACAAGCACTATAATATGAATCACACTCAGCAGTCTTTATGAAGTAAGATGATATTTAACGACGAAGCAAACGTCAGCATTGAACAATCTTCTATCTCTTTATATAACTTTTGAAGTGATAAACAGAACTTTATTATCTCGCTGTCTTGTTGATCAGATCTGCATGAGAAAAGACTGAATGTCAAAGCAGAGCGAGTGAAAAAGAAAGATTTTATGACGAGATTTACGAGATTCAATGAACAGCAAATGAAAATGCAAATGAGTGAGACAATGATCAATCAGATAGAATGAATGAACTTGTGTCAGAAAGCTTCAGAATCTCATTTATCATTATTTCAGCAATCTTTTCTTTCGCAGTGATCATCATGACAACAATCATTTATTTATTCTTTCTATCAGTTGTCTTATCAGTCGTGACAGCAGCCTTCACAGTCTTTCTCGTGACAGCAGTCTTTACAGTCTTCTTCGTGACAACAGTCTTCGCAGTTTATTCAGTGACAGCAATCTTTATCATCTCAGTCTACTTCTTCTTCTTCTTCTTCTTCTTCTTCTTCTTCTCTATCATCTCAGTCTGCAATCGCAGCTCAGCGATCAAGTCTCATCAAAGAGTCAGAAGAGATGAAGAAGATATTTGATCAGTTCTTCGTCTGAAAGATAAACAAAATCTCACGTTAAACAATCAAACAAAAGCTTGCAGAGATGAAACTTATAATGAATGCTCAGATGTGATTTACGAATGATTTGAAAGATATGACAGATTCAACGTCTGCTATTTATCGAACTGCTATACAAGTAGAAGTATCAGATGAAATGACTCATGTATTTAAGAAAGATCTGAAGCTTTTCAAGTTGATTTGACGTAAGATCAAGACTTTATTAGAACTGAGTCATTAAATAAAGTCAAATTTCTGAATCAAATTTCTGATTTTTTATCTTCAATTCTTGTTTCAAAGCTTTAATATCTGTCTCAAAGATGTAATCTGAATGCTTGAAGTGCTGTCTTGAATATCTATCACATTTGTTTCATTCAACAGCGTAATGAAGAAAGTCATCAAAGATGTCTTCAAAATGAGATCATGTCTCGTTAAAATGTCTACGAACTTAAATCTTTAATACGCTGAAGATGAGTTCTATGAGATTATAATTCAACAAGTAGAAAGATAAATATCACATCTGACATTCATATCAGTGATAAATCATCAATTCAACGAGACAAATAACTTATCTGACATTCGTGTGAGATGATAAGCTCTTCAATTCAACTATTGCAATGAATACTTGTATTATTCATGATGATCACACTTCTTGAAGTCGAAAAGAAACTGCATAAAGATAGCAGTTCATCTGCTAGTCATTGAAAGAAAGTCTCGTCGTTGAATTAACTTTCGCGAATATCAATGCAGAATAAATATTCATCTTTCGTGTAGATTGAAAGAACACTTCAGTAATGTTCTTTCGTTCTAGAAACTTGATAGCGAGCTGATTGATCAACGAGAGCATAGATCTAATGACGTCAGCTCGTGATTTCATTGAATAAAAACTCATTCATGAACACAAGCTGCTTGATCATCAAACGAAGCATGTCTGCTACTCAATTCAAACGAAGCTCATCATTTTATCTGATTTCTACACACTGTTTTTTTTAATACTTCAATCTCTTCTCTTCAAAATTCTTGATATCATGAATTGATGCACGTTAATGTTTCACTTCTCTCATATGTATCAGATCATCTCTTTCTGCATGACTCATGACTGATCTTCAAGATAGATTATGAGATCATTTTCAGTGATCTTGAAGATCTTTTGAGAAGCATCTTTGAGTCAAAATTGAGATCTAAAAGATGAGTTATACATAAAGAGATTTTCTTGAACATTATATACAGTGACAGAACAATAATGAATCTCTTCAATGATTGTTGAAGAAGTTTAATGAAGTAGCAGAAGACGTAGTATTTTGAAGCAAAAACTTGCAGAAAGTGATTTTGACATAGCTGAAAGAACATCAGAAACATCAACAAATAAATAAATCTGAATAGCTTCAATTTTGAGCAATTGAAAGATGATAAGATTGATTTTCAAATTTCTCATACAAATGAATCATCATGAGACAAAGCGAAAATGAATGTCAAGAATTCTAAATCTTTCTGCATATGCTAATATTCATTCATTGATGAAGTGACTGCGTAAATTGTTTGTGATCAGTTGCAAATTGAGTCTTTGACTTTAATCAAAGCGAAGTCAATACAAGAATTCGACGATTATTATGCAAAAAAACTCATTACTCATGTCATTTATTCAAATCTGATGATTCAGAGTCATATAGTAAACATTGCTTCTATATTGATCATTCGATTAGAACAACATCAAATGATTCTAGAAAAAACATGAATGAACAAAATAAATCTAGTCATAGATATGCAAATTGACTTTCTTCAATTTTTGAATTTCAATTTTCGCTTAACTGTTTTTTTCTTGAATGAAAGAACAATATTAAAACAGAAGAGCTTAACTTTTACTCATATATTAAAGAGATTTTTCACTTCTGTTACATTTCAATCTAGTCAGAAATCATTCTCTTTCAATCAGTTCAATGAGAAGTCAGTTAAACAAATTGAACAGTTAAAATCATGTGACACGACTTTAACTAACGTCAAAATTTCTAAACTGACTTCAAATTCAACAAACATTGAAATGATAAAGACAGCAACATATAAAATGTTAGTCAAACAATCAGATATCAAGATCTTTGCTGTTATCATCTTGAAAATCGATTGACTTATAACTACAGTTGAAAATAAGTCTAAAGAAGTGAATCTGCATGAACTCTCACACGTCAAGATTCTTGAGAAGATCAAAGTCAAGCTTTCTTTCAAGTATCATGACTATCTAGATGTGTTCAATCAAGCTATGATCAATCAGCTATCATTGCATCATTTCTACAATCACAAAATTGAGTTGATTGATGAAGAAATGCTCTCTCAAAACAGATTATATCAGATGTTCAATCACAAGCTTCAGAAGATAAAGAAGTATCTGATCAATCATTTAAACAAAGAGTTCATTTTCTTCAGCTTTGCATCATACATCTCGCTCATTTTGTTCATTGAAAAGAAAGACAATAGTCTGCGTTTCTGCATCAATTATTGAAAACTCAATGCTTTGATTAAACGAAATTACTATTCTTTGCTCTTGATAGGCGAGACTTTTGCTCATATACAAGAAAGCAAGTATCTGACTCAATTAAACATCATTGTCACGTTCAACAAACTACGCATGCACTCAGATAGCAAAGATTTGACTATCTTTATTATCTTCTTCAACTCATACAAATATCATGTAATGCTCTTTGAATTAATTAATGAATTTGCTTTCTATCAGCACTACATAAATGACGTGTTGTTTGAATATTTACATTAGTTTTGTCAGATTTATCTAAATGACATTATCATTTACAGCAAGATCTTGAAGAAATACAAGCAACATGTATGATTGATCTTGCATAAACTACAAGAGATCAATCTACAGATGAACATAAACAAATGCAAGTTTCATGTGCAAGAGATTATCTTTCTAGAACTATTGATATTCATTGAGAAACTAAAGATGAATTCTTGAAAGATACAGATGATTGTTGAATGATTTACTTTCATAAATCTCACTCAGATACAGTTCTTCATCAACTTTTGCAATTTCTATCAACGCTTTATCAAGAACTTCTCGAAGATTGTTCACTTCATGATTCAACTTACTCAGAAGAAGATCATATTTGAATGAAATGAAATCTGTCAGATGACATTCAATCATATGAAGAGATGTATGATCAAGTCTTTAATACTTTGTCACTTTGATTAAACTTGTGACACTATTCTTGAAATTAACTCATTCAACTACGTCAATGATGAAGTTTTGTCTTAATATGACGATGAAGAAATACTACATTTGATGATCTTTTATAGCAAGAACATGTCTTTTGCTGAATGCAACTACGAAATATATGATAAGAAACTGCTGATCATCATTCAAGCATTTGAGCATTAATGATTTGAACTGAAGTTAATCAACATTTCTATCAAGATGTTTATCAATCATTAAGCATTCACATCATTGAAGAAAGACAAAGAGCTTAGCAGACAACAGATGCGCTGAGTACAGAAGCTCACTAACTTTAACTTCAAGATAATGTATCAATCTGATAAGCAGAATATTAAAATTAATGCATTAACTTGTTAAGTTAATGTCATGCTCAGAGATTTCAAGAATGAGCGTGTTCGCTATCAATGAATCACTATTCTGACTTCAAATTGAATGAAAATTGCTGATTTAAAGAAGAACATCAGTGAATCAATCTATAAACAGATTCTTAAAATTAATAGAATTGACGAGAATTGTACGTTACTTCGCGAAGCAATAGCAGAAAATGAGATACAATATAAAGATATCAAATTGAAGAATTGTTGAACTCAGAATGAAATCTTGTACTATAATAGTCAGCTATGAGTTTCGTTCAATGAGCTTTTACAAATGAATCTGATTCGTGAGATGCACAATCAATCTTCAATAAATCATTCTGACATTCTTAAAACTGTAAAGATCATAAAACGAAACTACTATTGATTTTTCATGTGAAAGACAGTAGATCATTATATTCGAAACTGTTATATCTGTCAACGTTCAAAGACATCTAGAAATAAATCAAATAACTTGCTTCAATATTTATCAATATTTGAACAGTGATGACAAGATATAACAATGAACTTCATTATCAATCTATTTAATTCAAGCGAATACAATGTTATTCTGACAATCATTTGCAGATTGTTAAAGAAAAGACATTATATTTCTTGCATCATTGATGATGAAGATATCACTGTCAAAAAGACAGCTGAAATGCTGATTCAATGAGTATATTGAACTTATGATTTACTCAGCTTCATAGTATCTGATTGAGGTTCGCAATTCATCTCTATACTATGAAAGTTTCTTTGCAAATAACTAAGCATTTTTCTTTGATTGTTCATCATTTATCATTTTCAGATCAACGATCAAAGCGAACAAGTTAATCAGAACATCAAGCGATATTTTCAATTCTTCTGTTCATATATGCAGAATGACTGATTTAAGTGACTATTCATGATTGAGTTTGTTGACAATAACATCTTGTTCTCAATCATCTTCTTAACTTTCTTCTTCATGAACAAGAGCTTTCATTCTCATATGAGCTTTGATTCTGACATCATTGAGTATGAAAGCATTCGCGAACGCTTGCAGATTGTTAGAATCAAAGATATATTCAATCACATGAACAAGATGTTAATCTTCGCTCGCGAAGCTTTGATCAAAACATGAAAATGAATGATGAAACAAGCTAATAAGCATAGAAAGAAAATCAATTACAAGATCAAATCAAAGATGTTTCTGAACGAAAGAAACATTGTTACAGCGAGACTCTTCAAAAAGCTAGATGACAAAATGCTCAATTCATTCAAGATCATAAATTTTGTTAACTTCTTTTATAAATTGAAACTATCAAGCACTATGCATATATATGATGTGTTTCATTCAGAGCTTCTTCATTCTGTTGTTGATGATTCTCTGTCTGATTAGAAGAATGAACTCTCGAGATTAATAGTGATAAACAATGAGAATGAATGAAAGATCAACGATATATTGAACTCTTGATGATATCAAAGATGACTTTAATATCAAGTCAAATGAAAGAGTTATGACAACGATCTCAACTGATATAATGCTGACGACGATGAATTCATAAACACTCAGAATATTGTTGATGACTTTCACACTCAATATTCTAATTGAGCGTACTAAGAAAATATATTCATGCGAACATGAATTGTTGAAGAGAGAGAGTAATGTTACGATCTTGATCTATTCTCAACTCTATTCTCAATTTATTCTCGATTTATTCTCAACTCTATTCTCAATCTCGATTATTTCTAATTGAGTCTAGTGAGCATTTGAGCTAGAAATAATGTCATCGAGTTTCTGCATCATCTGTGTAAGACATCAACTCTTTTGAGTTTAGCACAGAGATCAGAAATACACATATAAGCTGTGAGTTTTATTCTGTAGATACTTTTCTTTCTTAGCATTTATTTATTAGTTAAATAACACTCATATGACTCACTTTATGCTGATCTCTAACAATCACGAAAGTAGTCATATTCAATCATTTGACTAGTGATTTATATGCTGCAGTCTTTATCATTACTATGTTCATTGAATTGAAAGACGAAGCGAAGTTGATTAAATTAAATGATTTCATGATTTTACTGAATGAAGATGACTTCTTGCTGAGTTGAGTGATGACAGAAGAAATAAATCTCTTTAGCATTTGAGTAGAGATTGAACTCTTCTGTTCTATCGCGATTTTCTTGCTTGAAAGAACAGTTGAATGAGCTTTGATAAAAGCTTTAATATGAGCTTTGAAACTAGAAAATTGAAGATGATTATCTTTCATATTAATAGTCACTTTGATTTTGTTCATTCATGTTTTTTCAAGAATCATCTGATGTTGATTTAATTGAATGATCAGCATAAAGACGAAATGTTTCATATGATCTTAAACAGTTAGATTCAAATAAATTGCATGAGTAATGAGCTTTTTTGCATAATGATCATCGAATCTTCTTATTAATTTAAGCTTGATTAAAAATAAAGATTTAATTTGCAAATAATCACAAACATTCTGCGCAATTAATTTATTAATGAATGAATAGTCAGCTGCTTCAGTGTCAATCAATGACTTTAATGAGTAACTAATTTCATTGCTAGATAGTACACATTCAGTAGTCAAAGATTTCGAAGCAAAGAAATCATTTGAGCTGCTCATTGTTGAAGAAATTAATACATCTTTTATTACGTCTTTGATGAAAGTCACTAGTTTTTTGTCTCATTCTTTGATTTCTCTGTAAATAATATCTTCTCTTCTTTTGACATGACAATCTCATTGAGACGAAAGATGAATGCATGAGATGTTAAAGTACTAGTCTTCAGCTGAGAACAGTTCTTTGAAAGATGATTTGATACTTTGCAGTTGAAGCAGATGATTGACATTCTTGATCATTCAGATTCAAGAATGAAAAAAGTAGCAAGTCAAACATAGCTAGTAGTCAAGATTGAAGCTGATGTCAATAAAGAAATAAAACGTTTTTTCGAAGTTGCTATTGATTTGACTGTTTATTGCTCATCACGTAGCTGATAATTGACTCATTATTTGTTATTTACATCTTGAAGAAAGATCTTGAGCTTATCAAGTGAGCTAAACTTTATAAAATAAACTGACAACGCGTTCTGAAGATGATTATTGATTTTATTCTGAATGTTGTTTGTCAGAATGACATCATCGTAGTTCAGAAAGCTGAATATTCTAGTGAATTCTGAATAGAAAGAGTTGAAGAACTTGTTGAGCTGCTTCAGAGTGACGTATTTATGATGACACTTTCGAATCAGATTCTGATCTTCGTAAATTTCTTTCAGATGTTTCAGTAACTCTGATAGTGATTGATAAAATGAGAAAGCATCAACATGATGCTTTGCATAAATTTGCTGATCAGCATCATCTTCTAGTCTGAAAATCACATAAACAATATGAATCTTTTCAGTAAAGTAATGATTCGCGTTGACATCAAGCTTGTCAACTATTTTGATGTTTCATGTCTTTCAGATAGAATCATCTGTTTCAATGAAGATGAATGAATTTGAAAGCTTAATGAACTTGTGATGATCATTCTTGTTTTTATTATCAAATAAAGTAGAAGATTCTTGTTGAGAGTGAACTTCTTTCTGATTGACTCATTGCTCAGCTGACTGAGTATCTTGACGAAGCATAAATCAATTAACTTGATGTTGTTTTGCTCTGAAGTTTAATCGCTCATCTTGTAACTAATTGATCTTTTTCTCTAACTCATCATTTTTATCAAAAGCGACTTTTAGTTATTTCGCTTTCTTTTTGTGATCATCTTGTATAAGAAGTCAATGTTCATTGAGTTGTATAGCTAAGTCTCACTGACTTTGAAACTCGTTCAGCATATTGATGACTTCATCAAGTTGATTACTGACTCAATGAAACAGTTGTTTTTTGATGTTTATGTTTCATGAAATGACAGCTTTCTCAACTTCAACTAAAGCATCAATGAGTAGAAGTGAAACTCTTTTATTGACAATGCTTCTAAGCAGATGAGTTATTCAAAACTCAACTGACTTGACGTTGCATGTCATAATAAGAGAAGATAGAAGTTGTTGAGATAAAAGTAAATGAAAGATTGATGTTTTGAATTGATGTTTTTTAATGAGTGAAAATTCAAAGAATTTCTTGTGAATTTCAGATAATAATTGAATGCTTTATTCAAAGAATTTCTTGCAATTTAAAATGATGATGCAAATTTGAAGAATCTCTTGCAAATTTTTCTTACTGAATAAATTGTTTCATATCATTTATTCATCAATAGCAAAGTAGTAAATGATGAGCATTTATCTAATGTTAAAGATCTGTCTAAAGCGAGTCAGATAGAGATGTCATTTAACTAGAAGATAAATGCTAAGAAAGAAAGATAGCTACAGAAAAGAAGCTGATTACATATGTATGTTTCTCAGTTGATGCTAAACTTAATAGAAACTAATTAAGATGACAAAGTGAGAATAAATTTAACAAGATTAAAAGACTGAGTTTAACAAGATTAAAATTATGACAACTTTGATCAGAAAATCACTGTGTAAAAATGATTTTGATTCATCTTTATTTATTCAAATGTTTCTTTCATTCACTTTTGTTTCAGCTGTAAAGATGTTTTGCACAGCTTTGATTTTTAATCTCTTTTGAATGTCAAGTCGTTGTGAATTCAACGCATTATCATCTTAATAACTTCGTCTAATTTTCAAGAGTTCATGTTTGTTATTGATCTTTGTATTAACTTTCATAAGTGAATGTTTATTAACATCATGTTCATTTTCATTTGTAAAATTTCTGTTGATGTTGCTTGATAAATGTTGATGATCTGTTACAATGCTCTTTCTTACACTGATTCAGCTTAATGCTCAGATTCTTTTAATGATCTTTCACTTTCTGTGATGTATATCATATAATGACTTCGTGACTAAACAGAAAGTGCGTCATCGCAAAGTATATTTGCTTATTCATCATCATTAATGAATCTCAAGTAAATTCAATGATTGTTTGCATGATCTTTTGTTTAATCACTAGTTTTGCTTCGACATGATGCATGTGAATTACTCATTTCAGCTTGAAGTTCAGTTGAATTCTTAAGATTCTGATATTTGATTTCAAGTCAATCTGATGTTTCATTAACTTTACATCAACTTTCATATTAAATCATTTAAAAGTTCTTGTAAAGTAAATCAACTCATGCTTTGTCATCAAGAATTTGATATCATGCATTTTTGATCATTGTTTGCATCTATCATAGATCTCATTAAGAACTTTGCAATTGCATTTTATAAACTTTTTGTATATCAAGATATTGATGTCATTCATGAAGTTTATGAAGTTAATTTTCAGCTTGATGTCATCACATGCTTTTAACAAGTTCACATCATAAAACAAATATAATATCAATGATAGTAAAAAGTCTTGTGATATGTTGATGTTCACGCTGCATTTCATCATTGTATAATCATCAATTGTGATCATGATGCGTTGATCTTTCAGAAAATTCTTCACAAACTTGAGAAGCAGTCTAGAAATTTTTCTCTTCTTCATGTCATGTAAAAGTTTGCTGTGCATCATATTGTTAAATATATTCTTTTCATTCAAATTCAGCAGTGAAACTACTTTTCTTCTCATGTCACTTCACACAGTATGTATCTTTTCTATAATTAGTTGCAAAGTCATATTTGTTAATCTGTGCTTGTAAACTTTCATTTGAATGTTTAATATTAAGTTGCAAGCTTTTATAATATTTTGCAAATGTTTAAATATGATGAACTTTAATACTTTATTTAATATGTTGAATAATACAATTGATTTATATGTTTTTGCATTGAAGTAATCTTTCTTGTCTGACTTTTACATTATTATTGTGACTGCGCTTTTAAATTGAGTTAACTGTATTCTCTTCTGTAAACATCTTTCAAAGAGAAAGCATATTTATTCTGATGTGTTATCAACAAGTCTGCGCATTATTTATTTATATATTTTGTATGTTTTAATGTCTTGTTAAATGTTACTTTGTAAATGACTCTTTTAATTTTATGATGCATCAATGAAATATTATCTTCAATTAAGAATGAATACTCAAAATTTATTATGTTCAGCATGAAAATTTCTGAAAATGATGAAAAGTGAGTTTGAAATATCATCTTCGCTTTATTTTACATTGTTGTGATGATGTCAAAGCACTTTGACTTGATCAGAGAAAAAATTGTTGCTTGAATCAATGTGTTTACAATTGCATTTCTTGTTCATTTCACAGTTTTGAACAGTTCTTTCAAGAATTGTTCAACATTCTGCATAATCTCTTGATATTCACTGCATTTCTGTTTTCTGATGATCTTGCTCTTCTTGTCACATGCTTGAATGTACTCTGTTCAATCATCAATGATTCAACAGCTTCTTCTCATTCATTGCATGCTTTTGACAATCTTTGTACACTTCTTTGTTCATTTTGCTTTGATCATTTCATGTGATCTCGCTCAAAGAGTGAAAATCTTGATGATTTTCTTCAATGCATTCAGCAGTTGCTTGATGTATTTATTTATACATCAACGTTTCATTTCATGATTCAACAATGATTTTGACATTTATTCTTTCAAAATATTGATGAATTTCTCTTTATTCATTATCTTTCAGTTGTAACATGATTTTCACGCTGACTTTTTGCAGACTCTGAAATCTATAATTGTTTGTATTGACAAATGATTTGAGAAGTTTTTCATTTCTTTATTGATTTCACATCATATTAATTAATTCATGATGTCATCTGTCATGAAGATTAAATTTATTTTCATTTGAAATTCTTAATAATTTCTTGTAATTGTGTCTTGAAATAATGTTAGCAATGCATTGATGTTTGTGATCATTTTAATTAACTCATTTATTGAAAAAGTAAAGTGAACAGTATCACATCTGATGAAATCTATCTAGATTGTAGAGAGAAGTCACAGACTGCTTTATTTATATACTGTCACGCATGACAAAGTTGCAACACACGACTTTATCTTTGATGCTAGTTTAAAGAGAGTTGCTAGAAACAAGTCTGACTGAATTCAGACTGAATTCAGAGCTATTATAATAAGCTGCTAGAAACAAGTCTGTCATTGCACTTCTCAACATCATTCAACAATAAATGTTGTTTTGAATAAAATGATTCTTTTCATGTGAAGTGATGCAGATTGAAATCTTTTACAAAAATGCTTTCTTTTGACATGTGCAACATTCTTTTGATGTTTGAAAGATTTTCTTTTTCATGAATAATTTTATAATCTTTGAGTGACAAATTGTATGCTTCATGAATGTGTATAACTTTCTAAATCATCTGTGCATCATTTATTAATGTTTATAACATAATTGTGTTTACATCTTTGAAGTATCATGTTGAATATCAAATGTTGTTGTCAATTCTTTTATTTATGTTGAAACAGATTTTATCTTCATTATTCTTCAGCATGAAGTTGATAGTTGTTGAACAGTATGCTTTGAAAATATCATTAAATCATCAAAGTTCTTGAAGAATCAAAATGTCATAGTTTTTATTTTTTTTCTCATGTAGTAATGTTATTATCATCTTGTTTCTGAACTTGTGAACATTGTACTGTAGTATTCAAAGCTTCTTTTGCTGAAACATTAAAGTTCATCTTTTAAACTGTTTTGTGTTTTCTTGAGTGTTTGCAAAGTGCTTACTTTATTTGTAAAATTCTTAACAGAAAATGACATTGACAATGATGTGATTAATGTTGATTTCAATTTATTTAATCTTGACTTCTTGATCAAGTGATTCATTACAATGTTTTCTGATGTAATGACTGTGTTAAGCAGATGATTTTCATTCATTGAGTGCTTTTACTTTCTCTTCAAGTTGTTGTTCATCAGCAATTTCAGATTGATAAATATTTTTGTGAATATTTTTAATGTTGCTGTCTTGAGTTCTTTCTGCTCTCATACAACATGACGAGAGAATTATCATTTTCAATGAAAACTGCTTTGCACTACGTTTTTTTAATTAGATATCGTTGATTGCAAAATTTGTGTCATTTTTTAGAATTTATCAAGAGTTTTATTAAATTTAGTGATGAATCTTCTAAAAGTGCAAAATAAGAAACAGATTTGTAAAATCAATCTCACTGCTCTTTTGATGCTTCATATATAGTATATTCAGTGCTTCATATGTGATCTATTCAATGTTTTATATGTGACGTACTCAGAGCTTCATATGTGATCTATTCAGTGCTTTATATGTAATCTATTCAGTGCTTCATATGTAATCTACTCAGTGCTTCATATGTGATATATTCAGTGCTTCATATGTGATTTACTCAGTGCTTCATATGTGATGTATTCAATGCTTCATATGTGATATATTCAGTGCTTCATATGTAGTATATTTAGTGCTTTATATATGACGTATTCAATGCTTCATATGTGATCTATTCAGTGCTTCATATGTGATTTATTCAGTGCTTCATATGTGACGTATTTAGTGCTTCATATGTGATATACTCAGTGCTTCATATGTGATTTATTGAAAGTCAATGAGAAAGTTAATGAAAAAGTTAATGAGAAAGTTAATGAGATGTAAAAGACTCGTTATCATTATTTCAAGCTCTTCTTCATAACAATAGTTAATGCAATTCTTTCTTCTATAAAACAGATAAGACGAAGAACTCAATGAAGCTTTGCAATGAGAAAGCAAACAAGAATGTAAATAGAGAAAGCAATGAAGAAGCTAATGAGATAGAGAGTCATAAAGAGAGTCATAAAGAAAGTCATAAAGAAAGTCATGTAAAGTGTTTGATAGAAAGCTCAATAGAAAGTTTGGTAGAAAATTCAATAGAAAATTCAATAAAGCGTTTGATAGAAAGTTTGATAGAAAGTTTGATAGAAAGTTTAATAAAGCGTTTGATAGAAAGTTTGATAGAGAGTTTGATAAAAAGTTCAATAAAGTGTTTAATAGAAAGTTTGATAGAGAGTTTGATAGAAAATTTAATAGAAAGTTTGATAAAGAGTTTGATAAAATGATAGAAAGTTTGATAGAGAGTTTAATAAAGAGTTTAATAGAGTGTTTGATAGAAAGTTTGATAGAGAGTTTGATAAAGAATTTGATAGAAAATTCGATAGAAAGTTTGATATTGAGTCATGAAGAATGCTTTCTATCGAGCTAATTAGCATGTATGAAGCATACAGTATGTATAAATAAGCTTGATAAAGAGTTTGATAGAAAGTTTGATAAAGAGTTTAATAAAGCGTTTAATAAAGCATTTGATAGAAAATTCAATAAAGAGTTTGATAGAGAGTTTGATAGAGAGTTTGATAGAATGATAGAGAGTTTGATAGAAAGTTTGATAAAATGATAGAAAGTTTGATAGAGAGTTTGATAAAGAGTTTAATAGAGTGTTTGATAGAAAGTTTGATAAAGAGTTTGATAAAGAATTTGATAGAAAATTCGATAGAAAGTTTGATATTGAGTCATGAAGAATGCTTTCTATCGAGCTAATTAGCATGTACGAAGCATACAGTATGTATAAATAAGCTCGATAAAGAGTTTAATAGAAAGTTTGATAAAGAGTTCAATAAAGCGTTTGATAAAGCATTTGATAGAAAATTCAATAGAGAGTTTGATAAAGAGTTTGATAGAATGATAAAGAGTTTGATAAAAAGTTTGATAGAATGATAGAAAGTTTGATAGAAAGTTTGATAGAATAATAGAAAGTTTGATAGAGAGTTTGATAAAGAGTTTAATAAAGAGTTTAATAAAGTGGTAGAAAGTTTGATAAAGAGTTTAATAAAGTGATAGAAAGTTTGATAAAAAGTTTGATAAAGAGTTTGATAAAGTAGTAGAGAGTTTGATAGAGAGTTCGATAGAGAGTTTGATAGAAAATTTGATAGAAAGTTTGATAAAGCGTTTGATAAAGCATTTGATATTGAGTCATGAAGAGTGCTTTCTATTGAACTAATTAGCATGTGCTATGAAGCATGTACGAAGCATACAGTGTGTATAAATAAACAGGTAAATCGATAAATAGAAATGAACAAAGATTCAAAACACACGTTGAATTAGAATCAAGAAATTCATGAATGAGATGATTATGAGTACAGCGAGTACAGATGCGTTGAGACATGAAAAAGAATTGTAAAAAGAGATAAAGATTGATATATATGCATACAATGAAGATAATGACAGATGCAGATATGTACGAGTAAATAAATAAATAGATCAAGAAAATTTCAATTATTAATCAGATAATTTTCAATCATCTGATGTATATACAACAACTTCAATGAACTGTAAAAATCAGAATGATAGTTGAAGCAAAAGAAAAAGAAATAATGATAGTTTAAATGAGAAAAAACGACTTGCATGAATCAATGCAGCGAAAAAACATAGTGCAAGATTGAAAAAGTTTTGATGTTGAGTCACATGATGAAAGTCTTGACAATCAACAATCAGAATAAGTCGTTATTTCAGTACTATATAAATATAAAGATCTGTGCTTTGTGACTCTCTTTATTCTTTCTTTTTCAACTTGTCATTTATGACATTGAGAATTAAAAACTCTGTGTGTGTTTCAACATGCTTCACATTTTCACATGTTTCAAGTCTGTTTGTAAAAACAATGCTTTAAATGATGATTCAGCATGCAATAAATGCATTTTTATTTATTTTTGCATTCATACATTTTATGATCATATTCTTGATACTTTAGACATTGATGCATTCTGCAGCTTAAGTTGTAAAACTGTGTGATCTTTATGTTGATCTCATGATATACTCTCTCATTGATCAGCTTGTTCATCATCTCAGCACTGATTACATGTATCATCAGCAAAACATATCTCTTCTGCTCACTTTTCTTTGTGAGTTACTTAATCTTTTCAATCATCATTTCTGAATGTATGTTTTTGTTGATTTTGATGAGTATTTTCATCTCTTTCTTTTCTATGTTTTTAAACATTTCTTTGATTTTAATTTCATGTATCATTACTTCAAAACTGACTTCATGCAGACATGCATTTAATGATATTTTTTTGATTCAAAAATCATTTTTCTTTAATATTTTTTTGCTGTTTTTCATCTTGATTTAAAATATCAGCAGTTTTGATCATTTTTTCATCATTTTTATGTTTTTGCATGTTGACAGCATCTTGTCGATGTCAATCTCTCTTGCTCATCTTATTATGTTCTTCATTGTTGTTATCATGATTCTCTTTATTTCTTCTTTCTTTTTGATGAAGATCTTTACTTCAAATTTCTTACAATGATTTTGCATTGATAATGATATGTCAACATTGAACACAAGATGACTTTCAACTGATGTCATCAACTTCATGCTCACTCTCTTTGCTCAGCTGTCAACGTGTTTTCTCTTCTTTATGAACTCTTTTTCAAGTCTGTAAGTTCATTATCTTTTTCAGTCTTTTTAGCTGATTCTTCATGTGTTAATTGACAGTTAACGCAGCGATGCATTGACATGTCAGCTTTTCTATCATTTCTGTCAAACTTCTCATCTTCTCTCAGAGCATCAGCTCGTTGTTTCTACATTCGTTGAGTTCATAAAGTACTTGCAGCTTATGTAATTTCTTCTGTATATCTTTTGTCTTAATTGAATTCTTCTGCGAGATAATGATAATCATCTCTCGTTCACTTGTCGACGTCACATCAATGATGCTTCTCATCTGTTCTTGATGATCAGAATGAAGCGCAAGCATTATGTCAATGATGTGCTCTGTCTTTAAATAGTTTAAGTAATTCATTTTTGTGGTTTGATTTTTGTGTTAAACTTCTTTGAAAACAGTGAAAGTTATCGAGTTAATGTTACGAGTGTGTCGAGATTGTATAGAGTTTTCTAGTCAACAAGCTCTAGAGGTTTTGGCTTATGTTGAACCTCTAGCCTCAACACTCTATTCTAGCGCTTTCGATACTTGAGCAAACCTGCTTCGTTCCCTTTGTTTTGCTCTACTATAGATACAGCTCGAAATTCTTCTTTGATTTCTTCTGTATTCTTAATATTCTAGTTATAGCTACCTCTATTGATCAAACATTCTATTCAGCTACGCACTATCTCGCTGCAGTGTGGTTAGATTCTAGGCACGGTCCCAACATTATATTAAGAATTCGTTTACCACACGATATCGGTTTCATTACCCATTCAAGCTACTCGACGAACAACGAAACGAGTATAAAGAAATTTGTTTTACCTGGTGATCGACGCAACCGAAAGACAGAACAACATCAGAGAATCAATAGAATCAACGACGAGGCTGTTTGAATTGCTAGAGAATCTACCGCTCATTAAGTACGCACAGTTCACCCGATTAAGAGAATCACGATAAAGAACCTTCGTGAATTGCTCTAGAATCAACCCATTCTCGTGAAGCAGACGAGTGAAAATAAGCTGTTCAACCCATCCCTTTCCCTCTTCGCCCCGAACCAAGCTCGTGAATCAGGCGAGTCAAAACAATCTGTGCCGTCAGATCAAATTAGTGAGCCTGCTACAATGGCACTCTTCGTCAATGCGATGACCTACCTACCCCCATCGCCTTACCTACCAGTGGACCTGGTCCTACGTCCACATGCAAATAGTGAGCCTGCTACAATGGCAAGCCGAAAGTTGACCTCTTCGATGAGCAAGTCGACTAGTGAGCCTGCTTCAATGGCACCCTCCGTCAATGCGATGACCTACCTACCCCCATCGCCCGACCTACCAGTGAACCGGTCTACCTCGCGTTCACGTGCAACTAGTGAGCCTGCTTCAATGGCCACCCTATCCCACATAGTGAGCCTGCTACAATAGGCATTTGGCGGGTTGGTTTGGATCAATAGGAAGGTTGATAGGAAGGCAGGCACCAAGGCCCTACGTCAGTGCTATGGACTACACTACAAGTCATAGAGACATGACTTTTAAAGAGAAGGAGGTAATGTTACGAGTGTGTCGGGATTGTATAGGGTTTCCTAGCCAACAAGCCCTAGGGGTTTTGGCCCATGTTGAACCCCTAGCCTCAACACTCTATCCTAGCGCTTCCGATACTCGAGCAAACCTGCTTCGCCCCCTTTGTTTTGCCCTACTATAGATACAGCTCGGAATCCTCCTTTGATTTCTTCTGTATTCTTAATATCCTAGTTATAGCTACCTCTATTGATCAAACATTCTATCCAGCTACGCACTACCTCGCTGCAGTGTGGTTAGATTCTAGGCACGGTCCCAACAGTTAACTGTTTATTTTTCATGAAAGTCTTTAAAGTCTGATGATCGATGAACATCTGAATGAGTAACTTCAAAAACAAGGGGTTAATTTTGTCATAATTTATAAAAGAAAAATGTAAGCAAAGTCTTCTACAAATACACATTGCTTAGCTTGAAGATTTCAAGCACAGTCTCTCACACTGAATTTTTGCTCCTGAGCGATCAAATAAGTCAAACTAACAGTCTCGATTTCAGGTTGTTTCTGATACTTCTTCAAGCCTACACTTTGAAGATCTTGCGCGACATTGTAACGAAAATAACGTTTTTTATCTAGAAGATCTCTGTTTCGAGCTGCGAACTATTCGCCGTACGTTCGATCTCTGTCGCTATTCCTTTTAAGGTATTCATTAAGATCCTGTGGCGCTGTCTCTGATGGGGGTTGACCCAGGATATCCGGTCCCAATAGACACGAAGCATTTTACCATGGGTTCTAGTTGTCCATCCTCGGGACACCAGATGCTCTGTGCTTCATTCCAAATGTGCTCGACAGGATTGTTAGACCTTAAAGCGCCATCTACATATTTTTAAACGCCAATGATTATTGGTTCAAAGAAGGTAGTTGCGG
>JAABUR0100001384.1_pt1 | contig 43538 bp, 38 predicted proteins | sample 5560091 | NCBI WGS metagenome assembly JAABUR01 (sample SAMN10711879, study PRJNA513375) | rock metagenome | isolation source: Antarctica rocks | place: Antarctica: Victoria Land, University Valley sud | reverse complement strand
GCTCCCTGCGCAGCCCCGACGGCGAGGCGTTCCTGGCCGTGGCGGAGCTGCACCGCGCCTTCCCCCACGACCTGGCCAACGCCCTGGCGGCGACAGCCACGGCGATCGGCGGCGGGGCCACCCTCGACGGGGTGGCCTCCGCCCTGCGTGCGTTCCGCGGCCTCGCCCACCGGGTGACCCTGGTGGGCGAAGCTGGCGGCGTGGCGTGGTACGACGACTCCAAGGCGACCGCGCCCCACGCCACGCTGGCCGCGCTGGCCGGCTTCGAGTCGGCCGTGCTGATCGCCGGGGGCCGCAACAAGGGCCTCGATCTCCGCGAGCTGGCGTCGGCCGGCCCCCGCCTCCGGGCGGTGGTCGCCATCGGCGAGGCCGCTCCCGAGGTGGCCGCCGCGTTCGCCGGCGTGCGCCCGGTGGAGACCGCCGGCTCGATGGACGATGCCGTGGAGCGGGCGCGCCGCCTGGCCCGACCGGGCGACGTCGTCCTGCTCTCGCCGGGCTGCGCGTCGTTCGACCGCTACCGCTCCTACGGCGAGCGGGGCGACGACTTCGCCCGCGCCGTGCGGGCCGTCCTCGAGGCCGCGACATGAGCACCGCCGGCCGCACCCGGTCGGGCCGGTTCGTCCCGGGGGGAGAGGCGACCCCGTTGTTCTGGCTGCTGCTCGCCGTCGTCGTGGTGCTCAACCTGTTCGGGCTCGTGATGGTGCTGTCGGCGTCGTCGGTGGTGGCGCTCCAGGAGACCGGTTCCACCTGGTCCTACTTCCTCCGGCAGAGCGCGTGGGCGGCCATGGGCACCGTCGGCCTGCTCGCCTTCCTGTTCTTCGACCGACGGGTCTGGCGGGCGACGGCGAAGCCCGCCTTCGGGGTCGCCGTCGCCCTGTTGGTGGCCGTGCTCGTGCCCGGTGTGGGGGTCAGCGTCAACGGAGCCAGCCGGTGGATCGCCCTCGGGCCGGTGCAGATCCAGCCGTCGGAGCTGGCCAAGCTGGCCCTCCTCCTGGTGGTGGCCGACCTGCTGGCCCGGAGGTCCCGGGAGATGCACGACCCCCGCCGCTCGTTCTGGCCGGTCATGGGTGCGCTGGGCGTCGTGGCCGCGCTCGTCCTCGTCCAGCCGAACCTCGGCACCACCCTCGTGCTGGCCGCCATCGTGCTCGTGATGCTCTACGTGGCCGGCACGTCCGGCGGCCGCCTCGGCGCGGTCACCCTCGTCGCCGCGGCCGGGGCCGCCGCCATGGTGCTGACCACGCCGTTCCGCCGGGCCCGCTTCTTCGCGTTCCTCAACCCGTGGGCCGATCCGTCGAAGAACGGCTACCAGAACCTCCAGGCGCTGGTGGCCCTCGGGTCGGGGGGCCTGTTCGGGGTGGGGCTGGGCGCGTCCCGGGCCAAGTGGGACTACCTGCCGTTCGCGCAGACCGACTTCATCTTCGCCATCATCGGTGAGGAGCTGGGCCTGGTGGGCGCGGTGGCGGTGGTCGGGCTGTTCGTGACCTTCGGCGTCCTCGGCATCCGGGTGTCCATGGCCGCCGGCGACCGGTACAGCATGCTCGTGGCCGTCGGCGTCACCGCCTGGTTGATGGTGCAGGCCTTCTTGAACATCGGCATGGTGATCGGCCTGCTCCCGATCACCGGTGTGCCGCTGCCGTTCATCTCCTTCGGTGGCTCCTCGCTGCTCGCCACCATGTCGGCCGCCGGGCTGCTGCTCAACATCGCCCGCCACCCCCGCGCCCGTCCCGCTCCGGCCCCGGGCCGTCGGGCGACGGTCCGGCGGGCACCGGCCCGCACGTGAGCGACCCCGAGGCCGCTTCGTCCACGTGGGCCCTCGTGGCCGGAGGCGGCACCGCCGGCCACCTCCTGCCCGGCCTCGCCGTCGCCGCCGCCCTCGTCGCCCGCGGTCACGACCCCTCCACCATCCACTTCGTGGGCAGCGACCGCGGGGTGGAGGCGACGCTCGTACCCGAGGCTGGGTTCACCTTCGACGAGCTGCCCGGCCGGGGGATCCAACGGCGGTTCACCGCGGCCAACCTGGGCGCCGCGCTCGGCCTGGCGCGGGGCACCTCGCGTGGCGTGGGGATCGTGCGTCGGCGCCGACCGGCGGTGGTGGTGGTGCTCGGCGGTCACGCCAGCTTCGCCTGCGGCGTCGGCGCCGTCGTGACGCGGACCCCCCTCGTCCTGCTCGAGCAGAACATCCGGGCCGGGGCGGTCAACCGGGTGCTGCGGCGCTTCGCCACCGCCAGCGCCGTCTCCTTCGAGGGCACCGACCTGCCCCGCGCCGTCGTCACCGGCAACCCGCTGCGGCCCGAGCTGCGGGAGGCGGCCGCCATCCCGGACCCGGCCGCCGCCCGGGAGGCGCTGGGACTGCCGGCGGGTCGGACGGTGGTGGCCGTGTTCAGCGGGTCGCTGGGCTCGCGGCGCATCAACACCGCGGTGCGGGCGCTGGTGGAGCGGTGGGCGGGGCGCTCGGACCTGGCCGTGCGCCACGTGGCCGGCCGGCGGGACTGGGCCGAGGTGGCCGCCGACCGGCCCGCGCTCGCGCCCGGCGGCCTCGCCTACCAGCTCGTGGAGTACGAGGACCGCATGGACCTCCTCCTGTCGGCCTCCGACGTGGCCGTCACCCGGGCCGGTGGCACGGTGGCCGAGCTGGCCGCCTTCGGCGTTCCCGCCGTCCTCGTCCCGCTGCCCATCGCCCCCCGCGACCACCAGACCGCCAACGCCCGGGCCGTCGAGGCGGCCGGCGGGGCGGTGGTGGTGGCCGACGACGAGCTGGACGTCGACCGCTTGGAGCGGGAGCTCGAGGGCCTGGTCGACCACCCCACCCGCCTGGCGACCATGGCCGCGGCCATGCGGTCGATGGCCCGGCCTGACGCCGCCGACCGCGTCGCCGAGCTGGTGGAGGCCTCCGCCCGGACGTCGCCGTGAGCGACCCGACGGCTAGCACCGGGAGCAACGGGAGCGACGAGAGCAACGGGAAGGCCACGCTCGACCTGACCGTCCCGGTGAGGGTGCACGTGATCGGGATCGGGGGTGCGGGGATGAGCGCCATCGCCTCGATCCTGGCCGCCATGGGCCACACCGTCTCGGGCTCGGACCTCAAGGCCTCCGCCGGCCTCGAACGGCTCCGGGCGCAGGGGGTGACCGTGCACGTCGGCCACGACGCCGCCCACGTCGGTGAGCTGGATGTGGTGGCCGTGTCCACCGCCGTGCCGGACACCAACCCCGAGGCGCGGGCGGCCCGGGCCCGGGGGATCCCGGTCCTGCGCCGGGCCGACATCCTCGCCGCCATCGCCGCCACCCGCCGCACCGTGGCCGTCTCCGGGACCCACGGCAAGACCACCACGTCGTCGATGCTGGCCCTCGTCCTGGCCGCCGCCGGGATGCGCCCGTCGTTCCTGGTAGGCGGTGAGCTCAACGAGATCGGCAGCGGCGCGGCCTGGGACACCGGCGAGTGGTTCGTGGTGGAGGCCGACGAGAGCGACGGCACGTTCACCGAGCTGGCGGCCGAGGTCGCGGTGGTCACCAACGTGGAAGCCGACCACCTCGACTACTACGGGGACATGGAGGCCATCGAGGCCGCGTTCGACCGGTTCCTCGCCGCCGCCCCCGGCCCGACCGTGGTCTGCGCCGACGACCCGGTGGCGGCCCGGCTCGGCCGGGCCCACGGCTCCCTCACCTACGGGACGGCCGAGGGCGCCGACGTCCGCATCCTCGATCCGCGCTCCGAGCGGGCCGGTGCCTCCTTCACGCTGTCCCGTCACGACGAGGTCCTGGGCGAGGTGCGCCTGCCTGTCCCCGGGTTGCACAACGCCCGCAACGCCACCGCCGCCATCACCGCCGGCCTGGCCCTGGGAGCGCCCTTCGCCGTGGCCCGCGACGCCCTCGGCCGCTACGCCGGCGTGGCCCGCCGGTTCCAGTACCGGGGCGAGCAGGCCGGGATCACGGTGGTCGACGACTACGCCCACAACCCGGGCAAGGTGCGGGCCGTGCTGGCGGCGGCGGCGTCGGGAGGCTGGCGACGCGTCGTCGCCGTGTTCCAGCCGCACCGGTACTCGCGGACCGAGGACCTGGCCCCGGAGTTCGGGGACGCCTTCGAGGACGCCGATGTGCTGGTGCTCACCGACGTCTACGGCGCCGGGGAGCCGCCCCGGCCCGGGGTCACCGGGCGCCTCCTGGTGAACTCCGTGCTCGACCACCACCCCCGGTCACGGGTGGTGTGGTTGCCCCAGCGGGCCAGCATCGTGCCGTTCCTCGCGCGCGAGCTGCGGGCCGGGGACCTGTGCCTCACCCTCGGCGCCGGGGACATCACCTCCCTGGCCGACGACCTCCTGCCCGTGCTCGGCCGGCGGTCCGAGGCCGACCTGGCCCGCCGCCGGCCCGAAGGAGCGGTCCCGTGACGGCGCCGCCCGACGCCATCGCGGTGGCCGCCGCACGGCTCGGTCGGCGGGCGCAGGCCGGCGTCGCCCTCGGGCCCCTCACCACCTACCGGGTGGGCGGACCGGCCGCCCTGTTCGTCGACGTCGAGGACGACGACGACCTCCACGCCCTGGCCGGCGCGGTGCGCGCCTCGGGGGTGGCGACCCTGGCCGTCGGCAAGGGCTCGAACCTCCTGGTGGCCGACGCCGGGTTCGACGGGCTCGCGTTCCGGCTCGGTGACCGGTACGCATCCGTGGACGTGGACGGCACGACCGTGCTGGCCGGCGGGGCGGCCAGCCTCCCCGTCGTCGCCCGGCGCACCGCCGCCGCCGGGCTCACCGGCTTCGAGTGGGCGGTGGGCGTCCCCGGCTCGGTCGGCGGGGCGGTCCGCATGAACGCCGGCGGACACGGTTCGGACATGGCCGCGGTGGTGAGGAGGGTCCGCGTCGTGGATCTGCTCGGCGACGAGGATGTGGCGGTGCCGGCCGCCGCTCTCGCCTTCGGCTACCGACGATCGGCGGTCGTCGCCACCCAGGTCGTGGTCAGCGCGGAGCTGGCCCTGGAGGAGGGCCACGCCGCCACGGCGGAGGCGGCGGTGGCCGACGTCGTCCGCTGGCGGCGCGCCCATCAGCCCGGCGGCTCGAACGCAGGCTCGGTCTTCACCAACCCGCCCGGGGACTCCGCCGCGCGCCTCGTCGACGAGGCCGGTGGGCGCGGCCTCCGGATCGGCAGCGCGCAGGTGTCGCCGAAGCACGCCAACTTCATCCAGGCCGATGACGGCGGGTCGGCCGACGACGTGTTCGCGCTCATGGCGGCCGTGCAGCGACTCGTGCACGACCGCACCGGCGTCGACCTCGTGCCCGAGACCCGCCTCGTCGGGTTCCACCGGACCGGCGACGGCGCGTTGGCTCGGTGACGGTCTCGAGCCCCCCGGGCCCACCGCGCACCGCACGCCCACCCGCACGGGCCACCGGGTCCGCCGATTCGCCGCATCCCCGGATCCGCGCCCGGCGGATCGGCATCCGCAGGGGCGAGGGCCGCCGTCGGCGGCACCGGCTGACCGCGCTCGGGGTGGTGCTGGCGACCGTGCTGGCCGGGGCCGGCCTCACCCGGTCGCCGGTCCTCGACGTCGACCGCGTCTCGGTCACCGGCGCCGACCGCACGCCGAGGAGTGCGGTGCTGGCCGCCACCCGGGTGCGCACCGGCGACGCCATGGTGGACGTGGACGGCGCGGCGGTAGCGGCGCGGCTCCGGCGGTTGCCGTGGGTGGCCCAGGCCTCGGTGCAGCGGCTCTGGCCGGCGACGGTGCGGGTCCGGTTGCAGGAGCGGGAGGCGGTGGCCCAGGTGGCTCTCCCCGGCGACCGCTGGGCGTTGGTGGACCGCAGCGGCCGGGTGCTCGAGCACCGCTCGGGCCCAGCCACGGCCACGGTGTCCCTGGAGGGCCCGATCCCGGGGCGACCGGGAACGTCGCTGGGCAGGGCGGTGGTGCCGGTCCTCGGGGTCGTCGCCGTCTTCTCGGTCCGGACCAACGCCGCCGTGGTCCTGGTCCGCACCGCCGGGGCCACCGGCGCCGGCGGCCTCGAGCTGGTCCTCGCCGACCTGGTCGTGGTCCGGTTCGGACCGGCCCGGTCCGTGGCCGCCAAGCTGGTCGCCCTCGAAGCCATGGTCACCAGCGTCGACCACCGGTGCGTGGCCACCATCGACGTCCGGGTGCCCAGCGCGCCAGTCTTGACCCGGCGCCCAGGCTGTGCCTAAATTGTCAACCGTCACTACAGCTTTACATAACCCTCGACCTCCAGTTGAGGGTTCGGCCGGTGCCCCTGGGGTGCCGGCCGATGCGCGTAGCGCAGCGCTGGCGACCCCACCCGTTGGAGGCACGAACACCCATGGCTGGTAACCCACAGAACTACCTGGCGGTGATCAAGGTCGTCGGCATCGGCGGCGGCGGCGTGAACGCCGTCAACCGCATGATCGACGCCGGGCTGAAGGGCGTCGAGTTCATCGCCATCAACACCGACGCCCAGGCCCTGCTCATGAGCGACGCCGACGTCAAGCTCGACATCGGCCGCGACCTGACCCGCGGCCTCGGTGCCGGCAGCGACCCCGAGGTCGGGCGGGAGGCGGCCGAGGCCCACCGCGACGAGATCGAGGAGGTGCTGAAGGGCGCCGACATGGTGTTCATCACCGCCGGCAAGGGCGGCGGCACCGGGACCGGTGGTGCCCCGGTGGTGGCCGAGATCGCCAAGTCCATCGGCGCCCTCACCATCGGCGTCGTCACGAGGCCCTTCTCCTTCGAGGGTCGTCGCCGGTCGGTACAGGCCGAGACCGGCATCCAGCACCTGAAGGAACGGGTCGACACGCAGATCGTCATCCCCAACGACCGGTTGCTCACCGTCTCGAACGAGAAGACCTCGGTCCTGAACGCCTTCAAGATGGCCGACGAGGTCCTCCTGCAGGGCGTGCAGGGCATCACCGACCTCATCACCACGCCCGGCCTGATCAACACCGACTTCGCCGACGTGAAGATGATCATGAGCAACGCCGGCTCCGCGCTCATGGGCATCGGGAACGCGTCCGGCGAGGGCCGGGCCCTCCAGGCGGCCCGCAACGCCATCTCCAGCCCCCTGCTCGAGGCGAGCATCGAGGGTGCCCGCGGCATCCTGCTCAGCATCTCGGGCGGCAGCGACCTCGGGCTCTTCGAGGTCAACGAGGCCGCCGAGGTGATCCACGGCGTGGCCCACCCCGACGCCAACATCATCTTCGGAGCGGTCATCGACGACGAGATGGGCGACGAGGTGCGGGTCACCGTGATCGCCGCCGGCTTCGACCGGTGGGACGAGGGCAAGGACCGCGCGTCGGCGTCGGCGTCGGCGTCGGCGTCGGCCTTCTCGGACGATGGTGCCGGCGACCAGGGCCCGGTCACCGGCCTGTTCGGCGACGCCGAAGGCGACGACGACCTGGGCGGCGACGACGAGTTCGACGTCCCGTCGTTCCTCAAGTAGGAGCCGAGCCGGTAGGCGAGCGATCGATGGCCGCCCGGGCCTGGTTCTCGCTGCGCCACCACGGCGACTTCGCCGACCCGGACGCCCCCCACCCGGGCAGGGGCGTCCCGGCCCGGCCGTGGACCTGGCTCAACCAGGTCCACGGCGCCCGGGTGGTGACGGTGCGGCACCCGGGGGACCAGGCTGGGGTGAAGGCCGATGCCGCCGTGACCGCCGTGCCGGGGTGCGCCCTGGTGGTCCGCACCGCCGACTGCGCGCCCGTCGTGGTGCTGTCGGAATCCGTCGTCGGAGTGGCCCACGCCGGCTGGCGGGGGCTGCTGGGGGGCGTGGTGGAAGCGACCGTCGACGCCGTCCGGCGCGCCGGGGCGGGACCGGTGACCGCCGCGCTGGGACCGTGCATCTCGCCCGCCCGCTACGAGTTCACCGGCCCCGGCCTGGACGCCCTGGCGGAGCGGTACGGGCCGACGGTGCGGGGCCGGAGCGACCGGGGAACGCCGGCGGTCGACCTGCGGGCCGGTGTGCGGGCGGCGCTCGCCGGCGCCGGCGTCGACGAGGTGGACGAGCCCGTGCCCTGGTGCACCGCCACCCGGGAGGGGGACCTGTTCAGCCACCGGGCCCGGGGCGAGGCCGGCCGTCATGGCGCCTTCGCCTGGCTCCAGCCGTGATCGCCTGCGCCGCCACCGGGGCCGAGGTCGCTGACCGCGCCGCGATGGTCCGCCGCCGGATCGAGGCCGCGGGCGGCGACCCGGGGGCGGTCACCCTGGTGGCGGTGACCAAGGGCTTCGACCGGTCCGCGGTGGTGGCCGCCACCGCCGCCGGGCTCGGTGACCTGGGCGAGAACTACGCCCAGGAGCTGGTGGCCAAGGACGACGGCGACGCCGAGGTCCGTTGGCACTTCCTCGGCCGGCTCCAGCGCAACAAGGTGCGGCTGCTCGCCGGGCGGGTCGCGCTCTGGCAGAGCGTCGACCGTCCCGAGCTGGGCGCCGAGATCGCCCGGAGAGCGCCAGGCGCGGCGGTGCTCGTCCAGGTCAACGTGTCGGGAGAGGCGGCCAAGGGCGGATGTCGGCCGGTCGACGCGGCCGGGCTGGTCGAGGGGCTGCGGGGCGAGGGCCTCGACGTGCGGGGTCTCATGGCGGTGGGCGCCGCCGGGGGATCCGAGGTGGCACGGCCGGGCTTCCGCACCCTGCGGGGCCTGGCCGACCGGTTGGGCCTCGACGTCCGGTCCATGGGCATGAGCGGCGACGTCGAGGCGGCGGTGGCCGAGGGCACCACCATGGTGCGCGTCGGGACCGCCCTGTTCGGCCCCCGCGCCGACCCACCGCCGCGTGGAGACCAACGAGCCGAGCCGAAGGCGGGCGACCTCTGAGCGCGGTGCCTGTTCCGGCGAAGCCGGACAACGGTGACCCGGATGGCGGCCTTGCCTCTCCGCGCGTGTCCCAAGGAGCCGAGCCGTCAGGCGAGCGACCTCTGAGCACGGTGCCTGTTCCGGCGAAGCCGGACAACGGTGACCCGGATGGCGGCCTTGCCTCTCCGCGCGTGTCCTAAGCTCCCCAACCTTCCCAGGAGGGACGATGGCGATCTGGCGCACCGTGATGCTCTACCTCGGGCTGGGGCCCGACGAGGAGTACGACGACTACGACCCCGGCTACGACGACCCGCCGGCCACGGCGGCGGGCTCCACCTCGTCCCGCCAGCGCGCCGCGTCGGCCCCCCAGGGCGGCTACGGCGCCCAGGCCTACCCGGCCGGCCCCGCCCCCGCCCCGGCCGAGGAGCCCTCGGCCATCGGGGCCGTCCGCCCCATCCACGCCCGGGGTGACGGCCGCCCCGACCCCGGTCTAGGCCAGACCGCCCCGGCCATGCCCCGTCCCCGCCCGCAGGTCGTCCGCCCCTTCTCGGTCACCCCCAACGCCAAGCCGCACCTGGTGGCGCCCACGTCGTTCAACCAGGCCCAGGAGATCGCCGACAAGTTCAAGGGCAGCCAGCCCGTGATCATCAACCTCCAGGCCGCGGACCGCGACGTCGCCCGCCGCCTCATCGACTTCGCCAGCGGCGTCTGCTACGGGCTGGGCGGTCAGATGGAGAAGGTCGCCAACCAGGTGTACCTCCTCACCCCCACCAACGTGGAGGTGTCGGCCGAAGAGCGCCGTCGTCTCCACGAACGCGGCTACGACACCTGATCGCCGGGCCGCAACCACCACGCCGTGTTCCTGTCCCGCCTCATCTGCCTCGCGCTCACCCTGTACCAGCTCGCCCTGTTCGGCCGGATCATCCTGAGCTGGTTCCCGATGCAGCCGGGGACGGCGCTGGCATCGGTGCACTCGGTGCTCTGGCGGATCACCGAACCGGTGCTCGGCCCCCTGCGCCGGACCATCCCGGCCCTGCAGCTCGGCGGGCTCGCCCTCGACCTCTCGCCCATCCTGGTGCTGATCGCCATCCAGATCCTCCAGGGCATCCTGTGCTGACCGGCGGAGAGGTCTGGCCGATGTCCGGCTCACCGTTGTCCGGCTGCGCCGGAACAGGCGCCGTGCTCCTGGGTCGCTCGCCTGACGGCTCGGCTCCTGTGCTGACCAGCGGAGTCAGGTCCTGAGCGCACAAGGGCCCCCGGCTACGCTCGCCGCCATGGACCTGACGCCGAAGATGTTGACCGACGACGTCGAGTTCCGGGAGGTCCGTCGGGGCTACGACCCGAACGAGGTCGACGACTTCCTCGACGGCGTGGCCGCCGCGGTCGCCCAGCTCCAGCACGAGCTGGCCGACGCCCGGCAGAGGGCGGCGGACGCCGAGGAGCGCCTGCGCCGGGAGCCCCCGGCGGCGGCGCCCGAGGAACAGGCGGGGGCCGAGGAGATCCAGCGCACCCTGGTCCTGGCCCAGCGCACCGCCGACGCCGCGCTGCGCGAGGCCCGCGAGGAGGCGGCCCGCCTCACGTCGGAGTCCAAGGCGGCGGCGGCGCAGGTCCTCGGCGACGCCGAGGAGGAGGCCCGCCGACGCCGCGCCGAGGCCCACGAGACCTTGACCGGGGAGATCGAGGCCCTCGGCTCGGTGCGCGAGGCCTTGCGCAACGACGTCATCATCCTCGAGCGCCACATCGAGGAGCAGCGGGTCCAGCTGCGCAGCTCGGTGGCCGAGCTCGAGCGCCTGCTCGACGACCCGTCCCTCTTCCGGACACCCGCACCCGAAGGCCTCTCGGCGGTCGAGGCGCCGGCTCGACCGGCGGCGGCGACCCCCGCCGCCGAGGAAGCTGACCCCGGGCGGGCGCCCGACACCGGAGCTCTCCGCGATGACCTCCCCACCGAGCCAGCGGCCGCGGTGAACGGTGCGCCCGCCGCCTCCGCCCCCGCCGGCGCCGCCCCCGACACCGACGCCGTCCCGCCGGACGGCGCCCCCCAGGCGCCCGCAACGGCCGATGGCGAGGCCGAGCCCGAGGACGCCTTCCTCGCCGAACTGCGCAAGGCGATGACCGACGACGAGCCGCTCGGACCTCGCGACCTCGGGGAGGCCTCCGATGCCGACGAGAACCTCGGGAGCGTGCCCGGCGCGGCCCGCCCCCGGCCCCGCTTCGGTCGGCGCCGCTGACCACCGGGGAGGTTTCGCGCCCGGCCGGGGCGAACCTCCCGCCTGACCTACGACCCTGGAGGGTATGCCCGTGCTGGTCCTGTTGAGCTTCGGAATGGTCGTGGTCGCGGCCATCCTCATCGCCATCGGCCTGATCAGCGGCACGGTGGGCCTCACCTACGCGGGCATGGCGCTCTGCGTGGCGGCCCTCGTCGTGCTCCTCATCGCCGTGCGCACGTCCAAGGCCAAGCCGGCGACGGCCCGGCCCGGCCCGCGGGCGCCCCAGCCGTCCCCGTCGCTCCCCGCGCCGGCCTACGCCTCGGCCTCGGCGCCGGCCGTGGCCAGCCCACCACCTCGGGCACCGGCGCCCCAGGCGCCGTCGCCACCTCCGCCGCCACCACCGGCCCCGAGCTTCGAGGAGCCCGCGGCGGGGTCCGAGGACTCGGCGTGGGGGCCGCCCCCCGCCGGGGCCAGCCCGCCCGAGCCCGCACCCCAGCCCGAGGCCGAGCCGGTCACCACCGACGCCGTCGCCCCACCGGCGGCGGAGCCGGTCGCCGAAGGCGGATCCACCGGCGATGACGAGGAGTGGTTCCCCATCGCCGACTACGACGACCTCTCCTCCGAGGAGATCCTGCCCCTCCTGCCCGAGCTCTACGACGACGAGGTGCCGCTCGTGCTGGTTCGGGAGAAGGCCGGGCGGCAACGCCCCGAGATCATCGACGTCCTCGAGGGGCGAGACCTCGACGGGGCCGCGGCCGGCGCGCCCGAGGTCGTGGTCTCCGAACCGGCCCCGCCGCCGGACGGCCCTTCCCCGGCGGGTGAACCGACCGAGGTGCCGGTCGAGGCGTCGGACGAGCCCGCGCCGGGAGCCGCCGACGGCTGGGACGACTGGGAGGACGATCCGAACTTCTTCCCGATCGAGGACTACGACGAGCTGACCGCGGCCGAGGTGGCCTCGGTGCTCGACCAGCTCGACGACGTCGAGCTCCAGCAGGTCCGCGAGCGTGAGGTGGCCGGGCGCAACCGTCGGGGTCTCCTCGACGCCATCGACCGTCAGATGGCGGTCGTCAGCCCCGGGTCCCCACCCCCTGGCACACCGGAACCGCCCCCGGCGAGCGACGGGCCCACCGCTCCCACGTCCTCGTCGGCCGCCGACGCCGGAGCCGCCGACACCGGCGCGCCGGTAGAGCAGGCGGCCGCGGCGAAGAAGGCGCGGAAGGCAACGGCGCCGGCCAAGAAGGCGCCGGCCAAGAAGGCGGCCCCCGCCGCCAAGAAGGCGCCGGCCAAGAAGGCTCCGCCTCCGGCCAAGAAGGCGGCCCCGGCCGCCAAGAAGGCGCCGGCGCCGGCCAAGAAGGCGGTGGCCCCGGCCCAGAAGGCGGCGGCTCCTGCGGCCAAGAAGGCCCCGGCCAAGGAGGCGCCGCCGGCCCGGTCGGCGGCGCCGGCGGCGAAGAAGGTCGACGCTCCGAAGGCAGCGCCACCGGCCGCCCCGCCAGCCGCGCCACCGGCCCCGGCCCCGACCCTGGCCCCGGCCCCGGCCCCGGCCCCGGCCCCGGCCCCGGCCCCGGCCCCGGCCCCGGCCCCGGCCCCGGCGCCGGCGCCGACGACGGGCGATGCGGCCCCGGCCAAGGCGACCGGCGGACGACCTCCGGCCAAGAAGGTGGCGACTGGCGCGGTGTCGGCCAAGAAGGCGGCGGCGGGGAAGGCCCCGGCCAAGAAGGCGGCCGCCCCCGCCAAGGCGGCCAAGAAGGCGGCGCCCAGGAAGGGGACCGGCCCGGCCCGGTAGCCGCCGCTCAGCGGCGGCGGATCGACACCGTGGCCCGGTGGGCGTCGAGGTCGAGGACGTGCTCGCCCTGGCCCGAGCGCACCTCGGTGGCGAGCACCTCGCCGGCCAGCCAGTCCCGGTGCCGGTCGAACACGGCGCGGACGGCCTCGTCGCCACCGACGGTCAGCACGATCCGGTCGGCGATGGCCAGGCCCTGCTCCTTGCGGAGGTCGTTGACCGCCCTCACCAGCTCCCGGGCCAGCCCTTCGGTGCGGAGGTCTTCGTCCACCTCGAGGTCGAGGGCCACGGCCCAGCCCTGGTCCTCGGCCAGGGCGAAGGCGTCGTGGCGTCGGGCCCGCACCTCCACGTCGCCGGCCTCCAGGCGCTCGCCGGCCACCTCCACGAACCCGTCCCGTTCGAGCCGCCGCTGGAGCTCGGACCCGTCGGCCGCCGCCAACGCCGCCTTCACAGCGTTGACCTTGGGCCCGAGCCGGGGCCCGAGCGCCCGGAAGTTGGGCACCACCTCCCAGGTCATGAGGTCCGAGAGGGTGTCGACGTCCTCCAGGCGCTTCACGTTGAGCTCCGCCGCGATCTCGGCCCGCTCCCCGTCGTCGAGGTCGGCCCCCGGATGCAGGAGGAGGGCCCGGGGGAGGGGCTGGCGCACCTTCACCTTCGCCTCGGTGCGGGCCGAGCGCCCCAGGGCCACCAGCCGGCGGGCGGTGGACATGCGGTCGGCGGCGGCGGGGTCGTGGCGGCCGCCGTCGACCGGCCAGTCGGCCAGGTGCACGGAGGGCTCCCCGGTCAGGGTGGTGAACAGCTCCTCGGCGAGGAACGGGCAGAACGGTGCGAGGAGCGCGGCGGTGGTGACGAGGCACTCGTGGAGGGTGGCGTGGGCGGCGGGATCGCTGCTTCGCCAGAACCGCGGGCGGCTGCGGCGCACGTACCAGTTCGACAGGTCGTCGACGAAGCGGGCCAGGCGGGTCGCGCCCCCGAGGGCGTCGAACCCCTCGAGCGCGGCGGTCACCGTCGCAGTGGTGTCGTCCAGCTCCCCGAGCACCCAGCGGTCGAGCGCGGAGGTCGGTTCGGTGGTGTCACCCCCCGGTGACCAACCGTCGAGGTCGGCGTAGGTGGTGGCGAAGGAGAAGACGTTCCAGAGGGTGAGGAGGGTCTGGCGGGTGCTCTCCCGGATGGCGTCGGTGAAGACCCGGCGCGACGTCCACGGCGCGCCGGAGGAGAAGAAGTACCACCGCAGCGCGTCCGCCCCGAACGAAGAGAAGATCGTCCACGGGTCGATCACGTTGCCCTTGGACTTCGACATCTTCTGGCCGTCCTCGTCCACGATGTGGCCGAGGCACACGACGTTGCGGAACGGGGTGGCATCGAACACGAGCGTGTTGACCGCGAGCAGCGAGTAGAACCACCCGCGGGTCTGGTCGATGGCCTCGCAGATGAAGTCGGCGGGGAACGCCTCGTCGAAGTGGTCGGCCCCCTCGAAGGGGTGGTGGCGCTGCGCCGAGGGCATGGCTCCGGAGTCGAACCACGCGTCGAGCACGGGCGGCAGGCGGCGGGCGGTGCCGCCGCAGCCGGCGGTGCAGGCGAAGGTGACGTCGTCGACGTAGGGCCGGTGCAGGTCGAGGTCCGAGAGGTCCCGGCCGGCCCGCTCGGACAGCTCGGCCACCGAGCCGACGCAGGTGTCGCCGCCGCAGTCGCCGCACCGCCAGATGGGCAGGGGCGTGCCCCAGTAGCGGTCGCGGGAGAGGGCCCAGTCGACGTTCGACTCGAGCCACTTGCCGAAGCGCCCGTGCTTCAGGTGGGAGGGGTGCCAACCGATGCCCTCGTTCTCGCGCAGGAGGGCGTCACGGCAGGCCGTGGTTCGGGCGAACCAGGACGTCTTGGCCCAGTAGACGAGGGGTGTCCCGCACCGCCAGCAGTGCGGGTAGCTGTGCTCGTAGGGGACCTCGGCCACGAGCAGCCCGCGGCTCGAGAGGTCGGCGATGATGTCGGCGTCGGCGTCCTTCACGAACCGTCCGGTGAAGGCGGGCACGGTGTGGTCGAAGGCGGCGTCCTCGTCCACGGGGTTCAGGACCGGGAGGCCCTCGGCCCGGCCCACGTCGGCGTCGTCCTCGCCGAAGGCGGGGGCGATGTGGACGATGCCCGAGCCGTCGTCCACGCTCACGAACCCGGCGGCCACCACGCGCTGGCCGCTCTCGTCGAGCGGGAGCACGTCGAATGGTCGCGAGTAACGGGACCCGACCAGGTCCGCACCGCCGAGGGCGGCGACCACCTCGGCGTCGGGGAAGAGGCGGGCCCGTGCCGCCGAGGCCATCACCAGGTCGGCGCCGTCGCCGACCGCCACCCGCACGTAGGTGAGGTCGGGTCCGACGGCGGCAGCCACATTGGACACGAGCGTCCAGGGCGTGGTCGTCCAGACCAGCAGGTCAGCACCCTCGGCCGCAGCCGCTCCCGAGGTCACCGGGAAGCGGACGTAGATCGACGGGTCGACCACGTCGCGATAGCCCTGGGCCACCTCGTGGGACGACAGGGCGGTGCCGCAGCGACCGCAGTAGGGCACGACCCGGTGGCCCTCGTAGAGGAGGCCCTTGTCCCACATCTGGCGCACCAGCCACCACACCGACTCGATGTAGTCGTCGGTGAGCGTCCAGTAGGCGTCCTTGGTGTCGATCCACGCGCCCGACCGCCCGGTCAGCGACGACCAGTCCTCGACGTAGCGCTGCACCGACTGGCGGCACTTGGCGTTGAACTCGGCGACGCCATAGGCCTCGATGTCGCCCTTGTCGTGCAGGCCCAGCTCCTTTTCGATCTCGAGCTCGACCGGCAGGCCGTGGCAGTCCCAACCGCCCTTGCGCGGCACCCGGCGGCCGCGCATCGTCTGGAACCGGGGGAAGATGTCCTTGAACACCCGGGCCCAGACGTGGTGCAGGCCGGGACGGCCGTTGGCGGTGGGCGGGCCCTCGTAGAAGATCCACGGACGGCCGTCCTTGCGGGCCTTGGCCACCTGGCCAGGCAGGTCCTCGGAGCGCCAGCGGGCCAGCACCCGTTCCTCGAGGGCCACGAGGTCGAGCTGGGGGTCCACGGGGCCGAACGGCATCGGATCAGACTACGGACCGGCGCCGGTCGCGACGTTGCCTCCCGGTGCTGCGTTCCTCCGGGGGGTGCCACCTGTGCCTAGAATCCGGCACCCTTTCTGCGGCCTCTGAGGTTCAGCCGATGCCCCGTTCGACGTCCGCCGGTCCGAAGAAGACCTCAGCATCCCCCGCCAGGCCCGCCAAGGCGACCGGGTCCGCCAAGGCCACGAAGTCCGCGAAGTCCGCCAAGGCGGCGACGTCCAAGCCGTCGTCGTCGAAGACCTCCAAGGCGGCGGCCGCCAAGCCAGGGGCGACGAAGGCGAAGGCGGCGAAGGCGGCGAAGGCCACGACGACCAAGGCGGGCACCGCTTCGGCGCCCTCGAAGGCGGGGGCGGCCGAGGTGGCCACGGCGAAGACGACCGGGAAGGCGGCGAAGGGTCGGTCGTCGACGCCGGAGAAGGCCCCCGCCCGGAAGAAGGCGCCGTTCCCCGCCCGCTGGCTCAGCGCCCAGCAGAAGGCCTTGGAGACCGAACGGGCGAGCTACACCCGCCAGGCCGAGAGCCTGCGGGCCGAGGCCGACGCCCTCGTCGCCGACTTCGAGCCCGGGGACGTCCAGTTCGACGAGGAGTCCGGCGAGGGCGACACGCTCAACATCGAGCGTGAGCGCGATCTGGCTCTGTCGGCGCAGGCCCGCCAGGCGGTGGACGAGATCGACCACGCCCTCGCCAAGTTCGACCTCGGCACCTACGGCATCTGCGAGATCTCCGGCGAACCGATCCCGGTGGAGCGCCTCGAGGCCATCCCCTGGGCCCGTGAGCGCGTCGAGTACAAGACCGGCGGCCTCGGTCGCCGCTGAGCCCGGTTCCGGGCGGCGCCTGCGCACGGTGGCGGTGGCCGGGTCCGTCGTGCTCGTGGCCGACCAGCTCACCAAGAGCTGGGCGGTGGCCCACCTCGGCGACGGGCACGCCGACGATCTGGTGGGTTCCCTCCGGCTGCGACTGACATCGAACTCCGGGAGCGCGTTCAGCCTCGGCAGCGGCCGCAACCTGGGTCCGCTGATCGCCCTCCTGGCCCTCGTGGTGGTGGGCGCGCTGGTCGCCCACGGTCAGACCACCCGCACCCGCCTCGGGGCGGTGGCCGTCGGCATGGTCGCCGGCGGCGCGCTCGGCAACGTGGCCGACCGGGCCTTCCGCGCCGGCGACGGCTTCCTCGGTGGGCACGTGATCGACTTCGTCGACCTGCAGTGGTGGCCGGTGTTCAACGTGGCCGACGCCGCCATCGTCGGGGGCGCGCTCGGACTGGTGGCCCTGGGGCTGCGCCGGCCGTCGCCGCCGCCTGGGGAGCCGAGCCGATAGGCGAGCGACCCATGAGCAGGGAGACTATTCCGGCCAACCCGGACGACGGCGAGCGGGACGGCGGCCCTACCATCGGCGCGGGTCTTAGGTGACGACGGTCCGCGAGGAGGTGCCGCCGGCCCTGGCCGGCGAGCGGCTCGACCGGGTGGTGGCCATGGTGACCGGGGTGAGCCGGTCGGCGGCGGCCGACCTCGTGGCCAGTGGCGCCGTCCGCGTCGACGGCGAGGTCGCCGGCGGGCGAGCCGACCGCCTTCGGGCCGGGGCCCGTGTCGAGGTGGAGCTCGGGGCGGGCCCGCCCGACGTGGGACCGGTCGCCGACGAGAGCGTGGGGCTGGTGGTCGTCCACGCCGACGCCGACGTGGTGGTCGTCGACAAGCCGGCCGGGCTGGTGGTCCACCCCGGTGCGGGGAACGCCGAGGGCACCTTGACCGCCGGTCTCCTGGCCCGGTTCCCCGAGATGGCGTTGGTGGGCCAGGCCGGACGGCCCGGGATCGTCCACCGGCTCGACAAGCAGACATCGGGGCTCCTGGCCGTGGCTCGGTCGCCGGCCGGCTACGAAGGGTTGGTGGCCCAGCTCGCGGCCCGGCAGGTCGGACGCGAGTACCTGGCGCTGGCCTGGGGCCGGCCGGGCTCCTCGGCGGGCATGATCGACGCGCCCATCGGTCGGTCGGCCCGGGAACCGACCCGCATGGCGGTCTCGGCGCGGGGGAGGGAGGCCCGCACCCGCTACGAGATCGAGCGGGCCTACGCCCGGCCCGAGGAGGTCACCCTCCTGCGCTGCCGCCTGGAGACGGGCCGCACCCACCAGATCCGGGTGCACCTGGCCGCCATCGGGCACCCCGTGGTCGGCGATCGGCGCTACGGCGGCCAGCGCCAGAGCCTTCCTCTGGCCCGCCCGTTCCTGCACGCCGCCCGGCTGGGCTTCGCCCACCCGATCACCGGGAAGAGCCTCGCCTTCACCTCCCCGCTGCCGGCCGAGCTCGAAGCGGTCCTGGCCGGCCTGTCCTAGCGGCCCGCCCGGCGGCCAGCGGAGCGTTCTTCGTGCCGCACGAAGAAGGGCGGCCGGAGGCCAGCGGAGAGTTCTACGTGTCGATCGCGCCCCACCAGGGCGCGTCCAGCACGAAGAAGCGTGAGGGGCCCGCATGGGACGGTTCTTCGTGCCGCACGAAGAAGGGCGGCGGGGGGCGGGCGGAGAGTTCGACGTGTCGATCGCGCCCGTGACGGGCGCGATCGGCACGAAGAAGCGAGCGGGTCGGGCGGCGATCGGCTAGGCCGGCCAGGGGGCTTCGCCCCGGGCGATGGCGGCCACGTCGGCGAGGGTGGAGCCTTCGAGCAGCCGGCGCATGGCGTCGCCCACATCGGCCCAGATGGCGAGAAGCACGCATTGGCCCTCGTGGTCGCAGGCCCCGTCCTGGTGGGGCTCGCCGAAGTCCCCGACGACGATGGGCCCGTCGACGGCGCTGACGATCTGGGCCAAGGTGATGGCGTCGGGGGCCTCGGCCAGCACGTACCCGCCGCCCACGCCCCGCTTCGACCACACGATCCCCGCCCCCTTCAGGGCGAGGAGGATCTGCTCCAGGTAGGGCTGGGGCAGCCCGGTGCGCTCGGCGATGTCACGGACCGACGTGGGTGCCTCCCCGGGGTGGAGGGCCAGCGACAGCAGCGCGCGGCATGCGTAGTCGCCCCGGGTGGAGACCTTCATGGCGTCATCGTACGGGCCCTCCGACCTCCGGGGCCCGAGACTGCAGTCGGGCCGGGGTCAGCCGATAGCTTGACGAAGGAGCGGCTGCGGCGCGGTCCGAAGCGCCGGCGGTGACGAAAGGACGGCATGGGAGATCACCCTCTTCTCCCGGACTACGGCGGCGCCTGCATCGCCAACATCGTCCCCGCACTGCTGGAGCCGACCGACGCTGCGCCGGCGTGGCTGCCGGCGGCCGCCGTCGAGGCCGACCAGGTGGTGCTGCTCGTCCTCGACGGGTTGGGCTGGGACCAGCTCACCGAGCGCCGCCACCTGGCCCCCACCCTCACCGCCATGACCGGCGGACCCATCTCCAGCGTCGTGCCCTCCACCACGGCGACCGCGCTCACGTCGATCGCCACCGGCATGGCCCCGGGGGAGCACGGCGTGGTGGGCTACCGGTTGGCGGTCGACGGCGAGGTCCTCAACGTGCTGCGGTGGTCCACCCCGGCCGGCGACGCCCGCCGCCGCATCGACCCTGACTCCTTCCAGCCCCATCCCGCCTTCTGCGGGCAGCGGCCGCCCATCGTCACCAAGGCGGAGTTCGTCCGCTCCGGCTTCAGCGGCGCCCACCTGTCCGACGTCCGCTTCAACGGGTACCGCGTCCCGTCCTCGCTCGTCACCGAGCTGCGTCGCCAGATGCGGGCGGGCGAGCCGTTCGTCTACGCGTACTACGACGGCATCGACAAGGTTTCCCACGAGTACGGCCTGGGTGAGTTCTTCGACGCCGAGCTGGTGGCCGCCGACCGCCTGGTGGCCGACATCGCATCGGCCCTGCCCCGCGGCGCCGCCCTGGTGGTGACCGCCGACCACGGCCAGGTCGACGTCGGGGACCGGGTGGTGGAGCTGCACCCCGAGGTCCTGGCGGCGGTGTCCTACCAGTCGGGCGAGGGGCGGTTCCGCTGGCTGCACGCCCGGCCCGGGCGATCGGCCGCCCTCCACGACGCCGCCGTGGCCCACCACGCCGACGGGGCGTGGGTCCGCACCCTCGACGAGACCGTGCACGAGGGGTGGTGGGGACCGACGGTGAGCCCGGCCGCCCGCTCGCGGCTGGGCGACGTGGCCATCGTCGCCCGGGACGACATCGCCTTCGCCGATCCGACCGACACCGGGCCCTTCCACCTCGTCGGCCGCCACGGGTCGCTCACCTCGGCCGAGATGCGGGTCCCGCTGCTGGTTGGCAGCCCCTGATCGTGGGAGAGTCGCCGCCATGAGCGATCCGAACCCCTCCCCGCCCGCGCCCGAAGACCCGCCGGTGGCCCCCGTCGAGGTGGTCTCCCACCCCGCCGACGGCGCCGAGCAACCGGCGGAGCGACGGGAGGCGGTCGAGGAGCCGGCCAAGGTGATGCGGATCGGCTCGATGATCAAGCAGTTGTTGGAGGAGGTCCGGGGCGCCGAGCTCGACGAGCCCGCCCGGGGCCGGCTGAAGGAGATCTACGAGACGTCGATCACCGAGCTCAGCAGCGCGCTGTCACCCGACCTGAGCGACGAGCTTGATCGCGTCACCAGCCCGTTCGCCGACGAGGGCTCCCCGTCGGGGGCCGAGCTCCGCGTGGTGCAGGCGCAACTCGTGGGCTGGCTCGAGGGGCTCTTCCACGGCATCCAGGCCACCCTCTTCGCCCAGCAGATGGCGGCCCGGGCCCAGCTCGAGGACATGCGCCGCCAGCTCCCGGCGGGCCAGGTCCCCGGGGCCGACCCCGGCCCCGGCGAGGCGCCGGGCGGCACCTACCTCTAGTCCGACCCCAGCCCACTCGGGCACCGGAGGCGATGGCCCGACAGCGCGTGCTACGGTCCGAATCACAGCCGTGTCATTCTCCACAGACGGGGGACAACCCCTGTGGAACGGCTGTGGAAGCGTTGGCCGACCGGAGCATCGATGGGCGACAGCTACACGCACCTCCACGTCCACACCGAGTACTCCATGCTCGACGGGGCGGCCCGGGTGGCCGACGTTGTGGTGGCGGCGGCGGCCGACGGCCAGCCCGCCATCGGCATCACCGACCACGGCAACATGTACGGCGTCCTGCCGTTCTACAAGGCGGCCAAGGCGGCCGGGATCAAGCCCATCCTGGGCAGCGAGCTCTACCAGGCCTATGAGCACCGCACCGAGCGGATCAACGTCCGGGGCCGGATGGACGACACCGGCGGGGAGGGCGAGGGCGGGCGCAAGGCCTACTACCACCTGACCGCCCTCGCCGAGAACGCGGTCGGGTACAAGAACCTGATCCAGCTCTCCAGCCGGGCCTTCCTGGAGGGGTACTACCGCAAGCCCAAGGTGGACTGGGAGCTGCTCGACGAGCACAGCGAGGGGATCATCGCCACCACCGGTTGCCTCGGCGGCCACGTCCTCCAGGAGCTGCTGCGCCCCGACCGCAACGCCGACGAGAGCTTCGACGCCGCCCTGAAGAAGGCCGGGCGCCTGCAGGACATCTTCGGCCGGGACAACCTCTTCATCGAGCTCCAGGACCACGGCCTCCCCGAGCAGCGCCGCACCAACCCGTTGCTCCTCGAGATCGCCCGCAAGCTCGGGGCGCCGCTGCTGGCCACCAACGACAGCCACTACACCACCCGCCACGACGCCGACGCCCACGACGCCCTGCTGTGCGTGCAGACCGGGTCGCTGAAGGCCGACGAGGGCCGGCTCAAGTTCACTGGCGACGACCACTACCTGAAGACGGCCGAGGAGATGCGCCGGCTCTTCCGCGAGGTGCCCGAGGCCTGCGACAACACCCTCTGGATCGCCGAGCGGGCCAACGTTGAGATCCAGTTCGACCAGCCCCTCGTGCCCGACTTCCCGCTGCCGCCGGGCATCGAGGACGCCGCCACCTACCTGCGCCAGCTCACCTTCGACGGCGCCCGGGAGCGCTGGGGCGGATCGCTGCCCGACACCGTCGTCGAACGCCTGGCCTACGAGCTGTCGCTCATCTCCGACATGGGCTTCGCCTCGTACTTCCTGATCGTCTGGGACCTCATCCGCCACGCCCGCGAGCTCGGCATCCGGGTCGGCCCCGGCCGCGGCTCGGCCGCGGGCTGCGCGGTCGCCTACTGCCTGCGCATCACCGACCTCGACCCGATCCGCTACGACCTGCTGTTCGAGCGCTTCCTCAACCCCAGCCGGATCTCGATGCCCGACATCGACATGGACTTCGACTCGCGCTACCGCGACGAGATGATCCGGTACGCAGCCGAGCGCTACGGCCGCGACCACGTCGCCCAGATCGTGACCTTCTCCACCATCAAGGCCCGCGCCGCGGTGCGTGACGCGGCCCGGGTGCTCGGGTTCTCCTATGCCCTGGGCGACAAGGTGGCCAAGGCCATGCCGCCCTTGTTGATGGGCAGGGACACCCCGCTGAGCGCCTGCCTCGAGAAGGACGAGAAGCACCTCGACGGCTACCAGCGGGCCGCCGACCTGCGCCAGATGTACCGGGAGGATCCCGATGCGCAGAGGGTGATCGACGTGGCCCGGGGGCTCGAGGGCCTGCGCCGCCAGGACGGCATCCACGCCGCCGCCGTCGTCATCACCAAGGACGTCCTCACCGAGTACCTGCCCATCCAGCGCAAGCCCGAGGCCGGCCAGGCCCCCGAGCTGGCCCCGGTCGTCACCCAGTACGAGATGGGCGGGGTCGAGGAGCTGGGCCTGCTGAAGATGGACTTCCTCGGCCTGCGCAACCTCGACGTCATCACCGACACCGTCGAGCTGCTCCGGACGTTCCGGGGGATCGAGCTCGACATCGACGCCGTCGCGCTCGACGACGACGCCACCTTCGCCCTCTTGTGCAGGGGCGACTCCATCGGCGTGTTCCAGCTCGAGGGTGGCCCCATGCGGGCGTTGATGCGGGCCCTCGCCCCGACCACCTTCGACGACGTCGCCGCCCTGAACGCCCTCTACCGGCCGGGCCCCATGGCGGCGAACATGCACAACGACTACGCCGACCGCAAGAACGGCCGCAAGCCGGTCACCACCTTCCACCCCGACGCCGACGAGGTCCTGGGCGACACCTGGGGCCTGTGCATCTACCAGGAGCAGATGATGCGCCTGGCCCAGCGCTTCGCCGGGTTCTCCCTGGCCGAAGCGGACAACCTGCGCAAGGCGTGCGGCAAGAAGAAGCGGGACCTCATGGCGGCCGAGCGGGCCCGCTTCGAGGACGGGTGCGAGCGCACCGGCTACGGCCGGGCGCTCGGCAAGGACGTCTTCGACATGATCGAGGCGTTCGCCGACTACGCGTTCACCAAGAGCCACGCCTACGGCTACGGCCTCATCGCCTACCAGACCGCCTACCTCAAGGCCCACCACAAGATCGAGTACCTGGCCGCCCTGCTCACGAGCGTGAAGTCGAGCCAGGAGAAGGCGGCGGTGTACCTGAACGAGTGCCGCCAGATGGGCGTCCCCGTGCTCGTGCCCGACATCAACCGCTCGGAGTCGGACTTCGTCCCCGCCCGCCTCGACGACGGCTCGGAGGTCATCCCCTTCGGCCTGTCGGCCGTCCGCAACGTGGGCACCGGCCTGGTCGGCCTCATCGTGGCCGAGCGCGACGCCAACGGACCCTTCGCCCACTTCTACGACTTCTGCGACCGCGTGCCCCTGCCGGTGCTGAACAAGAAGACGCTGGAGTCCCTGATCAAGGCGGGTGCGTTCGACTCGCTCGGCCATCCCCGTCGGGGCCTCCTCGCCGTCTTCGAGGGCATCGTCGATCGCACCGTCGCCCGTCGCCGGGAGGCCGACATGGGGGTCATGACCCTCTTCGGCGACATCCCGTCCGGCGACGGGATCCCCGGCTACGAGGACCGGCCGGCGATCCCCGCCCTGGACTTCGAGAAGGCCGACAAGCTCCGGTACGAGAAGGAGATGCTCGGCCTCTACGTGAGCGGCCACCCGCTGATGGGCGCCGAGGCCGCCCTGAGCCGACGCACCGACTGCACCATCGTGGACCTGGCCGAGGCGGAGGACGGCTCGATCAAGCTGTGCGGCGGAGTCGTCACCTGCCTACAGCGGAAGTGGACCCGCAAGGGCGACCTCATGGCCGTGTTCACCCTCGAGGACCTCCAGGGATCGATCGAGGTGATGGTGTTCCCGCGGACGATGACCGAGGTCGGTCACAAGCTGGTGGACGACGCCGTCGTCTGCGTGAAGGGCCGGCTCGACACCAAGGAGGACCAGCCCAAGCTCATCGCCTTGGAGGTGGGCCTCTTCGAACCGGTATCCGACGGTGCCCCGCCCCTGCGCCTCAAGCTCCCCTCCAACGCCCTCACCGACGCCCTGGTCGGCCGGCTCCAGGGCCTGCTGCGCCGGTTCCCGGGCGCCTCGCCGGTGTTCCTGCACGTCGGCGAGCGGCAGGTCATTCGCCTCCCCGACACCTGGTGCGCCGAGGTCGGCTCCGGGCTGCTGGCCGAGCTCCGGGTCCTGCTCGGACCAGCCGCCATCCTGTAGGCCGGCGGGACCGAGTTGCGTGCTCGGCCGTCGCCCGCTGGACTAGAGGGTCTGCAAGGACGGCTTCCCCGGGGGATCGAGGCACCGATGGCGATCGAGGTCGAGACCAAGGACTGCACCGCGTTGGGTGACGCGGAGCTGGCCGAGATGGCCGACCTCTGCGCCGACGGGCCCAGCCGGTACGAGGCCGGACTGCTGTCCAAGCAGACCGAGTCCTGGGTGCTCATCACCCTCGTCCGGGAGAACGACAAGCTGAAGGGGTTCTGCTTCAGCACCCTCGAGCGCATCGGCGGCACCCCGTCGGTGATCCTCGGGTTGGCCGCGGTGAAGCGCACCGCCCGGCGCGACGCCGTGCTGAAGGCGATGATGACCGACCAGCTCCGCCGGGCGGTGCTGGCCTTCCCCGACGAGGACGTGCTCGTGGGCACCCGCTTCGTCACCCCCTCCGGCTTCGAGGCCTACCGGGCGCTCAGCGACGTCGTGCCCCGGCCGGGCTACGTCGCCACCGGCGAGGAGCGGGCCTGGGGCCGCAGGCTGGCCAAGCGGTTCGGCATCGAGAACGGCATCTACGACGAGCGCACCTTCGTGGTCAAGGGCGACGACTCCTACGCCCTGGCCTTCGACCACGACAGCCTCAAGCCCGAGAAGCTCGACACCGGGCTGGAAGAGCTGTTCGCTCCGGTCAAGGCGAGCCGGGGTGACTCGGTGATCGCCTTCGGGTGGGCGCTGGCCGACGACCTGGTGAAGCTGGCCTGAACGCATCTCCGGCGAGCGCCTCCGGCGCTCGCGTGGCGGCTGCCCGCGTGGCGCTCACGACGCCGCCGGGGCCGGGCTCAGGACTTGAGCGGATAGGTCACGTCTTGTCGCCGGAAGTCGTGCGGCTTCGCCGCAACAAGCGGCCGTGCTTGTCTGGTCGCCTCGCCTACCGGCTCGGCTCCTAGGCCGACCGACCGGTGGAGCTCGCTGACGCCATCGACCGGCGGCGGATGGTCCGGTCGTTCACCGGCGAACCGGTCCCGCCGGGCGTCCTCGACCGCCTGCTGGACGGCGCCCGTCGCGCCCCGTCGGCCGGCCACGCCCAGGGCACCGCCTTCGTGGTGCTGGAGGGCGCCGACGCCACCGCCCGCTACTGGGACGTCACCCTGCCGGCCGAGCGCCGGGAGGGCTTCGCCTTCCCCGGGCTGGTGCGGGCGCCGGTGCTGGTGGTCGTGGTCTGCTCCCCGGCGGCCTACGTGGCCCGCTACGCCGAGGACGACAAGGCCGGCACGGGTCTGGGCGAAGGGCCGGGGGAGTGGCCGCTCCCGTTCTGGTTCGTCGATGCGGGGATGGCCGTCGAGCACCTGCTCCTCGGCGCCGTCGACGCCGGGCTGGGTGCCTGCTTCTTCGGGATGTTCGCCTTCGAGGGCGCCGTCCTCGACGCCCTCGGGGTTCCCGTTGGTTGGCGGGGGGTGGGCACGGTCGCGCTCGGCCACCCGGCCCCGGATCGCCCTGGGCGGTCGGCCGGTCGGCGCCGTCCCCGCACCGAGGTGGTCCGCCGGGGCCGCTGGTGACGCCGCCGCTACCGGCGATCCAGGCCCGGGTCCGGCCGTCGGTCGACGCCCCACGCCCGCGCCGCGGCGGCGAGCCCGGTGACGAGCGCCTCGGTGTGGGGTGAGGACCGCCCCTCGGCCCGGGACGGGCTGGCCTCCCAGAACGGCCCCCGACCCCGGACCCGGGGCGGGAGCTCGAGCTGTGCACCACCGCCGGCGGCCAGGTTGACCGGGTTGGCGGGGTGCAGGCCGCGCAGGGCGGCGGGGATGGCGGCGAGGTCGTCGACGACCTCGTAGTCGGGCAACGCGGTGCGCAGGTGGCCGGCGACGTGGGCGGCGAGCGTGCGGTTGGCGCCCCCGAGGAGGAGCGTGGTCCAACGACCCTCGCGGCCGTAGCCGTGCACCGCCACCGCCACCTCGACGTGGGCCAGGAACCGGGCCAGCGCCGGCGACGCCGAGGGCGACACCTCGGCCGAGGGGATGTGCCATCGAAGGTCGGCCGGCTGGCGCACGAGGTAGCACGACGCGCCGGCGGCAGCCGCCGCCGCCTCGGCCACGTCGTCGGTGCCGGCCTCGAGGTTGCCGCCGTGGAAGGCCATGAACCCGAACCGGCCCCGCAGGGCGACGTGCTCCTCCACGCCGGGGTGGCGCAGAAGCTCAGCGAACTTCACCCGAGCAGCGCGGCCAGGGCCTCGACCGAGTCCACCGGTGCCTGGCAGGCGTAGTCCCGGCACACGTAGGCGTGTCCGGGCCGGCGGCCCTCCCAGAGGGGGGAGGGGTAGGGCTCGCCCCACGCCAGCACGGTGGTGGGCCGGTAGCCCCGCTGGACCGCCTGCACCAGGTCGGGACGGTCGCCCACCACCACCACCTCGGTCGGGCCGGCGTCGGCCATGTCCACCGCGCCGAGCAGGTGCGCGAACGCGGTGGGGTGCTGGCCCACCACCGGGCCGAGGAGGGACAGCACCGCCGAGGCGTGACGGCCGTAGCGCTCGTCCCCGGTGAGCGCGGCCAGGCGCAGCAGGGCGACGGCGGTGAGGCTGTTGGCCCCCGGGGTGGCGTTGTCGAGCAGGTCCTTGTTGCGGGCGATGAGCTGCTCGCCGTCGTGGCCGGTGGTGAACACCCCGCCGCCGTCGTCGTCCCAGAACAGGTCGAGCAGGGCATCGGCGGTGGAGCGGGCGGCTTCGATCCACCGGGCCTGGCCGGTGGCTTCGGCCAGCCGGGTGAACGCGTCGACCAGGGCGGCATGGTCGGCGGCGAAGGCGAGGTGGCGGGCGCCGCCGTCGGCCTGCCACGAGCGCATCCACCGCCCGTCGTCCCGGCGGAGCGAGGCGAGCAGGAAATCGCCGGCCTGCACGGCCGCCTCCAGCCACGCCTGATCGCCGGTGGCGGCAGCGGCTTCGGCCAGGGTGGCCAGCATGAGGCCGTTCCACTCGGTCAGGACCTTGTCGTCGAGACCCGGCCGCACACGGGTGGCGCGGGCTTCGAACAGGCGCCGGCGGGCGTCTTCGATCGCGGGCGGCCGGGCCAGCTCCCCCCGGGCGTGCATGCGGTTGAGGATGGTGGCGCCCTCGAAGTTCCCGCCCTCGGTGATGCCCCACCAGGCGAGAGCGGCGTCGGCGTTCTCGCCTAGCACGGCCCGCACCTGGTCGGGGGTCCAGACGTAGAACTTGCCCTCCTCGCCTTCGCTGTCGGCGTCCTCGGCCGAGTAGAAGCCCCCGTCGGGGTGGCGCAGTTCGGCCAACACGTAGCCGATGGTCTCGTCGAGCACCTGGCGGTGGCGGGCCTCGTCGGTGGCCGACCAGGCGTGGAGGTACACCCGGGCGAGGAGCGCCTGGTCGTAGAGCATCTTCTCGAAGTGGGGCACGAGCCACCGCTCGTCCACCGAGTACCGGGCGAAGCCACCGCCGAGGTGGTCGTAGATCCCGCCTGCGGCCATGGCGTCGAGCGAGGTGGTGACGCACCGGAGCGCGTCGGGGCTGCCGGTCCGGGAATGGGCCCGCAGCAGGAGCTCGAGGCTCATGGTCTGGGGGAACTTCGGCGCCCTCCCGAACCCGCCCCAGGTGTCGTCGTGCTGCTCCTTCAGGAGGGTCAGGGCCGCGCCGAGCACGTCCCGCCCGGGGACGGCCGAACCGTCGCCGGCCCCGGTGACAGCGTCGCGGCGGAGATGCTCGGTGAGGCGCCCGGCCTGGGCGAGGAGATCGTCCCTGCGGGTGCGCCACGCCTCGTCGATGGCCCGGCACAGGTCGACGAACCCGGGCCGCCCGGGCCGCGACCGCTTCGGGAAGTAGGTGCCGCAGAAGAACGGCTGGCCGTCGGGCGTCATGAACACGGTCATGGGCCACCCGCCGGCGCCGGTCATGGCCTGGGTCGCCTCCATGTACACGGCGTCGACGTCGGGCCGTTCCTCCCGGTCGACCTTGACTGCGACGAAGAGCTCGTTGACCACGGCGGCCACCTCGTCGTCCTCGAAGGACTCGTGGGCCATCACGTGGCACCAGTGACAGGCGGAGTACCCCACCGACAGCAGGACCGGGCGGTCCTCCTTCCGCGCCCGCTCGAAGGCCTCGTCACACCACGGGTACCAGTCCACCGGGTTGTCGGCGTGCTGGCGCAGGTAGGGGCTGGTCTCCTCCGCGAGGCGGTTCACCACCTCACGGTAAGGGACCGATCAGCCGGTGACGACGATCGCCCCCTGCATGCCCTTGTCCTTGTGGAAACGGCAGTACATCGCGACCGCGCCCTTGGCCGGCACGGTGACGTCGACCTCGGTGGTCTTGCCCGGTGCGACGGTCTCGTCGATGTCCATCGAGTCGATCGTGAAGGTGTGCGGCGCCTTGCCCTCGTTCTTGATCTCGAGGTGGAGCGCAGAGCCGGCCGGCGCCTTGATGAAGGCGGGCCCGAAGTAGAAGTCGTCGAGCTCCACCTCGAGCTTGCCGCCCTTGGCCGTCGCCACCCCGACGCCCTCGGTGTTCACCTTGCCGCTCAGTCCGGCCCGGTCGGCCAGAGCCTTGGTCGGGCTGTCGCTCGAGCTCCCGCCGCCGCCGGAGCTGTTGTCGTCCTTGCTCTCGCCACAGCCGGCCAGCACCGCCAGCGCGATCACCCCCACCACCACGGACCTGCGCATGGCGCGCCTCCACGTCGTCTCGTCGATCGGTCGAGGGCTCCTACGGCCCGGACCGTCAAGGGGATTGCGCCATCCCCGGAGACCTGGTCGCCGTAGGGTCTGGCGTGCGCGACGAGGCCGCCGACGACGCCCTGCTGGCGGCCATGGTGGCGGGCGACACCGACGCCGCCGCCGCGTTCCTGCGCCGGTTCCAGCACCGTGTCTTCGGGGTGGCTCTCGCCGTGGTCGGCGACCGCGGGCGGGCCGACGACGTCGCCCAAGAGGCGTTTCTGCGAGCATGGCGCCACGGCTCGTCCTACGACGCCCGACGGGGTTCGGTGGCCACTTGGCTCCTGGCCATCACCCGCTACCTCGCCATCGACGCCCTTCGGGCCCAACGCATCCGTTCCACCGAGGCGATCGACGCCGTGCTGCTGCACCTCGAGGCCCCCGGTCGCGAGCCGGCAGCGGCCACCGTCGAGAGCGACGAACGGGACCAGGTGGTGCGCGCCCTCCGCGACCTGCCGGTCGACCAGCGCCGGGCGGTCGTGCTGGCGGCCCTGGGCGGGCGCACCGCCGCCGAGGTGGGCGCGCTCGAGGGGATCCCGCTGGGCACGGCCAAGACCCGCATCCGCACCGGCCTGCGGCGCCTCCGGACCGCGCTGGCCGACCAGCGCGACGACCGGGAGACCACGTCGTGAGCCCACCCCTCACCTGTGACGCCGTGGACCGCCTTGCCCCGGAGCTCGCCCTCGACGTGCTCGACGGTGACGACCGCGCCGCCGTCCTCGATCACGTCGCCACGTGCGCCCGGTGTCGCCGCGAGCTGGTCGAGCTCAGCGCCGTGGCCGACGCCCTGCTCCACGCCGTGCCCACGGTCGAGCCTCCCGCCGGCTTCGAGGAACGCGTCCTCCGGCAGGCGCCGGCGCCGCCGATGCCGTCGACCCAGGCGCCGGTCCGCTCCCCGAGGCGGCCAGCGGTGCTCGTCGGGGCCGTCACCGCCGTGCTCGTGGTGGCGATCGCCGTCGGCGCCCTGGCCGTCAGCCGGCGCCAACCGTCCGACGTCGGGGTGCGCACCGCCGACATGGTCACGCCCGATCACCGGGTCGTCGGACGGGTCGTGGTGCTCGATGGTCCGACCGCGCTGGTCGTGGCCCTTCCCGGGTGGGAGAGCGGAGGGGACCACGCCGGGGCCGACGACTACTCCCTCCGGGTGACGCTCCGCTCCGGTCGCACCGTCGTGTTGGGGCCGGCCCCCCTCGCCGGCGGCTACGGCGGCTTCGGCCCGCTGCGGGCGGCGGCGGCCGGCGACGTGGCCACCGTCGAGCTGATCGAGCGGTCGGGCCGGGTCTCCTGCTCGGCCGCCCTCGGCTGACACCAGCGCCGAGGGCCACCGGTAGGACGTCCGCCGACCCCACCCACCGCCCCGAAGGGCGGCGCCCCTGGCGCCGACCGGTAGCTTCCTGGCGCATGGAGCTGCGGCTGGACGGGAGGGTGGCGCTGGTCACCGGCGCATCGAGGGGCATCGGGCGGGCCATCGCCGCCGCCTACGCCGAGGCGGGGGCCCGGGTGATGATCTCCTCCCGCAAGGAGGACGCTCTGCGGGAGGCCGCCGCATCCATGAGCGGGGAGGTGGAGGTCTTCGCCGCCAACGCCGGGGACCCCGAGGCGGCCGCCGCCGCGGTGGCGGCCACCGTCGAGCGCTTCGGCCGCCTGGACGTGCTGGTCAACAACGCCGCGACGAACCCGTACTTCGGCGCCGCCGTCGACATCGACCTGCCCCGGTGGGACAAGACGTTCCAGGTGAACCTGCGCGGCCTGCACACCTGGACCGCCGAGGCGTGGCGAACGTCCATGGCCGAGCGGGGCGGAGTCGTGGTGAACGTGGCGTCGATCGGCGGCATGTCCACCGAGGCCGGCATCGGCGTCTACAACACCACCAAGGCGGCGGTGATCCACCTGACCAAGGTGATGGCCGCCGAGCTCGGACCCGCCGTCCGGGTCAACGCCGTGGCCCCCGGCCTGGTGAAGACGGACATGGCCCGCACCCTCTGGGAGGAGCACGGCGACACCATCGCCCGGCGCCTGCCCCTGCGCCGCCTGGGCGAGCCGGCCGACATCGCCAACGCCGCCCTCTTCCTCGCCAGCGACCTCTCGAGCTGGATGACGGGCCACACCCTCGTGGTCGACGGCGGCGCCCTGGTGTCGACTGGCTGACGCAGGCGCCGCCGGGCACGCCGAGCCCGACTCTGCGACCATGGGCTCCCGACCCAGGAGGCACCCATGCTCGTGAGCGGACTGATCGACACGAAGGGCTCCGAGGTGGTCACGGCCGCCCCGATGAGCACCGTGGCCGAGGTGGCGGCGGTGCTGGCGGAACGGCGCATCGGTGCCGTGGTCGTCTCGAGCGACGGCCGGGCGATCGAGGGCGTCGTGTCCGAGCGCGACATCGTCCGGGTCCTGGCCGACCGCGGTGCGTCCGCCCTCGAGGAGCCGGTGGAGGCCATCATGACCAGGGAGGTCTTCACCTGCGAGCCGGGCCACACCGTGGAGCAGCTCATGGGACTGATGACCGAACGCCGCATCCGCCACGTGCCGGTGGTGGTGGACGGCGCGCTGACCGGCATCGTCAGCATCGGCGACGTGGTGAAGGACCGGGTCAAGGACCTCGAGACCGAGACCCAGGTCCTGCACGAGTACATCGCCCACGGCCGCTAGGGAACCGACCCGAGGGCGTCGCGCCGGACCTTGCCGAGGGCGGTGCGGGGCAGGCGGTCGACGAGGACGAGGCGCCGGGGCGCGGCGTAGGCGGGGAGGCTCTCCCCGGCGAGGGAGCGCAGCGACGCGAGGGTCGGGGCGTCGGCGCCCGACCTCGCCACGACGAAGGCCACCACCGCCTGGCCCCACTCCGGGTCGGGCCGTCCGGCGACGGCGACCTCCGCCACCGCCGGGTGGCCGGCGAGGACCGTTTCGACCGCGGTGGGCCACACGTTCTCCCCGCCGGTGACGATCAGCTCGGCCCGCCGTCCCTCCACGTGGAGCCGAGCGTCGGGGCCGATGGTGCCGATGTCGCCGGTCGGCAACCAACCGTCGGTGGTGCGGGGATCGGAGCCGTCGCGGTAGCAGCGCAGCAGGGTCGGACCGCGGAGCTGCACCTCGCCCCCGACGACGCGGACCTCCACCCCGTCGAGGGCACGACCGTCGTAGACGACCCCGCCGCCGGTCTCGGTGAGGCCGTAGGTGCGGACGACGTTCGGCGGCCGGGGGCGGTCGTCGGCGGCGCCGCCGAGCACCACCCGACGGAAGCCGGCGGCGTCGATCCGGTCGAGCACGGTCGGTACGAGGGAGACGAGCGTGGTGCCCGAAGTGGCCGGCGCCGCCTCCACCGTGGCGGCGTCGAACCCGGGGAGCACATCGAGGCCCACGCCGTCGGCCAGGGCACGGACGACGACGCCGAGGCCCCCCATGTGCGACAACGGGAGGCAGGCCAGCCAGCGGTCGCGAGCAGGGTCCACGGCGAGGCGCCGGTGGACGGCTTGGGCGTGGGCGGCGAGCGCGGCGTGGGTGAGGACCACCCCGCGGGGCAAGCCGGTCGTGCCGCTGGTGGCCACCACCAGGGCGTCGCCGTCGGCGACCGGCTCGGCGGCACCTTCCCACCGCCGCTCACCACCGGCGTCGACCACCGCGGCCGGCGCCAGGGAACCCAGCAGCGCGGCCCGGGCCGGGGCCGGGAGCCGTTGGTCGACCGGGAGGGCGGCTTCGCCGCGCTCCCACACCCGCCGCAGGGCGTCGACGAACGCCGGTCCGCCGACCAGGTCGAGGGCGACGAGTGCGGGCACCGTCCCAGGGTAGGGAGGGGCCATCGGTGCAGCGCCGGGCGGAGGTTCTACGCTCCGGCTGTCCGCCACCGCCGTCTTCCAGGAGGCCGGGATGCAGGGCTTGATGCAGGACCATCCGCTCACGCTGACCCACTTCTTCGAGCGGGCCGAGGGCCTGTTCCCGGCCAAGGAGGTGGTCACCGCCACCGCCGCCGGGCGGGAGCGGGTCACCTACGGCGAATGGGCCGACCGCACCCGCCGCCTGGGCGGGGTATTGGATACCCTCGGCGTGAGCGCCGACGGCCGGGTGGGGACCTTCGCCTGGAACACGGCCCGCCACCTCGAGCTGTACTTCGCGGCCCCCTGCTCGGGCAGGGTGCTCCACACCCTGAACATCCGCCTGTTCCCCGAGCAGCTCACCTACGTCGTGAACCACGCCGAGGACGAGGTCATCTTCGTCGACCGTTCCCTCACCAAGCTGCTGTGGCCGCTGCTCGACACGTTCAAGACGGTCCGGCACATCGTGGTCATGGACGACGGCGCCGGCGACCAGCCCGCCGACGCCGGTGCCGGCCGTGAGCTGCACGACTACGAGGAGCTGCTGGCGGCGGCGTCGCCGGTCGGGTTCCAGGTCGACGACGAGGGCCGGGCCGCCTCCATGTGCTACACGAGCGGCACCACCGGGAACCCGAAGGGGGTCGTGTACAGCCACCGCTCCACCTGGCTGCACACCCTGGCGGTGATGACCTCCGACAGCCTGGCCGCCTCCGAGCGGGACGTCATCCTGCCGGTGGTTCCCATGTTCCACGCCAACGCCTGGGGGCTGGCCCACGCCGGGGTGGCCGCCGGCGCGTCGCTGGTGATGCCCGGCCCCGACCTCTCCCCGAAGGCCATCGCCGACCTGATCGAGAGCGAGAAGGTCACCGTCGCCGCCGGGGTGCCCACCATCTGGATGGGCGTTCTCGGCGAGCTGGACGGGCGGGACACGTCCAGCCTGCGGGCCATCCCCTGTGGCGGATCGGCCGTGCCCAAGGCCCTGTCGGAGGCCTACCGGGCCAAGATCGGCCTGCCCATCCTCCAGGCCTGGGGGATGACCGAGACCAGCCCGGTGGCGTCGGTGGGCCACATCAAGTCGACCCTGGCCGACCGCCCCGACGAGGAGCTGGCCGACCTGCGGGCCGCCATCGGCCTGCCCCTGGTCGGGGTGGAGGCCCGGGTGATCGACCCCGAGACCATGGAACGGGTCGCCGCCGACGGCGAGGCGTCGGGTGAGCTGCAGGTGCGGGGGCCGTGGATCGCGAGGGAGTACTACGACGACGAGCGCTCGCCCCAGTCCTTCACCGACGACGGGTGGCTGAAGACCGGCGACGTCGCCTCCGTCGACGCCGAGGGCTACCTGCGCATCGTCGACCGCACCAAGGACGTGGTGAAGTCCGGCGGTGAGTGGATCAGCACCGTGGAGCTCGAGAACGAGATCATGGGTCACCCGGACGTGGCCGAGGCGGCGGTGATCGGGGTGCCCCACCCGAAGTGGGGCGAGCGCCCACTGGCCTGCGTGGTGGCCAAGCCGGGCAAGGACGTCACCAAGGAGGACCTCCTCGGGTTCCTCGAGGGCAAGGTGGCCAAGTGGTGGCTACCCGACGACGTCGTCTTCATCGAGGAGGTCCCCAAGACCTCGGTGGGCAAGTTCTCCAAGAAGGACCTGCGGGCCCGCTTCGAGGGCTACGAGCTCCCGACGGTGTGAGCCGGCCAGTGCGAGCCCGCCTTCCAAGCGCCGTTCGGGTGCTGGCGGCGATCGTGGTCCTCACCACCGCTGCCTGCACCGGTGGAGACGCCGGCTCGGAGCTGACCGTCCTCCGCACGGGTGCGGTCGTCGCTCCCGGCGTCGCCAAGGGTGCCGGCGCGAAGCTACCGGACGGCTTCCGCGTGGCCGAGGGCACCACGTTGCTGGGTCCCGTCAAACCGGGCGGCATCGGTCTCGTGTACCGGGGACACCCGGTGGCCGATCTCGGATGGCAGGCCGAGCTCGATGTCCACGGCGACCCCGTGGCCGTCATGCGGGCCTACGGCCGCCAGGCCCTGGACCGTGGCTTCGTGGTGGTGGGAGCCGACGGTGAGCGGTGCTCTTCGCCCGCCGCCCCGGACTGCGAGCCCGTGGGCTACCGGCAGGTGCTCTGCAGCCCTCAGCAGCACGTGGTGGAGTCCCACTGCTCGCTCCTCCTGCAGCCGGCCACCCGGCGCGGCGGCGAGCAGTTGACCCTCGAGCTGGTGCGGACGGCGTCGAGGCGGTTCGGGGCGCACGGTTCGCACCTCACGGTCGCCTACACCAGGTGGGAGCACCGGCCGGGTGTGTACGAGCCGGGGCCGGAGACCTCGGTGGCTTCGGACCGTCTACCGGCCGACGGCGGGGTGGCAGCGCCGCCGAGTCCTCGAGCCGGGGTCGAGCCGGCCCTCCCGGGGACAGGCCGGCCGGTCTTCGCCGGCGGTGAGTCGGACGTTCGGCCGATCGTCGTCGAACCTGGGAGCGAGCTGGCCGTCTCTCCGTGGCCCGTCGAGTCCAACCAGCCGTCGTACGGCCTGCTGATGCGCATCACCGGCACCTCTCGGGACGTCGCCGAGCGGTACCGGCGCCAGCTGGGCCGCACCCTCGGCAACGCGAGGGTGAATGTCACCCGCGTCGGCGGTCGGGGCGCGACGCTGTACCGGGTCAGCGGCGGGAACGACGGCGGCGACGGCTACAGCCTCCTCATCGCCGACTGGGGTCCCGATGAGCGGTGGGGCTGGCTCACCACCTTCTACGACTGACGTCTGGCCGCCGGGCAGGTGCGGACGGGGGAGACTGCGGTGATGCACGACGACGCCCTCACCGCGCAGCAGCGGATCTGGACCATCGGGGACTACCCGGCGGTGGCCCGGCGCCTCCTGCCCATCAGCGAGCTGGTCGTGGACCGGGCCGGCATCGCCCCCGGTGACCGCGTGCTCGACGTGGGCGTGGGTGACGGCAACGCCGCCATCGTGGCCGCCCGCCGGGGCGCCGCCGTCACCGGGATCGACCTCACCCCCGCCCAGCTCGACAAGGCCCGGGAGCGGTGCGCGGCCGAGGAGGTCGAGGTCGACCTGCGGGAAGGGGACGCGCAGGACCTGCCCTTCGGCGACGGCGGCTTCGACGTGGTGATCAGCGTGTTCGGGATGATCTTCGCCCCGGACCACGAGCGGGCGGCGGCGGAACTGGCCCGCGTGGTCCGGCCCGGCGGCACGGTCACCGTCACCGCCTGGACCGGCGGGGGTTGGTCGGCCCGGTTCGCCTCCGAGGTCCAGCACCTCATGCCCCCGCCCCCGGCCGGCGCCCCCCGGCCCGACCAGTGGGGCGATCCCGACACCGCCGTCGCCCGACTGGCTGCGGCCGGCGTCGAGGCCACGGCCGAGGTGCTCCCGTTCGCGTGGGAGTTCCCGTCGGTGACCGAGGCCGTGGACTTCCTCCTCACCGCATCGGGCCCGTTCCTCACCATGTTCGAGACCCTGGCCGCGCTCGGGCGTGACGGCGAGGCCATGGCCGCGCTGGCCCGGTCCTTCGCCGAGCACAACGAGGCCACCGACGGCACCTGCCGTGTCCCCGCCACCTGGCTCCTCGCCCAGGGCCGACGCCAGACTGGCTCGTCATGAGCGGAAACGACGACACCCCGCCGCCCGCCATCCGCCCCGGCGCGACGTGGGAGCCGGCCGGGACCTACGAGGACATCCGCTACGAGACGGCCGATCCCTTCTCCGGGATCGACGGTCCCGACGGTGAGGGAGGCGGGCGCGTCGCCAAGATCACCATCGCCCGACCGGAGGTGCGCAACGCGTTCCGGCCCCGCACCGTCGAGGAGCTGGCGTCGGCGTTCGACCTCGCCCGGGAGGACACCGAGGTCGGCGTGGTGGTCCTGGCCGGGGAGGGGCCACTGGCCTTCTGCTCCGGTGGCGACCAGCGGGCACGGGGCGACTCGGGCTACGTCGGCGACGACCAGATCGGCCAGCGCGGGGTGGGCCGGTTCCTGATCACCGACGTCCACGTCCAGATCCGCCGGCTCCCCAAGCCGGTGGTGGCCATGGTCGCCGGGTACGCCATCGGGGGTGGGCACGTGCTCCACGTGCTGTGCGACCTCACCATCGCCGCTGACAACGCCCGCTTCGGTCAGACCGGCCCGCGGGTGGGCTCCTTCGACGGCGGGTTCGGCGCCTCGGTCCTGGCCCGCCAGGTCGGGGTGAAGAAGGCCAAGGAGATCTGGTTCCTCTGCCGCCAGTACGACGCCGAGCAGGCCTTGGCCATGGGGCTGGTCAACGCCGTCGTGCCCCTGGAGCGCTTGGAGGAGGAGACGGTCGCATGGTGCCGTGAGATGTTGCGGCTCTCCCCGTTCGCCCTGCGCCTGTTGAAGGCCAGCTTCCATGCCGAAGAGGACGGCCTGGCCGGCATCCAGCAACTGGCCCACGACACCAACCTGCTCTTCTACGGCAGCGACGAGGCCCAGGAGGGAAGGGATGCCTACCGGGCGAAGCGCAGGCCGGAGTTCGAGAAGTTCCCCAAGCGGCCGTGAACCGGTGGGTGGCAGGAGCCCGGCCCCGCACCCTGCCGGCCGCGGTGGTGCCGGTGGCGGTGGGCACGGCGTGCGCGGTGGGGGAGGTGGAGGGGGGCCTCATCTGGTGGCGGGCGGGCTGCGCCCTGGTGGTGGCGGTCGCCATCCAGGTGGCCACGAACTACGCCAACGACTACAGCGACGGCATCCGGGGGACCGACGCCGACGACCGCCGGGTAGGTCCGGTGCGCTTGGTGGGCCAGGGCCTGGCCGCGCCGGCGGCGGTGAAGCGGGCGGCGTTCGCCTCCTTCGGGGTGGCGGGCGTGGCCGGCCTGGCCCTGGCCGTCGCCGTCGGGCCCGAGCTCCTGGTGGTGGGGGCGGCGTCGTTCCTGGCCGGGTGGTTCTACACCGGCGGCCCCCGGCCCTACGGCTACGCCGGCCTGGGCGAGGCGTTCGTGTTCGTGTTCTTCGGCCTCGTGGCCACCGCCGGGTCCACCTACGTGCAGACCGGTCACCTCACCGGCCTGTCGCTGGCGGCCGCCGTGCCCGTCGGCTTCCTGGCCACTGCCCTGCTGGTGATCAACAACCTGCGCGACATCCCCGGCGACACCGCCGTGGGCAAGCGCACCCTCGCCGTCCGCCTCGGCGACCGCCGCACCCGGTCGCTCTACGTCGCCCTGCTCGTCGCCGCCTTCGTGGCCGTGCCCCTGGTGGCCGGTCTCGGCGGGCGCCCGCTCGGCGGTGTCGCGCTCGCCGCCGTGCTCCTGGCCCAGCGCCCGGTGGTGGCTGTCCTGGGCGGCGCCCGTGGCCCGGCGCTCATCGGGGTGCTGGGCGCCACCGGTCGCGTGCAACTCGCCTTCGGGCTCCTCCTCGCCGCCGGCCTGGCCCTGTCCGGCTGAACCCGCCCGCCGCCAACCTGTTGTGGTTTCCTCAGCTATGGCCTGGTAACCACGACAGGTTCGATCGGGGGGCGGCCAGGAACGGCTCGACGAGAGCGAGGAAGGCGTCGGGCCGTTCGAGGTGGGCGGCGTGACCGGCGCCGGGCACGACCGCGAAGGCGGCGTTGGCGCCGACGGCCTCGGCCAACCGCCGGCCGAGCGCGGCGAACCGGGCGTCGTGCTCGCCGGCCAGCACCAGCACGGGCATGGCCAGGCGGCCGAGCCGGTCCCAGAGCGGCGGGTCCATGGTGCCGGTGCCGGCCACGCGGAGGCTCGACGCCAGGCCGGCGACGGTGTTGGCCCGGCGGTCCTCGAGACCGGCGGCCTCGCGCCGGAGGCCGGCGAAGAGGGGCAGGGCCAACCAGCGGGAGAGGAAGGCGTCGAGGCCATCGCGCTCGAGGCCGGCGGCCAGCGCCTCGTCGGCGGACCGGCGGGCGACCCGCTCGCCCGGGTCGTCGATGCCGGCGGTGGCTCCCAGCAGCACGAGGCGCTCCACCCGCTCGGGCTCGGTGACGGCGAGCTGGAGGGCGAGCCGGCCCCCCATGGAGTATCCGACGTAGGCCGACGGTCCCCCCACCTCGCCCAGGAGGCGGGCGCCCTCGACCAGGCCGGCGGTCACGTCGGCCGAGCGGCCGTGACCGGGGGCGTCCACCCGGACCACCTCGTAGGACCCCACCAACCGATCGGCCACCGGGCGCCACGACGCCCCGGTCTGGGTGAACCCGTGGACCAGAACCACCCGCGGCCCTGCCCCCTCGGTCTCGGCGTGCAACCCGGCCACGTCCCCAGCGTCTCACGCCCCTCATGCCAGAACCCGCCGCTACCGTGCAGGCGGTGTCAGACCCGGCCGATGTGGCGGCGACGTTCTGCGCCACCCTGGTCGACGAGTGGTGGAGGGCCGGCATCACCGACGTGGTGGTGGCGCCGGGATCCCGTTCGACGCCCCTCGCCCTCGCCGTCGCCGCCGAGCCCGGCCTCCGCGTGCACGTCCACCATGACGAGCGCTCGGCCGGCTTCCTGGCCCTCGGCCTGGGCCTCGCCACCGGCCGCCCCGCCATCGTCGTCACCACCAGCGGCACCGCCGCGGTGGAGCTGCACCCGGCCGTCGTCGAGGCCCACCACGCCCGGGTGCCGCTCCTCGCCGTGACCGCCGACCGACCGCCCGAGCTCCTCGACGTCGGTGCCCCCCAGACCATCGACCAGGCCGACCTGTTCGGCCGGGCCGTGCGCTGGCACGCCTCACCCGGGGTGCCCGACCCCGCCGCCCGGGAGTCCTGGCCCCGGCTGGCGGCCCGGGCGGTGGCGGCGGCCTGCGGGCCGGTACCCGGGCCGGTGCACCTCAACCTGGCCTTCCGGGAGCCGCTGCTGGGGACGCCCGACCGGTCGGTGAGCACCTCGCCGGGAGCGCCGCCCACCGTGGCCGTCGACCGGCCCGGCATCGACGCGCCTCCCACTGCGGCCGCGCTGGCCGAGCTGCGGGACCTAACCACCGTGGCGCGCGGGGTCATCGTCGCCGGTGCCGGCTCGGGTGACCCCGACCCGGTGCACGCCCTCGCCGAGGCCCTGGGCTGGCCGGTGCTGGCCGACGCCCGCTCGGGAGCCCGCCGACCGGGGCCGGCGACGGTGGCGGCCGCCGACGCCATCGTTCGCCACCAAGACGTCGCCGCCGCACTGCGTCCCGAGGTGGTGGTGCGCCTCGGCGACCCGCCCGCCTCCCGGGTGGTCTCGGCCTGGTTGGCGGCCAGCGGGGCGCCCCAGGTGCTGGTGCACCGCTTCGGTGCCTGGATCGACCCGGACCACACCTTGACCCGCATGGTGGCCGCCGACCCCGGCGCCGTCTGCGCCGCCCTGGCCACCGGAACCGGCTCCGGCCCCGCCGACCGGTCCTGGTTGCCGATGTGGTCCCGCCGGGAAGCCGCCGCCCAAGGGGCCATCGACGCCGTGCTGAGGGCCCATGGTGAGCCGACCGAGCCGGGGGTGGCCCGCGCCGTCGTGGCCGCCGCGCCCGTCGGCGCGACCCTGGTCGTGTCCTCCTCCATGCCGGTCCGCGACGTGGAGTGGTTCGCCGCGCCCCGGGAGGGCCTGAGGGTGCTCGCCAACCGGGGCGCGAACGGCATCGACGGGGTCACCTCCACCGCTGCCGGGGTGGCCCTCGGCTCGACCGGGCCGACGGTCGCCCTCATCGGTGACGTCGCCTTCCTCCACGACACCAACGGGCTCCTCGGGCTGAAGCGGCGGGATGCCGACCTCACCCTGGTGGTGGTGGACAACGACGGGGGTGGGATCTTCTCGTTCCTCCCTCAGCGGGCGGCGGTCGCCGAGGAGCGCTTCGAGCAGCTCTTCGGCACGCCCCACGGCGTCGACCTGGCGGCGTTGGCGGCGGTGCACGGCCTGGAGGTGGTCGAGCCGGCCGCCGCCACCGAGGTGGGCCCGGCGGTGGCGGCGTCCATGGCCGCCGGCGGCTCACGGGTGGTGCTGGTCCGCACCGACCGGGCGGCCAACGTCGCCGTGCACGAGGAGCTGGCGGCGGCGGTCGGGGCCGCCCTGGCCGAGGTGGACGACCGGGCCGACGAGCTTCAGCCCGACGACAGCAGTTCGAGCAGGGTGTAGGACGTGCGCCGCCCGGCCAGGGGGCCGGGCCGCCCGAAGAGGTAGCCCTGGGCGGCGTCGCAGTCGGCGTGGAGCAGGCAGGCCAGCTCCCCGCTCGTCTCCACCCCTTCGGCCACCGACGTCATCCCGAGCGATCTGGCCAGCTCGAGGATGGCCCTCAGGAGCGCCTGCCGGGGCTGGGAGCGGTCCACGCCGGCCACGAACGACCGGTCGATCTTCAACACGTCGACGGGCAGCGACTGGAGCCGGTCCAGCGAGGAGTAGCCGGTCCCGAAGTCGTCGATGGCGATGTGGGCGCCGAGCGCCCGCAGTTCGGCGATGCACCGCACGGCGGCGGGCAGGTCGGTGCCGAGCGCGCTCTCGGTGATCTCAAAGCAGACGAGGCCGGGGTTGACGCCGGTGTCGGCGACGGCACGGGCGACGGTGGCGGGCAGGGAGGGGTGAACGAGCTGGTGCGTCGACAGGTTGATCCACAGCGCGGTGGGCTCGCTCTGCTCGGCCAGAGCGGCGCACGCCGTGCGGATCACCCAGGCCCCGATGGGGACGATCATCCCGGTCTCCTCGGCCAGGCCGATGAAGCGGGCGGGTTCCACGTCGCCCAGCTCGCTGCTCCGCCAACGCAACAGCGCCTCGTGACCGAGCACGTCGCCGGTGCGCAGGTCCACCAGCGGTTGGTACTCGAGCGAGAGCTCGTCCCGCTCACCGGCCCGTCGGAGGGCCGAACCCATGCGGAGCCGCTCGACGGCGTCGGTCCGCATCCCGTCGTCGTAGAGCGCGGCGCGGTCGCGGCCCCGATCCTTGGCCCGGAACATGGCCGAGTCGGCCTCGCGGACGAGCAGGCCGGCGTCGACGTCGGTCTGCTGGCAGACAGTCACCCCCACGCTGACGCTCAGGCACAGCTCGACCGTTCCGACCGTGAACGGGGCCCGAATGGCGGCGATCAGGCGGTTGGCCAGGGCGACGAGCTCGGCCGGGCTCTCCACGCGGGGGCGCAGGACGGTGAACTCGTCCCCGCCGAAGCGGGCGGCCACATCGGTCGGTGCCAGGCACGAACGCAGCCGCTCGGTCACGTGGACGAGCAGCTGGTCGCCGACGCCGTGGCCCAAGCTGTCGTTGACGAGCTTGAAGCGGTCGAGGTCGAGGAACAGCACCGCCAGCGGCGGGTCGCCCGGTTCCCGACCGGCGAGTGCGTCAGCGGTGAGCTGCTCGAAGCGGAACCGGTTGGGCAGACCGGTGAGGAAGTCGTGCGTCGCCTGGTGGGCCATCAGCTCGTCCGCACCGGAGCGCTCGACCGCGATCCGGGCGAGCTGCACCACCTGGTCGAGCACCTGTTGCTCCTCGGCGCTCACGACGTGGCCGGCGGCGACGTCCACCGCCAGGAACCCGTCGGGCGCACCATCCAGGGCGTGGACCGAGCGGGAGCCGCCCTCCGGTGCCGGCGGTGCGCCTTCGGGTGCCATCCCGGCGACGCCGACCACCCGGCAGGTGACGTCCCGGCTGCACAGGTCGTCCACCGCCTCGACCAGGCGGCTCAGGACGTCGGCGAGGGGCACCGAACGCGTGATGAGGTCGAGCACGGCCGCCTGCGAGGCGATCAGGGCCTCGTTCCAGCGCTGCTGGGTGACGTCGGTGGCGACGTAGAGCAACCCGTCGACGCTCGGATCGTGGCGGAAGTCGGTGATCACGGCCGAGATGTGGCGCCAGGTGCCGTCGCGGTGGCGCACGCGGTACTCCACCGGGGTGGACGGGATCCCGGGTTGCCCGGTGGCCTGGAGGAAGGCGGCGGCGGCGACGGACTCGTCCTCGTGCTCGATGATGGTGAACGGGGCGCGGCCGATCAGCTCCTCGGCGGGCACCCCGAGCATGGGCTCCAACGCCCCGCTCACCCAGCGGACCGACGCGTCGCGATCCATGACGCAGATGAGGTCGGCCGCCCCTTCGATCATGGTCCGGTAGCGCTCGGCCCGGCGGCGGTCGAGCGTGGCCCGGCGCTCCACCTCGGCGCTGTGCCGGTTGGCCACCACCCGCACCCGCTCGGCCGCCGAGGACCGGTTCGCCTGTCCCTGCGTGCGCTGGTAGCGCTTGTACCAGGCCAGGGCCGCAGACGGGTCGCCGAGCTGCTCGTGGGCGCGGGCGGCCAGTTGCTGGCACCGGGCGGTCAGGGAGGTCGAGCGCTCCCCGAGCGCCAGCGCTCGTTCGACCGACTCGAGGGCCGCCTGCGGGTCGTGGTCGGCCAGTTGGGCGCCGGCCCGACCGGCGAGGGCGGCGAACGCCTGGTACCGGGCCCCCCCGGGCAGGGCCACCGCCAAGGCTTCGGAGAAGTGGATCTTGGCGGCATCGACGTTCGAGCGGAGCAGGTCCAGCTCGGCCACCGCCACGAGGAGGCCGGCGTGATCGGCCGGGCCCAGTGCCCCGGCGAGGGCCCGGGCCGCATCGGCGTGGGTCTCGGCCGCCTGGACCCGGCCCCGACGGGCACAGCTCAACAGGCCGTGGACGTGGGCGAGCGCCAAGCGCATGGTGTCGGCCCCTGGCCGCTCCCCGGCGGCGACGGCCCGGTCGGCGGCCTCCTCGGCCTGCTCGGCGTCGCCGAGGTGGAGGTGGACCCAGGCCAGGTCCCCCCAGGTCCAGCACAGCGCGGTGGGGTCGTCGGCCTCCTCGGCCAG
>JAABUR0100001383.1_pt1 | contig 43549 bp, 32 predicted proteins | sample 5560091 | NCBI WGS metagenome assembly JAABUR01 (sample SAMN10711879, study PRJNA513375) | rock metagenome | isolation source: Antarctica rocks | place: Antarctica: Victoria Land, University Valley sud | reverse complement strand
ACCCAGGGCCAAGTCGGCGACGGCGCCGACCACCACGCCGCCATCACCGGCCTGCTCGACCTCCTTGGACACCTCCTCGCCGAGATCGACCGCCACACAGCGGCCGAAAGTTCAACGGGCTCCTAGGGAGGGGTTCAGTGAGTCGACTCGATGGCGTACGGAGGGTTGGTCCGCGTTCCGAACGTGGCCACGGATGCGGCCCGCCTACCGCGAGCAGCGCTCACCGCGGGCACGGTGCTTTCCTTGGCCGTGGTGGCCGGCTTGACCACGAGCCCGAGTCCGGCTGGAGCGGCCTTCCCGGGCGCCAACGGCAGGATCGCGTGCTCCGGCGTCTTGGCGACCGAGCTCGGCAATCCCCCGCCTGCCCCGCAGTCCAGCCTCGAGATTTTCAGCATCAACCCTGACGGCACTGGCGAGACCAGGCTGCAGCGAAACACGAACAGCGACCTCAACCCTCGCTACTCGGCCGACGGGACCAAGATTGCGTTCATCAAGGACAACCAGGTCTGGACCATGAACGCCGACGGCTCGAACGAGCGAGGTCCGTTGACGGGTCCGTCGGCGATCGCGTCCGCGCCCACCAGCACGGGGACCGTCGGGCTCGTGGGAGGCTGGTCCCCGGACGGGACGCAGATCATCTTTGATACCAACCGCACCGGCAACAACGAGGTTTTCAAGATAAACGCGGACGGCTCCAATCCGGTCAACCTCACGAACAACCCCGGATCGCCTGGGGTGGGGGCCAGTGACGTTCAGCCGGCGTGGTCGCCGGACGGCACCAAGATCGCCTTCCGGAGTGAGCGCGCGGGCAGCCCGACCAACCGCAGCATCTTCGTGATGAACGCCGATGGCACCGACGTGACCAACTTGACCGGTGACTCGCCCGCTGAGGAGTCTGCCCCGGACTGGTCGCCCGACGGCCGGCAGCTCGTCTTCCACAGTGACCGGGCGTCGTTCCCGCGAGCCGCGCGGAACCTCGAGATCTACCGGATGAACGCCGCAGACGGGTCGCACTTGACGCAGCTGACCTTCAGCGACTTCTCGGGCGGCGGAGGGACCGCTTCTCCCAACTTTGACCTGACCGGGTACGACCTCTTTCCCCACTGGTCACCAGCGGGAGACCGGATCGTGTTCCACAGTGGCAGGGCGCCGGAGTTCAGGGACAGCGGCCAGGCGGGGATCATCGCCCAGTGGGAGGCCTACACGATCGACGCCGTCAACGGCGAGGGCGCTGGCGGCAGCATCACGCGCCTGACGAATCGCGCGGGCAACGACGAGCGCTGTGGATGGCAGCCGGTTCCTCGTGCCACTCAGCAGCCACCGGCTACTCCGGGTGGCGGCGGTTATCCGTTGCCTCCGGGCGGCGGTAGCGGTGGCGACAGCGGCGGTTTGGCTCTGCCGGCGGGTAACTCTGCCGGTGTGAAGGCGACCGGCAGGACGAAGAGTGGTGGTCTCGTGATTGTGGGTTCCAATGGCGATGACCAGATCGTCGGGACCGGCAAGGGGGATCGGATCACCGGCGGCGGTGGTCGCGACACGATCCGTGGCGGGGGCGGCAGCGACTCGATTAGTGGTGGGTCGGCAGCGATCGGATCTCGGGCGGGTCGGGCAACGACTCGATCACCGGCGGCTCGGGCAACGACCGGATCACCGGCGATTCGGGCAACGACCGGGTCAACGGCGATTCGGGCAACGACCGGGTCTCCGGTGGCTCGGGCAACGACCGCCTGTCGGGCTCGTCGGGCAACGACACGATCTCGGGCGGGTCGGGCAAGGACCGCTTGGCGGACGGGTCGGGCAGCGATCGGCTGAGTGGCAACTCGGGCAACGACCGCCTATCGGGCAACTCGGGCAAGGACAAGCTGAGCGGCGGCTCGGGTAAGAACAAGGTCAAGCAGTAAGCGATCGGCTCCCGGGCCAGGGTGGCCGGCAGCAGGTAGGACAGAGAGGGCGCCCCAGAGGCCGCCCTCTCTGTCGTCCCGGTGTCCGGGCTCGCGCGCGTGTAGTAGCAGTCGCAGGTGGAGAAGTGGGCCGGACCGGGGTAAGGTGAACCGGTTGCCTTCGACGGGCCCCCACCGGGCTCCATGGATGCGGAGCGCTGGCAGGCCACGATCGACTACACGGCCGCCACGCATGGCGTGTCCACGTTCCCGGGGGAGCGGATCTACCGCCCAGAGCTCCTGGCACCGGCGCTGGAGTACTCGCTCTAACAGTCCATCGTGCTGGATCAGCGCTGCGCTATGTGCGGCTGACACCTATCGCGACTGAGATGCATCCGTGGTAGACAACCCGCTGGGCATCGTCGGGAGCGATGCTCGCTGGCAGGGAGGCTCCGCTACTGGTGGCGTCGACAGTCGAACTGTGCTCTACTTATCACCGCCGTGCCACCTTTAGCACGACGAAGCCGTTGTACCGATCTGGGAGGAACCTCGAGGATGAGTCGATCTAGCCGTCTGAGCATGCCGTGCCCTGGAGTCCTGCCCGCTGTCGACGGTGACCGCCATGGGCCCGTTCGCGCGCTGCTGGTCGCGGGTGTGTTGCTCTCCCTGGCGGTCATCACGGCCCTGAGCCTGGGGGCTGGCCCGGCCCACGCCACGTACGCGGGGGTCAACGGCAAGATTGCGTGCGAGGGCACTCGCGCCGTTGGAGGAGGAGCCCCCAACACGGAGGTCTACACCATCAATCCCGACGGCACTGGCGAGACCGTTCTGACCACAAACGGTGTGCGGGACGGCGACCCTGCCGTTTCGCCCGACGGAAAGAACATCGTCTTCGAGAGCTTTCGGAACGTCGGCTCGGAGGCATGGAGAATGGGTGTGGATGGCAGCAATCCCACCCAGCTGACGACGAACGGCACCCCCGAGGATCGAGGGGCGAACTGGTCGCCCAACGGCAGCCAGATCTACTTCCACAGCACGCGTGATCGTCCGCCGGCCGGGAATTGGGACATCTACGCCATGAACGCCGACGGTACCAGCCAGACGCGGCTCACCGACGATCCGGGGCAGGACACCTTTCCCGAGCTGTCGCCCGACGGCAAGAGGGTCGTCTTCAACAGCGTCCGAACCGGCGACATCGAGATCTACACGATGAACGCCGACGGCACCGATGTAACGAAACTGACCGACTCCCCGGGGCAGGACACCCATGCGAGCTGGTCTCCCGATGGCAAGCGCATCACCTTCCAGAGCGCTCGCGAAGACCCCGCGACCACCCTCCACGTCTACGCCATGGACGCCGACGGCGCGAATGTGACGAAGTTGAGCCCAGACTTGGAGGGCTTCAACTACTTCCCCGACTGGTCGCCCGACGGCAAGAGGGTTCTGTTCAATGGCTTCAACAGCGAGACGGACCCCGATGACCCTGACGGCGTCGACGTCTACCACGTCGATGCGGTCGACGGAAGCGACCTGACGCGCGTGACCAAGACCGCAGGATTCGACGGCCGGTGCGACTGGGGCCCGGTCCCGAGTGCCGCCACGCCTGTGCAGCCGCCTCCGGGCCGCGGCAGCCCTCCGGGCGGCGGCGGCATTGCTTGTCCGGCGGGTAACTCTGCTGGGGTGAGGTGCACGGGTCGGACCAAGAGCGGCGGTTTGGTGATCGTGGGTACCAATGGTGATGACAGGATCGTGGGGACCGGCAAGGGCGATCGGATCACCGGCGGCGGTGGCCGCGACACCATCAACGGTGGGGGCGGCAGCGACTCGATCAGCGGTGGGTCGGGCAGCGACCGGATCTCGGGCGGCTCGGGTAACGATTCGATCACCGGCGGCTCTGGCAACGATCGGATCACCGGCGGCTCTGGCAACGATCGGGTCAATGGCAATTCGGGCAACGATCGGATCTCGGGCGGCTCGGGCAACGACGGCTTGTCGGGCTCGTCGGGCAACGACACCATTTCGGGCGGCTCGGGCAAGGACCGCCTGGCGGGCGGCTCTGGCAGCGACCGGCTGAATGGCAACTCGGGCAACGACAGCCTGCGGGGCGATTCGGGCAAGGACCGGTTGTCGGGCTCCTCAGGCAACGACCGGCTCTCGGGCGGTTCGGGCAAGGACAGGTTGAGCGGCGGCTCGGGCAAGAACAAGCTCAAGCAGTAAGCGGGCAGGACCCGGCGGTCAGCGCGGCCGCGGACAACTTTCACTAGAGGAGACCCCCAGATGCGAGTAATCGGCGCTCACCGTCGCAACCCCGTCGGAAGCTGGTCCAAGCGAACGACGTTCGCGTCATTCCTGGCCTGTGGCCTGCTGGCCTCGCTGGCGCCCGCGGCCGGTGCCGTCACGTTCTCCAACACGGCGCCGATCACGATCCCTCCTGCCGGGTCCGCGACCCCATATCCCTCTGAGATACCCGTCACAGGTTTGACGGGGACGATCACGGACGTGAACGTGAAGCTCAATGGCTACAGCCACCAGTTCTCCGGAGATACTCACGTCGTCCTCGTGCCCCCCGGCGCTACGGGTCAGAACATCCTCTTGATGGCCGGTGCCGGCGGCAGCGCCGCCATTCCCCCTCCCGGCGTCGACATCACTCTCGACGACGGGAACCCGCCCCTGCCCAACACGGCCTTCCCCAGCGGCACCTACAAGCCGACCGCCCGCGCAACCAACGGCGTGTTCCCCGCCCCCGGCCCGGGCAACAACTTCTGCAGCCCCGGAATCGCCGCGGCCGGCACGCCCTCCTATGTCGGGGGAAACTGCTCGCTTGCCGATGCCCTCAACGGCAGTGCTCCGAATGGGACCTGGAAGCTATATGTGATCGACATCGGGGCGCCCGACGCGGGCATGATCGCCGGAGGCGTGACGCTCGACATCACCGCCGGGGGCCCGGCGACGACTCCGCAACCGCTGACCGTCACCAAGACCGGCACGGGCACGGGCGGTAGCGTCAGGGGGCTGGGAATCAGCTGCGGCGCCGCCTGCACCAAGCAATACAACAGCGGAACCTCGGTGACGCTCACCGCCACTGGGGACGCCTTCAACGTCCCCAGTGGCTTCACCGGTTGCGATAGCTCGACCGGCCCGACGAACTGCACGGTGACCATGAGCGCCGCCAAGAACGTCACCGCGACCTTCGATGCGCTGCCGCGAACCCTGAACGTGGGCAAGGTCGGCAGCGGCAGCGGCACCGTGAGCGGAGAGGGGATCAACTGCGGGGGGGACTGTGCGGAGACCTACCCGAGCGAGCGCTCGGTGACCCTCACCTCCACCCCGGCGGCGGGATCGAGCTTTGCGGGCTGGATTGGGTGCGAGAGCCCGAGCGGCAACACCTGCACCGTCAACGCGACGGCGAACAAGAACGTCACGGCGAGATTCACGCAGAACCCGTTCTATGCACTTCCCACCCAACCGAGTTCTCCGGGCCGCGGCAGCCCTCCGGGCGGCGGCGGCATTGCTTGTCCGGCGGGTAACTCTGCTGGGGTGAGGTGCACGGGTCGGACCAAGAGCGGCGGTTTGGTGATCGTGGGTACCAATGGTGATGACAGGATCGTGGGGACCGGCAAGGGCGATCGGATCACCGGCGGCGGTGGCCGCGACACCATCAACGGTGGGGGCGGCAGCGACTCGATCAGCGGTGGGTCGGGCAGCGACCGGATCTCGGGCGGCTCGGGTAACGATTCGATCACCGGCGGCTCTGGCAACGATCGGATCACCGGCGGCTCTGGCAACGATCGGGTCAATGGCAATTCGGGCAACGATCGGATCTCGGGCGGCTCGGGCAACGACGGCTTGTCGGGCTCGTCGGGCAACGACACCATTTCGGGCGGCTCGGGCAAGGACCGCCTGGCGGGCGGCTCTGGCAGCGACCGGCTGAATGGCAACTCGGGCAACGACAGCCTGCGGGGCGATTCGGGCAAGGACCGGTTGTCGGGCTCCTCAGGCAACGACCGGCTCTCGGGCGGTTCGGGCAAGGACAGGTTGAGCGGCGGCTCGGGCAAGAACAAGCTCAAGCAGTAAGCGATCTGCTCCCGGGCCCAGAGCGGCCCGGGAGCAGTAGTTCGTCGAGTACTGGGCCGAACTTGACAAGCCGTGTTAGGCTGCTCGTGCCAAGGCTCAAAAACAACCTTCAACTTGGTACAAAGGGGATCTCATGATTCACAGACGGGGCCGTTCTCTTTTCATTGTCGCCTTGGTGTCGCTGGCTACCGCACTGGTGGGGGTGAGCGTTGCGTGGGCCTGCACGGGCCCCGACTACGGCACGCCTTCCTCACCGGCCGCTCCTCCTCCTAACAGCCCACCGCCACCCGGTCCTGGTGGCACCGCTGGGTCTCCCGCTCCTCCGGCTCCCTCCGGCACCGGAGCGCCGGCGCCTGCTCAGGCACCGGCTCCCGCGCCGACGGGTACCGCGCAGGGGGTAGAGGGCACTGCCCCTGCCAGGTCGGGCGACTCGGAGTCGACCAGCGGCGCAGCGCCACGCGGTCAGGCCACCAATCCAGGCCAACGCCCCGCGACCCAGCCCGCCGGCGGTAGAGGCGGCGCGACCCAGCCCGCCGGCAGCGGCTCCGCCGGTCCGGCCACCGCGGCCCCGCCCAGCCAGCAGTTCGCGGCCCGCGAGGGCGGTGGCACGGCCGGCGTGACCGTTCAGAATGGCCAGCCCGTGTTTGCCAGCTCGACGGCACCGAAGGGCAAGCAGGCTGCGGGCTCTGCCGGCTCCGGGGCTCCTTCCGAGCGCAGCGCCGTCAGCGATGCGTGGAGCGGCTTCAGCTCCGGCACCTCCTCGGCGGGTGGGTCCGCTGTCCCGTCCGCTGCGTCGTCCCTCACCGAGAACGGCTCCGGCTCGACGCTGGGCATGGCCATCCTTGGTCTCGGGCTCGTCGGGATGCTGGGCACGTTCCTGGTGCTCGCAGCGCCGCGGCTTCGCCGCGCCGGGGCCGACCGCCAGGGCACGGGCCGCAAGCAGCGCGGACGGAGCGGTCAGTAGTAGGTAGGTCGCCGCAGGCGACTCCAGTCATCGTGCGGAATAGGGGCGCGGTTGCCCTCCCTACCAGGGGAGGGGCCGCGCCCTTATGACGAGCAAATGGCGAGGGCGCCTGAAGGGGCGAGGCCTGAAGTGGAGAGGTCTGAAGTGGCGAGGGCCCATCGCACTGCCGACCTCCGATCAGTGGCGGCGGCATGTTCCGCGGGTCTCGGGTCTGCTCGGCGCCTCGCTCGTGCTCGTCGGGGTGGGGGCGGTGGTTCTCTCGGGGTCGTACGACCGCTCTCGAGAGGCCCGCGTCCGGGGCACCGACGCTCCGATCAACTTCGGCGCCACCGAGTCCGGCGGCATCGACGCCCAGAACTCACCGACGGTGGCACGCAGCCCCGTACGAGCGAGCCAGCTCGCCACGTCGAGTCGGATCGACACACCATTCTTCTCGTGTCGCCTGCACGTCTCCTCGGACGGGGGGAAGCGCTGGAATCTGACGGCCATTCCCGCCCCCAAGGGCGAGGAGGCGAAGTGCTTCGCCCCCGATGTGGCCTTCTCGGCTGACGGCACGCTCTACTTCTCCTTCGTCACGCTGAAGGGGAGGGGCAACGTTCCGAACGCCACGTGGATCTCGACCTCCAAGGACGGGGGTCGGACGCTGTCGAAGCCGGTCAAGGTCCTCGGCAAGCTCGTCTTTCAAGTGCGACTGGCCGCCGACCCCGTCAATCGGGACCGCGTGTACATGACGTGGCTGCAGGGCCGGGACGTCGCATCGCTGCGCTTCACCGGGGTCGGCAACCCGATCAAGTCGATTCGCTCGGACGACGGGGGCGATTCGTGGAGTCGGCCGCGGACCGTGAGCGACTCCGCACGCGAGCGGGTAGTGGCGCCCTCGCCGGTCGTGGGGCCGAAGGGCGAGCTCTACGTGCTCTACGTCGACATGGGCGGCGACACTTTGGACTACTCAGGGGAGCACAGGGGAAGGGGCGGACCTCCCTACCGCGGAAGCTTCGACCTCGTGCTCGCTCGTTCGGTGGACAAGGGCAAGACCTGGCAGGAATCGGTGGTGGACAGACGGGTGCGCCCCATCTCGCGCTTCGTTGTCTTCATTCCGCCGTTTCCCTCGGTGGCCGTCGACCGCGACGGGCGCGTGTATGCGGCCGTCCAGGACAAGCGCCTCGGCGACTCGGACGTGTTGCTCTGGTCGCTCGCCCGCGGTGCCTCGGACTGGCGAGGCCCGAAGCGCGTGAATGACACCAAGGAGCGCGACGGGACCTCGCAGTACCTGCCCAAGCTCTCGGTGGCCCCCAACGGCCGGCTCGACGTCCTCTACTACGACCGCCGCGCGGACCGAGCCCGGAACGTGATGAACCAGGTCTCGCTCCAGTCCTCCTTCGACGCCGGGCGCACCTTCGGCCCCAGCCTCCGCGTGTCCAGTCGCGCGTTTGACTCCAGGATCGGCTTCGGCGCCAAGGAGGGCCTCCCCGACCTCGGCAGCCGCCTCGGACTGCTGTCCGACGACCGCCGGGCGCTCGGCGTCTGGACCGACACCCGGGCCGGGACGCCGGCGACCCAGAAGCAGGACATCGCTAGGGCGAGCGTGGCTTTCACCTCATCCGCCGAGCTGTCCAAGGCGGCCGAGCGGCGCCTGCGCTACGGGGGCCTCGCCCTCGTTCTGGTCGGCCTGGCACTCATAGGGTTGTGGGCCTGGGCTCGCGGCGCCTCTTGGCATCCGGGACGCTGGGCGCCCCTCCGCACGCTGGGGCGCTTCAGGTGACGCAGGTGTTCGGCGTCTCCGCGAGGCTGCCGCACGACGCGGGGTGCCCGCTGTACGCTCTGCCGGTGCCGTCCGAGGGAACAGCTGTGAAGAGCATGCCGTGGCCGAACGACCACAAGGCGCGCCGGGCCGGCATCGCGGTGCTGGCGGTGGTCGTGCTGATGGCGGTCATAGCGGTCGCCGTACCGGCAAGGGCGGTGGCCGAGCAGGCCTCTCAACCCGGGTCTCCCGCTGCGGGCCTGCTCGACGTCAGCGGCGGGGCGGTCGATTCCTCCGGGCACACCTGTGCTCTTGCCGGTGCTCTCGGCGGTGGCGGCCCCCTGCGTTGCTGGGGCTTTGGCGGTGACGGCCGGCTTGGCTATGGGAACGCGAGCACGATTGGTGACGACGAGACGCCGGGGGCGGTCGCACCGGTGGACCTCGGGAGAGCTGCCACGGCGATCACCGCCGGGGCAGTTCACAGCTGCGGGCTGCTCGACGACGCCAGCGTCCGTTGCTGGGGCTTCGGCGGGGAGGGCCGGCTCGGCTATTCCAACCTCAAGACGGTCGGCGACGACGAGCCACCCGGGTCCGAGGGGGCCGTGGATCTCGGGGGTCCCACGACGGCGATCAGTGCCGGGAGCGGCCACAGCTGCGCGCTGCTCACCGGCGGCAGCGTGCGCTGCTGGGGCTTCGGCGCCGACGGCCGGCTCGGCTACGGCGATACCCAGAACATCGGCGACAACGAGAAGCCGAGCGCCGCGGGCCCGGTGGATCTGGGTGGGGGAGCTGCCAAGGCGGTCACCGCCGGTGAAAACCACACCTGCGCGGTGCTTGTGGCCGGCGGCGTACGCTGCTGGGGCGTCGGCGACTTTGGCGCGCTCGGCTACGGCAACAGAGACGACGTCGGCAACGACGAGACGCCCGGGGAGGTGGACCCGGTGGAGCTCGGGGGTCCGGCTACGGCGATCACCGTCGGCGACGGCCACACCTGCGCGATACTTGATGGGGGCAGTGTGCGCTGCTGGGGTTTCGGGGCCAACGGGCGGCTGGGCTATGGGAACACCGACGCGATCGGCGATACCGAGAAGCCTGGGCCGCCTGTGGGACCGGTGAACCTCGGGGGCCCCGCCAAGGCGATCAGCGCAGGCGATACCCACACCTGTGCGATACTCGACGGCGGTGTCGATGACGGCGGGGTGCGCTGCTGGGGCTTTGGCGGCAACGGCCGGCTGGGCTATGCCAACACGATCGATGTCGGCGACGACGAGGCGCCCGGCTCGGTGGGGCCTGTCGACCTCGGCCCCGGCCGGAAGGCCAAGGCGATCAGTGCCGGGGGGCGTCACACCTGCGCGCTGCTTGACGACGACAGCGTCCGTTGCTGGGGGGAGGCCGACCTGGGGCGACTTGGCTATTGCAACACAAACGACATCGGCGACGACGAGGCTCCCGGATCGGTCGGGCCGGTGAACGTCACCGGGTCGTCTTTTTGTCCGCCCCCTCCTCTGCCGCCGCCGGGGCCGGGGGGTGGCGGTGCCGCCCCGCTGTCCCCGGCGCCCCCGACGTCCCCGGCGCCCGCCTCTGCGCCCAAGCCGAGCGCGGCCGAGCGCCGCCGTGCGCTCTACCGGCGGGCGTTCGCTGCCCAGGCAGCCAGGAAGCGCGCGTTGGGCCGTTGCGACGCGAAGGTGAGGCGTCATGCAGCGCGCGAGCAGCGCGAGGTTGGCCGGCGTGGTCCTGCCGGCCGGCGGGCGCGGGCTAAGCGCCACATCAGGCGCCATCTCGCCCAGGGCCGGCGGGCGTGTCGCAAGCGTCATGGGCGCACGCCGGGGCCCGTCACGCGTCTGGCGGTGCGGTCTGTGTCAAAGAGCAAGGTCGTGCTCAGCTTCAACGTGCCCGGCACCGACGGACGCAAGCCGCCGGCCGCGCGCACTTACGTGATCAAGCAGTCCAGGCGCCCGATACGCGGCAGCCGCGGCTTTGTGCGCGCCCAGACGCTGTGTCGCGGACGGTGTCGCTTCAACCTCACGCTCGTCGGAGCGAAGGCCACGCTCACCGTCCGGGACCTGCGGCCCAACACCACCTACTACTACTCGGTCGCCGCGCTTGACAACGTCTCAGAGCGCCGCGGACCGCGCTCCCCGAACGTCAAGGCACGCACGCGACGATGAACACAGACTCCGCCGCACACCGCCCCTAGCGCCGACCGGCGCTGCGCCGCTATATGCGGGTGGCCCTTACGGGCGGCCCGACTCTCTCCTAGCGTCAAGCCGCGAATGCGAGGCGCACCGACGGTCGACGAATCGCTTGCGGCAGACGCCGGGAGCGGCACCGCCTGCGCCGAAGGCCCGCGGGCCATGGCCAGGGGCAACCGAAGGGCCTTGCCGCTGGCTTCGGCCCACCTCGTAGGGCGCGACCGGGAGCTGGGGGTCCTCCTGGAGGCCCTCGACGATCCCCCGGCGCTCGTCCTGGTGGAGGGCGAAGCGGGGATCGGCAAGAGCAGGCTCGTGCACGAAGCCCTGTCCCACCCGGCGGTTGGCACGAGGCACGCCTTCGTGGGCCACTGCCATCGATTGCGAGAGCCGTTTGTGCTCGGGCCGGTGGTCGAAGCGCTGCGAGGCGCCGCCGAGCAGCCGCCCCGCCGTCCTCTGAGCCCGGTGGTCGGGGCACTCCGGCCACTGCTGCCCGAGCTCGCGGATCTCCTCCCGGCCCAGCCCGCCCCTGTGGGCGACGGGCGCGCCGAGCGTCACCGCATCTTCCGAGCCCTCCGTGAGCTGATGGGCGCCTTCGGACCGACCGTGTGCGTCCTGGAGGATCTGCACTGGGCCGACGAGGGGACCCTGGAGTTCCTCGAGTTCCTCCTCTCCCAGCCACCGGAGCAGCTTGACCTGGTCCTCACCTACCGCGGCGAGGATCTGCCTCGGTCATCACCCCTGCCCGCGCTCACCCGGCTGCGCAAGGACTTGCTCACGGCCACCGTCGAGCTCCGCCCGCTTCCGGTCGAGGCGCTGCGAAGGCTCACGTGCGCGATTCTCGGCAGCGACGGGGTCTCGGAGGAGCTCGCGAGGCATCTACACGAGCGAACGGCGGGGATCCCGTTTGCGCTGGAGGAGGTCCTCCGGCTGCTGCAGGACCGGGGTGCGCTCGACGGCGGCGATCGCGGTGGGAGCCCGCCGGCCTGGGACGAGGTGGGAGTCCCGCCTGCCGTCCAGGGGTCGATACGCGAGCGGATGGCCCCTTTCGCCGATGACGCGCGGCTGATGACCCGCGCCATAGCCGTGATCGGGATGGCCGCCGGGGAGCAGCTGCTCGCGAGAGCGGCCGGCCTCGCCCCTGGACGGGCGGCCAGGGGACTCACCGAGGCGCTGGGGTCCGGTCTGGTCGTGGAGCAGCCTGGTGGCTCCTACGGCCTGCGGCACGCACTCGCGGCTCAGGCGGTGTACGAGGAGATTCCGGGTCCCGAGCGGCACCGGCTGCACCTGCGGGCCGCTCGGGCACTCGTGTCGGAGCCCGAGCCGCATCGCCTTGCCTTGGTGGCCCACCACTTCAGAGAGGCCGATCGTCCGCGGCAGTGGGCACGCTATGCGGAAGAGGCCGCCGAGGTGGCGAGCTCGTTTGGAGACGATCGAGCCGCCGCCCGGCTTCTCGAGCAGGCGCTCACCGCTCGCGGCCTCAGCCGGGCGGCGAGGATCCGGATGGCTGTGAAGCTGGGCGCCACGGCTGTATTCAGCGACCACCCCGAGACCGCGATCGAACTGCTCGAGCCGATCCTCGAGAACGAGCCCACGTCGGTCGGCGTTCGTGGCGAGCTGCGCTTTCGCCTCGCCCGCCTGCGCTACAACGTCGGGGACGACGCCGGCTGGCACGACCAGATGGTGCAGGCCGTCACCGAGCTGCGGCGCCGGCCCGAGCTGGCCGCCCGGGTGATGGTGAATCTCGCTTGGCCGGTCTTGACGGAAGGCAGCGTCGAAGACGACCTCGCCTGGCTTCCCAGGGCCGCGCGGGCGGCGGCGCTCAGCGACGACCCGGTCACTAGGACCGCCGTCGACGCGCAGCGCGCGTCCATCCTGCTCTCGGTGGGGGACCCGGGAGGGTGGCGCGCGGTCGAGGAGATCCGCCTGGAGGGAAGATCGGTCGGGGAGAAGCTGGAGCTGCTGCGCGCGTATCACAGCCTCTCGGTCACGACGCTCGGCCTAGGGCACTACCGAAGGGCCGAGGCCTTCCTGGCGGAGGCTGTACGCCTGGACAACGAGCTCGACGGGGTGTGGTGGGATCCTTGGAGCGCAAGCGTCCGAGCATCGTTGGACTGGCGCACCGGACGATGGGACGGTCTCGAGTCGCGTCTGCGCGAGCTCGTCCGGAGCAGCTCGCCGAGGCCCGTTCTGGCGGTCGGCAGCGAACTGACCCTGGGGTCTCTGGTGCTCTGCCGCGGCCGGCTGGAGGAGGCCGAGCGCCACTTCGAGGCGATCCTGGAGCGAGCGCACGCCAGCCGCTGGATGTCGGCCCGTGTGAGCGCATCCGCGCGGCTTGCCCGCATCCACCTCTCCAGGGGAGAGCCCGAGGCGGCGCGACGGGTTGCGGCCTTCGGGCTCGAGACGATCAGGCGCAAGGGGATCTGGGTGTGGGGCAGAGAGGTGGTTCCGGTGGCGGTGCAGGCTCTGCTTGCCTGCGGACAGCGGACTGAAGCCGGTGAGCTGGCGGCAGAGTTCGAGAGGGGCCTCGGGGGGCGAGACGCACCCGCGGCCCACGGGGCAAGCTCGTTCTGCCAGGGTCTCATGGCCGAAGCGGAGGGCCGCCTCGATGCCGCTGCCGGCTTCTTCGCAGGGGCGGAAGGTGCATGGAGCGAGCTGCCGAGCCCTTACGAAGCAGCCCAGGCTCGCGAGCGGCAAGCCCGCTGCCTGCTCGCCGGAGACCAGGACGACGGGGCCGCTCTGCTTCTCGGCGCCCTCGAGGCCTTCGACGATCTTCAGGCCAGCTGGGACGTGGGCCGCGTCCGAGCCGAGCTCAAGGCTCAGGGCATTGCGCTCCCCGCCCCCTGGCGCGGTGGGCGCAGGGCGTATGGGGACGAGCTGTCGCCGCGTGAAGCCGAGGTGGCCCGACTGGCCGGGTCGGGCCTCAAGAATCGGCAGATCGCGGGGGTCCTGTTCCTTTCGCCACGCACGGTGGAGGCCCACGTGGCGTCCGCCATGCGGAAGCTGGGCCTCGAATCCAGGCAGGCGCTCGCCCCGGTCGCCTTGCGCGGGGAGGGGAGGAGAGAGGCCGTAGGCCTCGGCAAAGATGCGTAGCTCTACGTATTGATCCCCTCGGTCCCGTGCGCTCTACTCCCGCCGGGCGGCAGGGATCTGGTGCGCCTGCGGAGTTCCTTACGGAGTCCGACCTATTCGACAGCAGGGGAGACGATGGTGGGTCCTTTCAGGCGCGGTTCCGAGGCAGGACGGGCAGGGCGCAAGATCGCAGGAGCGAGACGGCCGGCCAGCATCCGGCTTCTCGCTGTCGCGGCGGTGGCCGTCGGAGCGCTGGTGCTTGGGGTCTCGGGCGGCTTCGGTGCAATCCCGGGCACGCCCTATGACACGCAACGCGTGGAGGCGCCGGAGCCCCAGGCGAGCTCCTCCTTCGCGACGCGCTCCGTGCCCGCTGACGACGTCACCGGCGATGGGGTCAACGACGTCTTCGTCGACTCCTACCAGCACGATGTCTACAAGGGGCCGGGCCCCGGCTGCGGCCAGACCGAGCCGAACGGCTGCGAGGAGAACGCCGGCAAGGCATACCTGGTAAGCGGCCGGGACGGCTCCATCAGGTACGACATCACCTCACCTGAGCTGCAGGCGGGTGCCCAGTTCGGCTTCTATGTCTCGGTCTCCGGCGACGCGAACGGGGACGGCAAGGACGACGTTGTGGTGGGCGCGGAGTCCCAGGACGTGGACGCGCTCACCGGAGACTCGTGCAATCCCAGCCCCGCCCAGCCCAACTGCAACGCCAATCAGGGCAAGGCCTACGTCTTCAGCGGCCCGACCGGACGGCTGATACGCACCATCAACAACCCCAACCCGCAGCCCAACGCCCGCTTTGGATCGCGCCTTGGGCGAGCCGGCGACATCGTGAAGGCTGACGGGACGGCCGGCACCGACGGCCGGCCCGAGATGATCATGGGCGCGTCCAGCAACGACCTTCCGGCGGGATGCGGCAACCAGACGCCGGTTCCAGCTGGTTGCCGCAAGGACGAGGGCGAGGCGTTCATCTTCAACGGCGCCACCGGCGCGGTGGTGCGCACGCTGAACATCCCCGATGCGGACCGCGCGCCAGTCCCGTGTACCAGCAGTTGCGGGAGCTTCGGTCTCGCGGTCGGAGGCCCCGGCGACACCGACGGCGACGGCGTTCCCGACCAGCTGGTCAACGCCGCCACCGGGGGCCCGGGAGTCGGCACTCCAGCGGCCCCGGGACGGAGCTATGTGTTCAGCGGAAGGACCGGAAGCCTGCTCCTCAAGATCGACGACCCCGTCCCCCAGGCGGGCGCCCTCTTTGGATTCGATGTCGTCGAGCCGCTGACTCCCGGGGACGTCAACGGGGACGGCTTCGCCGATCTCTTCGCGTACGGCTTCCAGCAGGACGGTCCCAACGGGGAGTCCAAAGGCGGGAGGGCATGGGTCTTCAACGGGAGGACCGGTGCCGTGCTGTACGAGCTGAAGGACCCGACCCCCGGCCCCGGGCAGTCCTTCGGGTTCGCGGCGGCGAAGACCGACTACAACAAGGACGGGACGCCCGACATCTACGTGGGCTCCTCGCCCCACGGGGGCGGCCCGGATCCGTCAGCGCTCGACCAGAATGGGGAGACCCACATCTTCGACGGCAGGAATGGGTCGCTGCTCAAGTCGCTGTTGCTGCCCGAGGCGGACCGCCAGCCCGCGGCGCCCGGGAACTCGGGGCCGAATCTCGGCATCGGCGTCGGTGCGCCCGGGGACCTGAACGGAGACGGAGAGCCCGACTACGTAGCGGCTGCGTTCCTGGCGGACGCGGACGGAAACAAGAACCAGGGGAGGCTCTACTTCTTCCGCTCCAAGGTCAGCCCGTCCCAGAACGCTCCGGGCGGCGGCGCTCCGGGTGGTGGCGGGTCGGTTCCGCCTAAGGCGACGGTGTGTGCGAATTCGGCTGGTGTGAGGGTGATTGGCCGGACTAATAGTGGTGGCCGGGTGATTCAGGGCACCAATGGCAACAACCGGATTTGTGGGACCAGTGCGGGTGATGTGATCACCGGCAACGGCGGTCGGGACGTGATCTCCGGTGGTGGGGGCGATGATCGGATCAACGGCGGTTCGGGCAAGGATCGGGTCAATGGCGGCTCGGGCAAGGATCTGATCTCGGGCAGCTCTGGCAACGACAGCATCTCGGGCAGCTCGGGCAACGATCGGATCAACGGCAACTCGGGCAAGGACCGCATCAGCGGCAGCTCGGGCAACGACCGGCTGAATGGCTCGACTGGCAACGATGTCGTGTCGGGCTCCTCGGGCAAGGACGTGATCTCCGGCAGCTCTGGCAGCGACCGTCTGTCGGGCAACTCGGGCAATGACCGCATCAACGGCAACTCCGGGAATGACCGGATCTCCGGCGGCTCGGGTAGCGACCGGCTGAAGGGCGGCTCGGGCAATGACCGCATCGACGGCGGCGCGGGCCGTGACCGCATCTCGGGCGGCTCTGGAAGAAACCAGATCAAGCAGTAGGCGATCGGCTCTCCGGGTCCGGGCGGGCGATCGGCTCCCGGGTCAGGCGCCCGGGAGCAGGGTTCGAGAGATGGAGCGCGTACGGCTGATGTGCTGGTGCCGGACCTCTGTGAGCGGTGCGCATCTGCCTGCATTTGCCGCGGTGGAGGGCCGTTTGTTCGCCGAGCAGGGGCTCGAGGTGGAGTTCGTGGACTGCGCGCGGTCTCTCGACTGGACGCTGCGAGGGTTCTCTACGCGGGTGAGCGCGGTTGCCGCGGGGGAGGCGGACTTCGCGCTCACCTCGGTGGCCTACCTGCTCGCTGCCCAGAGCGAGGCGGGTGGAGGGCTGCCGGTTCGATTTGCTGCCGTCTCGCACCAGCGCAACCCGATCGTCGGGTAGTGCGGGGCGATTCGCAGCTTGAGGAGCCGGAGGATCTGGCGGGCGCCCGGGCCGCGATATGGATCATGCCCTGGTTCACCCAGGAGTATGCGGGCGCTCTGGCCCATATGGGCTTCGGGCCTCCGGCGGTCGTGGAGACCCAAGACCCGGGCACGGCGCTCGGGCGGGGGGAGGTGGACGTGATCCCTACCTGGATGGACATGACCATCGCTCACCGCCGCGATGCGGACTTTTCGATTCGTACTATTCCGCTGGACATCGAGGTCTATGCGACGGGGCTGGTGGCGGCCGATCGGCTGCCTCTGGAGCTGGTGAGACGGGTGCGCGACGCGTTCGTCGCCGGCTATGACCTCCAGCGTGATGAGCCCGAGCTCGGCATCGCCGCGTTCAGGCGACGCTTTCCAGAAGTCTCGGAGGAGCACGTCGTTGCCAACTGGTCGCTGTTTGAGCCATACGCCTTTGACGGGGCTCCTCCGGGCTCCATGGCCGCGGACCGCTGGCAGGCGACGATCGACTACACGGCGACCACGCACGGCCTGTCCGCGTTTCCGGGAGAGCGGATATATCGACCAGAGCTCCTCGCGCCGGCGATGGAACGTTCGCCCTAAGCTTCGGCCCGGCCGCCATCGGCTTCGCGCGGTTGCGACAGACGGGGCGAAGAACCGCTCGTCGGTTAAGCGCAAGCGCTTCCGGATCGTCATACGCTGAGCCACGCCTTGGCCGCGGTTGGCGCGAGTCGGCGACCTGCCACGCCGGCCTTCAGCGTTGCCGCTGTCGCCGCGACACTCCCGGGTCGGTGGAGCTCGGAAAGACGGCCGTCAGGGATGTGGCGGTCAGCCACAGCGCGACCACGGTGATGACCGGAGCGAGCGTCCCGTGCAGCAGGACGGCCCCCCAAGGTGTGAGTGGCTCTCCGGCGTCGAAGAGGAGCGGCACGTGGGTCGCGGTCTGGAACAGGCCGGCGAGAAACGCGGTCGAGTAGAGCGTGAGGCTCGCGAGGCTGGGTTGCGTCCCTCGGTTGCGGCGGGCGGAGTGCGCCGTCAGACCCCCGCACAGGACCACGACCACGCCCGGCAGCACGTGGTCGACCACCTCGACGTTCCCCGGCACATCGAGCTCCAGTCCGAGGGCGGGACCGAGGTAGGGTGGGAGCACGGACAAGGCTCCGGCCAGCATCAAGGCGAGCTGGGGGCGCGAGCCGCGCTCGGGCCGAAACGGTCGGGACGCAGACATCCCGTGCGGCTGCCCCGTCAGGTGTGCGCCCCCGCGGTCGGCGCGCCTCCCGCGATTTCCTCGACCTCATCCAGGGTGAGCGTCTCGCGCTCCAGGAGCGCCTCGGCCACCCCGTCGAGGGCCTCGCGGGAGTCGGAGAGCACCCGGCGCGCCAGTTCCCCGGCCTCCTCGACCAGGCGCCGCGCCTCCGAGTCGATCAGACGGGCGGTCTCATCGGAGTAGACGGGGCGACCGTCGGGGCCGATGTCGTCGACGTAGTTGATGGCGCCGACCGCCTTGCTCATGCCGAGCTGGGCGACCATGCTGCGAGCGATCTCCCCTACCTGTGAGAGGTCGCTGCTGGCGCCGTCGCTCGGCTCGCCGAAGACAAGGACATCCGCCGTGCGGCCGCCGAGCAGCGTGGCCATCCGTTCGACCAGCAGTGAGCGCGAACGCGTGTGTCGATCCTCTGCCTCCGGAAGCCAGGCGGCGCCGAGCGAGCGTCCGCGGGGGATGATCGAGAGCCTGTGCAGGACCCTGCCGCCAGGCAGGGCCATGGCGACCAGGCCGTGCCCTGCTTCGTGGTAGGCGACCAGACGGCGGTCCTCATCGGACATCGCGCGCGAACCGCCGATGCCGAAGCCCGCGCGCTCGATCGCCTCCTCCAGGATCGGCATGGTGATCTTTGCGTGCCGGCCTCGCGCAGAGAGAAGGGCCGCCTCGTTCATAACGCCCGCCAGGTCAGCGCCCGCCATCCCGCGGGTCAGCCGAGCGACCGCGTCGAGATCGGCCTCCGCCGCCAGCGGCTTGCCTCTGGCGTGCACCCCGAGGATCTCCCTCCGGGCGCCGATGTCGGGCAGCTCGATCGTCACATGGCGATCGAAGCGGCCCGGCCGCACCAGTGCGGGATCGAGGATGTCGGGGCGGTTGGTCGCCGCCATCACCACAACGCCGGCGCGCTGGCTGAAGCCGTCGAGCTCGACCAGGATCTGGTTCAGGGTCTGGTGGCGCTCGGTGTGGTCGTTCAGCGACGCCCCGCGCTTGCCGCCGACGGCGTCGATCTCGTCTATGAAGAGGATGGCCGGGGCCATAGCCCGCGCCTCGGCGAACAGGTCGCGAACGCGGGCCGCGCCCTCGCCGACGAAGACCTCGACGAACTCGGTCGCGGCCGCCGTCATGAAGGCGGCGTTGGACTCCCCCGCGACCGCCCGGGCGAGCAGGGTCTTCCCGCAGCCCGGTGGACCGGACAGCAGATATCCGCGCGGTATGCGCGCACCCATGGCGGAGAAGCGGTCGGGGGCGCTCAGGTAGTCCCTCACCTCGGCCAGCTCCTCGATCGCCTCGTCGACGCCCGCCACGTCCGCGAAGGTCATCCGGTCCTCGCCCACCGTTCGCTGCCCGATGCTGCGGCTGCGCATGGACAGCCGGCGCTGGCGCTCGGGGGCCTCCAGCACTCGCTCGAGCGCCTGGAGGAGGTGGGCCTGCGAGATCGCCGTCTCGCTGCCGCGGGCCGCGAGCAGCCCGGCTTCGTTGATCACGCTGGCCAGATCGGCGCCCGTCGTTCCCACCGCGCGCTCCGCGATCGCGTCGAGATCGGCGTCGCGGGCGAGCGGCTTGCCGCGGGCGTGCACCGCGAGAATCGCCTGGCGGCCCTTCTGGTCGGGCAGCTCCAGCCCGATCGAGCGGTCGAAGCGTCCCGGGCGCAGGAGCGCCGGGTCGATCGTGTCGGGGCGGTTGGTCGCGCCGAGGAGAATGATGCCCTCGGTCGGAGAGAAGCCGTCCATCTCGGCGAGGATCTGGTTGAGCGCCTGCTCCTGCTCCTCGTTGGAGGAGGCCGCCACCATCGACCCACCGCCCCCGCCTCCGCGCCGTTGTGCGACCGAGTCCAGCTCGTCGATGAAGATGATCGCCGGCGTGTTCTCCCGGGCCTCCTTGAACAGCTCGCGCACGCGCGACGCCCCGACGCCGGTGTACATCTCGACGAAGTCCGACCCCGAGATCGAGTAGAACGACGCGCCCGCCTCGCCGGCGAGCGCCCGGGCCACGAGGGTCTTCCCGCAGCCCGGCGGGCCGTACAGCAGGATGCCCTTGGGGACCTTGGCGCCCACGGCCGTGAAGCGGCCCGGTCGGGAGAGGAACTCGGACACCTCGCGCAGCTCCGCGACGGCGGTCTCCTGACCCGCTACGTCGGCGAACGAGACGTCGCCCTCCTGGGGCTCGACCTTGCGTGCCCCGCTGCGGATGCCGAAGACCCCCGTGCCGCTCCTGTAGCCGAGGATGAGGTAGGCGAACACGACCACCAGCATCAGCGTCGGTATCAGCACGGACAACGGGCCGACGAACCGCTTGCCCTGCTGCTGATCGACCGTGGTCGGGACCTGGTTGGGGACCAGCACGTCGGTGATGCGCTCGCGCAGCACCTCGGCCTTGAAGTACGGCGAGTTGTACTTGCGGACCGAGCCGCCCCGGGCCTTGTACGACCCGACCACGTAGGCGTCGGCGTCGAGGATCCGGGCGTCTTTGATCCTGTCCCGCTCGGCGAGATCGACGAACCGGGTGTAGCTGAGCCGGTCGCCCGAGACGTGTGGGCGGGAGTACTCCTGCAGACCGATGTATGCGGCCAGCAGCAGGATGATCCCCACCAGAGCCAGGGAGCCGACGGTCAGCTTCGGCATCGAAGCCTGCGGTCATGTCGCGCGGCATTCACTCGGGTGGCAGCTTAGCGGCGCGCGGCATGACACCCTTGTGGCGCCAACCCACTTCGAGCGACGGCGTGAGTGACAGGGTTCAGATTTCTACGTGTACGCGGCATTCCGGTCGAGGCCCACTGGTCTTGGATGCTGCTGTTCGCCGGCATCGTCTCGTTCGTTGTCGGGTATTTCGGCAGGCCCGAGATCGGCACCCTGACCATCATGGCCATGGCGATCTCCTGCGCCGTGCTCTACTTCCTCTCGATCCTGTTGCACGAGCTCGGGCATGCCCTATGGGCGCGCCACGAACGGTGGGAGGTCGACAAGATCACGCTCTACGGGCTCGGAGGCCTAGCGTGGGTCTGGCCCAGCGGTCCCTACCCCTCCGCACGGGGCTACTTCCGGGTGATCGCCGCCGGGCCGCTTGTGACGGTCGCCCTGATCCTCCTCTTCGGGGCGGCCGAACGGGCCGGCGAAGCGCTGGGCTGGCCGCGGTCGGTCGTCGACGTCCTCGGCCTGCTCGCCTTGGGGAACGTGGCCATGTTGCTCTTCAACCTCGCCCCCGCCTTGCCGCTCGATGGCGGGCAGATGCTGCTCGCGTGGCTCTGGCGGCGTTCCTCATACGGCGCAGAGGCGGCCAACCGTACGCTGAGGCGGACAGGAACGGTCTGCGTCTACCTCACGGTGGGCGTCGGGGTCGTCCTACTGGCGACGGGGAGGCTCTTCGCGGGCTACATCGTGGCGGTCGCCGGTGTAGAAATCTTCTTCATGGCGTCGAGTTACTACAAGGGCATGGCGGCTGCGGCTTCAGCCAGGCTCAGGGGCAGGGACAGGGGCAGGGGCAGGGGCAGCGAGGTGGTGGGAGACCTGATCCGCGAGCGGGAGCTCTCCGTCCCCGAAGGGGACAGCACGAACGACTTCCTCGACCAGGTGGCTGGCGCCCGAGGCCTGTCGACCCGGGCCTTCGCCGTGAAAAGGAACGGCGAGCTCGTGGGGTACACGTCCATCGGGCTCGCGCATCAGGCGGCGAAGGCCCAGCGCGATGGCTCGGTCGCCGATGCGATGGTGCGCATGGACCAGGCGATCCAACTGAACCCGAACACCGCGCTCACGGCAGCGCTCGAGCAGCTGCCGGACGTCAACGATCACGGGGTAGTCGTCGAGGACGGCCGGGTGACGGGCATCGTGTCGCGGCGGGCGATCGCGGAGGCTCTGCTGGAGGCCGCGGATGCCGGGAGGGGACGAGCCGCCCTCGCGACACCGCGCTGATGGGTCAGGGGAGACGCGCGCGGCGTCCGCCCAGCCTGACGGGCTGCCTAGAGATCGCCGCCTTGCTCACCCCGGAAGCTCGCGAGCCGCCTCGCCCCGCCGCTCGGCAATCAGCTCCTCCACGAGGCTGCGCCGGCCACGAGCGCAGCGGACCTCCTCCTGTATTCGTCGCAGGAACTCACTGCGGGGCTCAAGCACTATGCGGCGGCCATCGAGCCGGGCCGCGAGTTAATCCCCCTGCTTGATGCCCAGGGCGCTGCGCATCCCGGAGGGAAGGACGAGTCGCCCTTGGGCTCCGAGTCGAAGTGATTGTGCCATGTCTGGACAATCATGGCACGATCCTGAACCGTGTCAGAGAGCGTCAACGTCGAGCAAACCGGCCGGCCAAGCCCAGCCCCAGGAACGCCAGCACCACGGCCAGCAATCCGAGCGCGATGAACCCCGGTAGGCCGATCCCTCCGCCGGCGCCCTCAGAGCCGGCCGGCGCGATGGGGTCGGAGCTGTCGGCCGACGGCGTGATGTTACCTCGGAGGAACGACCGCTTGTCGAGGATGCCCGTGCCCCTGACAAAGAGCCAGCCGTCGTAGATCTGGGGCCGGTAGGCGAAAGCGCCCTTCTGGAAGAAGAGGGGCACGACCGGCACGTCCTTGGCGAGCAGCTTGAGCTCCGAGTACGCCGTGTGGCGACGGGTCTTGGGATTCGTGGCGGCGGCCGTGCGCGCCGCGAGCTTGTCGAAGGCCGCGCTCTTGTAGCGCGAGTAGTTCAGCGGAGCCCTCCGTCTGGAGCCGGAGCCGAAGACCGCCCGGAGGAAGTCGGGCTCGTAGGAGGCAAGAGCGGGTGACGTCCAGATCGCCGCCTCGAAGGTGGGCCTGGAGCCGTCCTGCCCCACGGCGGCGGCCAGGCGGTCGGGTCCCAGCTTTCGCAGCACGGCGCTCGCCCCCGCCCGTTTGAGCGCGAGGACCACCTGGCGACCGGCCTCCAGCCTCACCGGGTCGTTGTCCGGCGCCACGATTCGAATCCGCGGCAGGTCGAGCGCTTTGAGCTCCGACCGGGCGCGCTTCTCCTCGAACCGGTGCAACCGGAACGGGGATTTCCAGTCCGATTGGGGGTGCAGGTAGCCGCGGTCAGCGGGGGTCGGCTCGCTCGGCCCGCCGCCGCCCCCGGTCCGGGCGATCCGCTTCAGATCGAGCGCGCGCGCGACGGCCCGGCGCGCCTTGGGATTGTCGAACGGCGGGCGACCCAGGTTGAACATCAGGGTGGTGCCCGTGTACAGGGGCCCAAAGCTGGTCTTGAACACCGACCGCCTGAGTCGGTCCTGCGCCTTCTCGGTGAGCGTTACCGGGATCACGTCGACGCGCCGGTTCTGGAGCGCGCGGACGGTCCCGTCGAATCTCCCGATGAAAGGCACCTTGATCGTATCCACCCTGGGGCGACCACGAAAGTAGCCACGGTTTGCCCGGAAGCGATAGCCCTTGCCGCGACGGTGCGCCACGAGCCGGTAGGGGCCGCTTCCGACCGCCAGGCCCTTTGGCGCCAGCTGGCCGGCGGGCAGGCCCTGCCACAGATGTCGCGGCAGGATCGGCACATCGGCGAGCGGCTGGTCCCCGAAGCCGGGGGAGGGGTGACGGAGGGTGAACTGCACCGTCTCGCGGTTGAGCGCCCGTACTCCCTCGACGGCCTCGAGCTGCGGTGTGAACCGGGGATGGAAGCGTCTCGCGAAGTAGCCGAACGTGAACGCGACGTCGTCGGCGGTGAGCGGCTTGCCGTCGTGCCAGCGAAGGTCCTTGCGCAGCCGGATCGTGATGCGCTTGCCCGCGTCCCCCTTGCGCAGCGAGCGAGTGAGCCACTGCTGTGGCGCGCCGCTCGGGCCGCGCGACATGAGCGTGTCGTAGACGAGGGTGACGAGGGGGTAGCCGACCTTGAAGGTGTAGGGCGTCAGCGACCCGTCGTCCTGGGGAAAGGGAATCCGGATCTCGCGCGCCGTGTTCTGCGCTTGCACGCTCGGGGCCCACGTCGCGACAAACGCGACGAGCGCCAGCACGACCGTCGCCCACAGACCGGTCGTCCGTCCGGGGCTCAGCGCAACCTCGCTGCCGTATAGGCGATCCGGACCGGCCTGCACCAGATCACGATGGAGCGCACGGACTTGGCGCTTGCGCCCTTGGGCAGCAGGTAGTTCTGGTCTCCGCCCGTTGACTTGAGCGGCGCGAACTCATTGTGGCGCGAGCGCAGCGCCTGCTTGGTCGTCTTTGGCCGGCGCGCCTTGCTGAGCCATACGAACAGGTCCGTGTTGGCCGATGTCTTGAAGCCCTCGAAGCGCAGCGCGAGCCGGCCGCCGGCCAGCCGGTAAAGGTCGACCTCGCCGCCCCCGCGCCGCTCGACCGGATAGAAGCGCCCGCTGGCGAGCACACGCGCCCGCTTGGCCTTCATGGCGGGAAGGGGCGGTTGCGCGAGCGGCTTGGTCACCTGCTGCGCCACGGTCGCGCGCCACGGCCCCGCGGTCCTCACGCCCAGCCGAAGCTTCCCGGTGTCGACCGAGAGCGCCGTACCGGTCCCCGCGCAGCTTCCCTTGGCGAGCGGATTGCCCTCCCGCGGAGGCGGCGTCAGACGAAGCGCGAAATCCCCGAGCGTGCAGCGCCAGCGCACCCGCCACTGGACGGCGTCTCGCGCGATCTGAACGGTACGGCTCGCGTTACCGGAGCCGCGAACGGGGGTGACCTGCTCCCAGCGCGGCGCCACTGTGGCTTGGGCTTTGGCATCGCGCCCCCGCTCGCGCTGCTCGACCTTGGTGAAGGGATCGGGGCCGGAGTCATCGTCCTCGCCACCGCATCCGGAGACCGCGATTAGCGCCGCGAGCGCCGCCCCTGCCGTTCGCCTGCTCACTTCTCCGCTCCGTCGCGCTTTGCCCGCTCCACCGTCAAGCGTCCGATGCTACGCCCCATGCGGTCACCGGGGACGTTGTCCACCGGGTAGTGGATTCCCCCCCAAATCCGGGAGAGTCCCGCTTCCCGGGCTCTGGCGCGCCACAGCTTCGCGTCCTTGGGGTAGAAGTGGGCGAGCACTTCCCCGGCCGCGCCCGAGTAGGTCGAGTGCCCGGAAACGTAGGACGGGAAGAAGGGGGTCTCGACGAAGGGCTTCCACTGCTTGTCTACTCCGCTGTCGCGGATTCCGTTCTCGGGTCGCGGGTACCAGTAGGCGTACTTGGCGTCCCACGACGAGACGCCGGCGTCAGCCATCGCCACGGTCAGCGACGACAGCAGCCGGGTCGTCTGCGGAGTCGTGAGCGGCTCGCGGCGCAACCGCTCGAGCACCACCTGGATCCAGATGCCCGGGGGCAGAGACGTCCCCTCTCCGCCCTGCCAGAACTTCGCGGCGCGCTTCTGCTTCGGGGTCAGGTCCTTCTGGGCTCGAGCCACAGCGCGCGCCTGGCGCAGGAACCCGGGCGTGCCGAAGCGGGGCGGGGGCGGCGGACGGAACTGGCGCCCGGACTTCATCACCCAGGTCCGCCAGCTGCCCGCGAGCGGGGAGACCGGCCGTGCCGCAGCGCCCGGCGGCGGCTCCCAGTAGCGCGGGCCCGGGCCGGGCCGGCGCCCGTCCCACTTTCGACTCGCGCCGTCGTGGCGCGCAACCCCGATCACCCGCTTGGCCACGTCGTGACCGAGCTTCAGGCCCGCACTTACGTCGCTGGGGTAGTTCACGCCCGCGCTCACCCGTGAGCGGGAGATGCTCATGGCCTGGCGCTCGAGACGCGCCGCCGGCTGCCTCGGATAGAGATGCTTCAGCACCCGCGACGCGGCGCCCGCCATGGCGGCGTGCTCGGAGGGATAGGACGGGTCGGAAGCAGTGTCGAAGAGCGCCCGCTCCGTGGGAGCCTTGCGCCCGTAGCGATACTTCCAGTGCCAGCTGGCGATCGCTGCGTCGTGCATCGCCACGCTCACCAGCGCGTAGTTGCGCGAGGCGGTCGGTGGGTCCTTGGCCCGCCCTGCCACGAACCGGAGCACGTCCTCGAGCCAGGGCTTGACGGCAGGCGCCCGCGCGACGGCGAGAGCCGTCCGGCGCTCACCCCGCGTGCGCGAACGCACAGCCGCGCGAAGCGCCCGGGTGTCCGCGCGGGCGCGCGCCGAGCCCTTCTGTGGCGGAGGGGGCACCGTGACCTCCGATCCTGACGAGAGCACCCACGGTCTCCACTTGCCGGCGCCGGACTCACTGCGGAGGGCTGCGCGACCTCCGTCGTCGCCGCAGCCGGACGCGAGCAGACCCAACGCGACTGACAGCGCGATCGCCAGAGCCCTTGCTCGCTTGGACGCCACACCTTGCAGTGTGGCGAAAGCTTCGGGTGGTTGCGCACTGCGTTGAGGTCAACGACGGAAGGTCGCCCGCAGGACCGTGCCTATCACGCCCACGAGAAGAACGAGAGCCGCCCAACCGGCCGGACCAATGGAGGGCCCGTTCGAGTCCTCCGAGCCGGGGTCGTCGGGGGGGCTGCCGGCGTCGAGGTAAAGAGCTCGGGCGGCGGCTACATCCGCGCGAGCCACGTAGCCGCGCTGAAGCCTTTTCCAAGCGCTGGGAGAGCAGCGAGCGAACCGCTTCACAGAGTTGTTCACGATCGTCGTCCGGGGAAGCATGATCGAGCATCGGCGCCGCTCGTCGCCCAGGCCGAGGACGTGGCCAAGCGCTTGTGTTGCCGTGATAGCACGTGCGGCCGGGACTCGGCAGTTCTCCCCGAGGATCACCCTGGCGCTCTGGCCAAAGCCGTACCTGAGGGGGACGCCCTGCGTTCTTTGTCCTTCGGGGACCTTGATCTCGACGTCTCCGCTACACCGGAATCGCGCGGGCGCCGGGCGGATCACGACCCGCGCCTCTCGCCTCGGCACGGCAACGAAGCGAGTGCCGATCGCCGCCCGGTTCCAGGCGCGCACGGCTCGTCGCACGAAGGCCGCCGAGCGCGGCGCGGCGTTGTAGTAGGGGATCGTCGTCCGCCTCTCCACGCGGTCGCCGCTCGCCTCGCTCTGGGCGTCCGCAGCGAGCGACCCCGGCGATGAGCAGCCGAGCACAGCCACGGTGAGGACACAAGCCGCCGCTGTCTTGGCTGGCAAGCGGATCCTGGGCGGCAGAGGCGGCAAACCGGGCGGTCCAGGCACAAGGACAACCTACCGACGAAGCCGAGGCGGCCAAGATGGCTGGTGTCGTCCGAGCACGTCGAGTAGCGTTGCATCATGCTGACAGTCGGGATCGCCATCATGGTCATCTCCATCATCCTGGGAATCATCGCGCTGACCCTGGTCGCCGTGACGTCCTCGACGGCGCGTTCTACCGGTAGGAGCATTCGCTTCGCGATGGCCCTCTCCGACGAACCGGAGAGGACCACGCCGTCCTATGCCCGACCCCGTGGGGGTGTCACCTCCCACGAGCAGGAGGCGCCCTACCAACCGGCCGAGGAGCAGGAGGCGCCCTACGGGCCGGCTGAGGAACAGGACGCCCCCTACGGGCCGGCTGAGGAGCAGGACGCGCCCTATCGGCCGGCCGCCGAGCAGGAGCCCTACTACCCGGCGGAGGAGGAGCCCGGACCCGTCGCGGCCGAGATCCAGGATGCGCCGCGCTGGGTCCTTGCGATGACGATCATCTCCGGGGTGGGCCTCGTGCTCGGCATGCTCATTGTGATGGTCGCGTCGATCACGTGAGCCCCGGGACGCGACCGTGAAGCTCGCAATCGCGGGCAAGGGAGGCGCCGGGAAGACCTCGATCACCGGCACGCTGGCCCGGATGCTCGCTCGCCGCGGCAGGCGGGTGCTCGCGATCGACAACGATCTCAACCCCAACCTGTCGCTCACGCTGGGCATCCCGGCCGAGCGGATCTCGGCCCTGCCGACCTTTCCGGCCGAGATCGTGCGCCGCAACGAGCGCGGCGCCTACGAGCTGGCGATGTCGCTGGCCGAGATCTGCGACGCCTCCGCCGTGGCCGCGCCCGACGGCGTGTCGCTGCTGGTGGCGGCCGAGCCCCGGGAGGCCGCGACGGGGTGCATGGGGTCCGCCCACATGGCCGTGCGCGGCGTGATCGCCGCGGCGCCGGCGGGCGAGGAGGACTTCTGCATCGTCGACCTCGAGGCCTCGACCGAGCACCTGCTGGTGGCGACCGCCGAGCACGCCGACGCGATGTACGCCGTCGTCGAGCCCTACGGCACGTCGCTTGAGACCGGCAGGCGCGTCGCCGTCCTCGCGCGCGACCTCGGTCTGCCGCGCGTCGGGCTGATCGCCAACAAGGTACGCGACGATGACGATGTCGCGGCCGTGGCGGCCTACGCGGAGCAACACGGGATAGAGCTCGTCGGCGCCGTGCCCCACGACGAGTGCTTCCACCACGCCGAGCGCGCCCTGCGCGCGCCGCTCGACCACGCTCCCGAGGCCCCGGCGGTGCGGGCGATAGACGAGCTGGCGGCGCGCCTGATCGCCGGTCGGGCGAGCAGCCTCACCCCGCCGCTTCTCGCACCGCGCTGACGAGCACATCGACCGAGGGCCGGTCCTCGGGCCCCGCGCCGCGGTAGATCCAGGCGAGGCGACCCGCGGCGTCGAGCACCACGTCGCCGCCGAGCTGCAGCTCGTCCTGGCCCGAGCGCTCGGTGCGGCGCCCGCGGGCGAGCAGCGTCGCGTAGCGCGCCCAGACGCGTGGGTCGAGCCACACACGCCGCCACGAGGCGCGCTCGAAGCCCAGAGCGCGGTAGGTGGTGCGCTGCGGGTCGCCCCAAATCGAGTACGGGAGGTCGAGCTTGCGCTCGAACAGGCCGAGCTGCTCCGGCTCGGCGAAGGTGACGCAGGCGATCCGCGCGTCGATCTCGTCCGTCCGCTCAGCGACCTCCACGAGGTGCTCTTGGCAGGGCAGTCAACCGAGGTGGCGCAGGTAGATCAGCAGCGCCGCCTCCCCGCGCAGGCCCGCGAGCCGCACCCCGGCCCCACTGCTGTCCAGCACGGTGAGGTCCGCCGGCAGGTTGTCCCCGGGCTCGAGCGTCATGTCTGGCGCTCCCATGCCCGTCGGCCACGCGGACGAAACCCGGCCTGTCGAGGCAAGGGTCGCTCAGCGAAGGCGCGCCAGCGCCCGCAACGGTGCCAGCGCGGCTCGGGCGAGGCGGCGGTTGCGGGCGGTCAGGTGGCGAGCGGTGAGGTATTCCCCCGCCGCCCAGCCGGCGGCCTCCGAGAAGGTGGGGTAGGGGTGGACGGTCGCGAGGATGTCGCGCACCCGGCCGCCGCGGGCGACCACGGCGGCGAGCGCGGCAATCGACTCGCCGCTCGCGGGCCCGGCGAGCGTGGCGCCGAGCAGCCGTCCCCGCGGGCCGGTCACGAGCTTCGCGAAGCCGTCGGTGACGCCGGCCGTGATCGCGCGGTCGAGCTCGCCGTGGTCGAAGCGGTGGGCGCCGCCGCCGAGGGCGCGCGCCTGCGCCTCGGTCAGCCCGACGCGCGCGATCTCGGGGTCGGTGAAGACGACGCCCGGCACGGTGGTCGGCGCGCGGCGGCGGATCCGGAACAGCGCGTTTGCGACGACCACGCCGGCCTGGTGGGCGGCGAGATGGGTGAACTGCCCGCCGGTGACGTCTCCAGCGGCGAAGATCCGCCGCCCGGCGGTCCGCATGTGCTCGTCCACCCGCACCGCGCCGGCGCGATCGGTTTCGACCCCGACTGCCTCGAGCCCGAGGTCCGCGGTCACCGGCGACCGGCCGGCGGCCACCAGCACGTGGTCGAACGCCACCGCCGCGTCCCGCCCCGCGAGCTCGATCCGGCCGCCCTCGCCGTTCCAGGCCACCCGCTCCACTCGGCGCCCGGTGCGAACGTCGACCCCCTCTGCCGCGAGCCGCTCGGCGAGCAGCCGGCCGGCCTCGGGCTCCTCACCCGGGAGCAGCGTGGACTCGGCCTCCACGATGGTCACTTCGCTGCTGAGGCGGGCAAAGGCCTGGCCGAGCTCGCAACCGACCGGGCCGCCGCCGAGGATCGCTAACCGACGCGGGAGCGCGGAGAGGTCCCAGACCGTCTCGGTCGTGAGGACGCGAGCGGGATCGAGGCCCTCGATCTCCGGCACCAGGGGGCGCGAGCCGGTCGCGATCAGCGCGGACACGTAGCGCACCACGCGCCCGCCCGCCTCCAGCCGGCCGGGGCCCAGGAAGCGGGCTGTGTGCTCCACCACCTCTACGCCCTCCTTGCGCAGGCGCTCCGGCGAGTCGTGCGGCGCGATCGCTCCGCGCGCCCCGTGCACGTGGGCCATCACGCGGGCGAAGTCGACCGGTGGCTCGAAGGGCTCGATCCCTACCCGATCCGCCGTGCGCGGGCCGTAGGCGGCGCCGGCGGCGGCCAGCAGGCTCTTGCTCGGGACGCAGCCTCCCCACAGACAGTCGCCACCGGTCCGCTCGCCCTCGAACAGGATGGTGCGCGCGCCGATTCGTGCCGCCCCGATCGCCGCCACCAGACCGGCGGTCCCGCCGCCGATGACTGCCAGGTCGTAGGGCCGGAGCCGTCTAGCCACGGGGAGACCGTAGCTCGGCGTCCCGCCCGCCGGACCGGAGAGCGCTATGTGGCCTCGACATCTAGTTTCGCTTCGAGGACGCCTGGATACGATCGGGCTTTCTATGGCACGAATGACGACGTGGCTGTGGGTGGCACTGGCCGGGGCGGCGCTCCAGCTGGTGGCGCTGGGATCGGACTTCTACACCGTGAAGGGGGAGGCGAAGGACGCGTGGCTGGGAATCCCGCACGCCTCCGACCTGATCCTGCTCTCGGCGGTAGCCGCGATCGCGCTGATCGCCCTGACCGCCGCCGGGCGCAACCCGGTGCGGGGCCGCAACGTGGGCCTGGCGATCGGGATATTCGGCCTGCTGGCCTCGCTGCAGCTCGGCTACCGCATGATCGCCCCGCCGTTCAACGGCTCGATCGACGGAAGCACGACGATCTCGCTGTTCGGCTCCTGCCAGTGGTACTGCCCCCCGAGCGAGGCGGCGGACGCCGACCTGCTCACCGGCATCTTCATCGGCATCGCGGGCTGCGTGCTGGTCGCGCTCTCGGGGTTCCTGCACGCCTTCAGCAGCCGCGCACGGGAGACGCCGGCACGACCGACAGTGGCCGCGACCCAGCCAGGGATGACGCCGTGGCTCGGGATCGCCGGGATCGGCGCCGTGGCGCAGTTCGTGTTCGGCTTCACCTTCTTCACGACCTACATCACCGAGGCGAAGGGAGGGGGCAAGGCGATCTGGAGCGGTTGGATTCCCACGCCGCACACGAGCAGCCTCGTGCTGGCGATCAGCGTGATCGTGCTGCTGCTGGTCCGGGCCGCGGGCCGCGAGCGCTCGCCGCTGTCGCCGTCGGCCCTCGGGGGCATGATCGCCGTGCTCGGCTTCGTGGCGGGCGCGCGGATCTCCTACCGGTTGGTCGAGCCGCCATTCGGCCCCGGTGGGGCCGAGATCGGTCTCGCCGGATACCTGTCGGTGGTGGGCGCGCTGGTGGTGGTGATCGCCGGCATCGTCCAGGCTCAGTCGCACCGCGAGCCCGGGCGGGCGCCCGAGCCGGCGGGCTCGACCTGAGCCTGGAGAGATGTCGGGCGCGGCCGGGGCTCTGCGTCAGGCGCCGGCCGGATGTCCGGCCGGCGGGGCGGCGTTCGGCGCGCCGGACCGATGCGCCGCGGCGGCCGGCCGCTCGCGCTTCGACGGGTCGCCGTAGCGACGGAACATCCAGATGCCGACGCCCACGAAGCCGGCGACCATCAGGGCGAGCGGGCCCAGCTCGTGCAGCGTCCCGTCTGCGCCTGGGCCTGCCGCAGCCGGCGCCGCACAGAACGCGCCGTTGCGGATCCGCTCCTTCGTCCTGTTCATGCGCGACCCGGACTCAACCATTCCAGAGCACCTCCCTACTCGACATTCTTTGTCACGTTAGCGCTCCGGGCAGCGAGTCGCGTGCGTTGCCGCCGGGGCGCGTGAGCTCGCTGCTCGCATCCCCGCGTGCGCGGCTCGCGATCCTCGCCGTGTGGCTGGTCGGCGTCTCGGCTGCTCTCATCCTCGCCGGCGGCGGGCTGAGCCAGGAGCGGGTCGAGGACTGGATCGGGGGCCCGTCCGCGACGACCGCGGTCCTGTATCCGTTCCTCTATGCGGTCCTCACCGTGCTGCTCGTTCCCGGGGTGGTGATCACGGCCGCCGGCGGCGCGCTGTTCGGCGCACTGCTCGGGACGGTGCTCACGCTGATAGGGGCGACGGCCGGGGCCACCGCGTCCTTTCTGATCGGCCGCCGGCTCGGCCGGGCGCAGGTCGAGCAGATAGCCGGCCGGCGAATCGGGGCGCTCGACGCGTGGCTAGAGCGGCGGGGGCTGCTCGCGGTCCTGTACATGAGGCTGTTTCCGCTGTTTCCCTTCAACGCACTGAACTACGCCGCGGGCGTCACCGCGCTGAGGACCCGCGACTACGTCGTTGGCACCGCCGTCGGCATCGTGCCCGGGACCTTCGCCTACGCGGCGCTCGGCAGCTCGCTCGATGATCCGACGTCGCCGGAGTTCCTCGCCGCACTCGGTCTCGTAGTGCTGCTGGCCGTGCTCGCGCCGTTCATCAACCGGCGCCTGGGTGCGGCGGGGCGGGACGCGCCCGGCGAGCCGGCGGATCGCCCGTCGAAGTAGATTGTGTGCACGTACACAAGCGGGTCTAACATGCGTCATGTGCCGCCCGAAGCCGCGATCGACATCGGGCCGGTTCACCGGCTCTCGACGGCCGAATACCACCGGCTCATCGAGGCGGACGGCTTCGATGAGGACGCCCGGGTGGAGCTCATCGATGGCCTGCTGGCGGACATCAGCCCGAAGACGCGCCAGCACGAGAACGCTGTGGCCTGGCTCGCCCGCTGGCTCATGGTCGGGATCGATCCCGAGCGCCACGAGTTGCGCGTCGGGAGCCCGCTGACGCTCGAGCAGTCAGAGCCCGAGCCGGACCTGGCCGTGATCTCCCGCGACGCCCCGCGGCCTTACCATCCTGCGACCGCCTCGCTGGTGATCGAAGTCTCGGTCTCCTCGCTCCAACGCGACCTTGCCCGCAAGCCGTCGCTCTACGCGACGGCGGGCGTAGATGAGTACTGGGTCATCGACCTGAGCGGTCGCCGTGCGGTCACCCATCGACACCCCCGCGAGGCCGGCTACACCGAGGTCGCCGAGCTGCTCGGCGGCAGCGAGCTCGCACCCGCCGGCCTCGACGTCGGCCCGGTGGCGCTCGATGACCTGTTGCGCGCCGCCGCAGCCTGAGCTCCAGTCGGGCCGACGATACGGTCTGACCGTGGCCCCGACCATCCCCGCCGAGCCTTTCGACGCCGAGGTCCGGGTCAAGCACACGCTCTACAAGGCGGCTGACGAGAGCTTTGCCGTCGTACTCATCCAGGCCTCCGACGGCGACACCGTGGCAGCCGCCGGTCCGCTCGCCCACCTTGCTCCGGGCACACGCGCGCGGATAGCCGGGCGGTGGCAGGAGCATCCGAAGTACGGGCATCAGGTCCAGGCAGACCTCGGCTACGAGCTCGATCCCGACGACGCCGGCGGCGTACGCAAGTACCTGCTGACGATCCGCCACATCGGGAGGTCGCGAGCACGCACGTTGATGGACCGATACGGCGACGCCGTGCTCGAGCGGATCGACGGCGATCCGGAGGCCGCCTTTGCCGCCCTGCCCGGTCTCGGTCCCAGGGCGGCTGCGAGCGCGGCCGAGTCCTGGCGCGAGCGCCGCGTACTGCGCGACCTCTACATGCTGCTCGCCCCGCACGGGGCGGGATGGCTCGCGGGGTCGCTTCGAGCCAGCCACGGCGCCGGGGCGACAGCGCTCGTGCGCACCCGGCCCTACCTGCTTACCGAGGAGCACGGTGTCGGGTTCGCCACCGCCGACGCAATCGCGCGCGCGAACGGGATCGCGATCGACTCGCGGGCACGCCTGCGGGCGGCAACGGTCCACCTGCTGGGAGAGGCGGAGCTGCGCGGCCACACCTATCTGGCGCGCGCGGACCTGCGCGCCGGGGCGCGCGGGCTCGTCGGCGGCGTGCTGGAGGACGCGGTGCTCGAGGAGATGGCAGACGACGCCGTGGTCGCCCTCGCCGGCGACGAAGTGGCACTGGCGAGGACCTTCGAGACCGAGCAGGCAACCGCCGCCAAGCTCGCCCGGCTCGCGGCGGCCAAACCCGTGCTGAAGCGCCCCAACCGCCCGCCGCGCCAGCCGGCGGATCTCAGCGACGCGCAGAAGGCGGCGGTCGAGGCCGCCTTCGCCAGCCTGCTGTCGGTCGTCACCGGCGGCCCCGGAACCGGGAAGACGACGCTCGTCAAGGCGATCGTCGAACAGGCCAAGGCCGCGAAGGCGGAGCTCGCTCTCTGCGCCCCGACCGGCCGCGCTGCGCGGAGGCTCGAGGAGGCCACCGGCCACCCGGCCACCACCATCCACCGGCTGGTGGAGTGGCAGCCGGGCCACGGACCACTGCGCGGCGGCGGGTATCCGATCGAATGCGATCTCCTGGTCGTGGACGAGTCGAGCATGCTCAGCCTGAGCGTCGCCGCGATGCTGCTCGCCGCCCTCCGCGAGGACACCCACGTGGTTCTGATCGGCGACGCCGACCAGCTGCCACCCGTCGGGGCCGGCAAGCCGTTCGCCGACCTGATCGACTCGGGGCGAGCGCCGGTCGCCCGGCTCACCCACGTGTTCCGCCAGGCGGCCCGTTCCCTGATCGTGCAGGCAGCTCACGCGATCAACCGCGGCGAGACACCAAGGACGCAGGCCACGGACGCGGAGGTGCGCGACTTCTTCTTCATCGGGAAGGCGACCGACACCGACGCTGCCGACGAGATCGTCGCCCTCGCGACCGAGCGCCTGCCGCACCACTACGGCGTCGACCCGATCCGCCAGGTGCAGGTGCTCGCGCCGATCTACCGCGGCGCAGTCGGCGTCGACTCCCTCAACGAGCGCCTGCGGGCCAGGCTCAACCCGAACGGGGCTCGCTGCCTCGATGGCCCGCTGCGCGCCGGCGACAAGCTGATCCAAACCCGCAACGACTACTCCACCGGGCTCATGAACGGGCAGATCGTGATCGCGCTCGGCGAGGGCGCCGATGGTGAGGAGCTGCTCGTGCAGACCGACCTGGGAGAGGACCTCGCCGTGCCGGCCGACCGCACAAGCTCGCTGCGTCCCGCCTACGCGATCTCGGTGCACAAGTCACAGGGGTGCGAGGTGCCGGTGGTGATCTTGCCCGTGCACACCTCGCATTCCGTGCTCCTCTCGCGCAACCTGCTCTACACCGGTGTCACCCGGGCGCGCGAGGCGTGCGTGCTCGTGGGCCAGCGCCAGGCGCTCACACGCGCGCTCGGCCGCGCCGATGCCTTCCGGCGCAACACGCGGCTTGTCGGCCTGCTCGCCGCCGAGCAGACCGCGTTCGGCGCGCTCGCGTAGTCCCGCGGCCTCAGCGCATCCGCCGGTACAGGCGGGCGAGGCGGTCCGGCGAGACGCCGCACAGGAACAGCCACCGGATCGCGCACCACGACAGCAGTGTGCGGCTGACCCCGAGCGCCCGCCAGCGGCGCGGTGAGGTCAGGGCCGGCCCGGGCAGTCGGGCGGTGGGGCCGTGGCGCTCGATCCGGCGGACGAAGTCGTAGTCGTCCATGATCGCCAGCGGCCGGTAGCCGCCCAGCGCGGCGAAGGTCTCGCGCCTCACCCATACCGACGAGTCGCCGTAGTAGTAGCCGCGGCGACGCTCGAGGGCGTAGACGCCGGTCAGCAGCCGGGCGAAGCGATCGCCGCCGTCGAAGCGAAGCGTGAAGTTGCCGCCCACGATCTCTCGATCGGCGTGGGCGGCGGCCAGCGACTCGTACGCGGTCTGGGGCAGGCGCGAGTCGGCGTGCAGGAACAGCAGCAGCTCGCCTCGCGCGGCCGCCGCGGCGGCGTTGAGCTGTCCTGCACGGTTCTCGCCGTCGACGACCACGCGCGGAGCGGCCGGGTGGTCACGGGCGATCTCCAGCGTGCGGTCGCCCGAGCCGCCGTCGGCGACCAGCAGCTCGAACCGGCCGGGGAGCGCTCGCAGGTGGTCGAGGGTCCCCGGCAGCTGCGCTTCCTCGTCGTAGGTGGGCACGATGACCGAGACCAGCGGACCGTCCTCTTCGCGTTCGCTCGGGCTCATCCCAGGGCGCAGCCCGCCCTCGTCCGGTTCGGGCGGACGCATCCCGGGGCCCAGAACGCCCTCGTCCGGCTCGGACGGACGCATCCCGGGGCCCAGGACGCCCTCGGCCAGTTCGGGCGGCGGTGTCGGGCGCCGCATGGGGCGCAGCGCTCGTGCGACTTCGGCCGGCACGCGGGGATCCTCCAGCGCCGCCTGGGCGTCGGCGGGGACGTCGAGGTCGCGCTCCTCGCCGAGCAGGGCGGTGCGCAGTCCCCCCGCGCGTGCCAGCGCCAGGCTGCGCTCAAGGACGTCGGGCCCACCCCACGCGTCCCCGAGCGCGAACAGCTCCGGGGCCGGGCGGCGCAGGCCGACGAGGTAGTAGCCGCCGTCGGCGGCAGGTCCGAAGCACACGTCGGCGCCGCCGTCGAGCGCGGCCAGCGCGGCGCGCGCGTGCTCGGCGGTGAGCGCCGGCAGGTCGGTGCCCACCACCAGCAGCGGGCCCGGCCGGGCCGCCATCACACGCCCGGTGGCGCCGGCCAGGCGGTCACCGAGGTCCCCGCTTGCGTCGGGGATCAGGGTCACCCCGGGACCGACCAGGGCACGCAGCTCGCCCTCCGCGTCGGACGGCGCGAAGGCCAGATAGGTCCCTCCGGGAGCGGCGGCGGTCAGGGCCCATCGCGCCGCCGTGGCGATCAGGGCGGCCTGCAGCGCGGCGCAGCCCTCGGGCCCCAGCAGCGGCTCGAGCCGGGTCTTGACCGTGCCCGGTCGGGGGGCCTTTGCCATCACCAGCGCGGAGGTCATACCGCGCAGCGGAAGGCCTCGGGCAGGCTTCCGTCGCGGCGGCGCAGCTCCAAAAAGCGCGCGATCACCTGCCGCTTGGCCCTGTCCAGCGGCACTTCCCCGGAGGCGACCAGGAAGTCCGGGCTGGAGGCGAGGTCGGCGCCCACCGGGTGCCAGTGCACGCCGTCGGTGGTCACCGTCAGCTCCGGCACCATCACCGCGTCTGAGACCTGCGTCGCGTCCTGTACATCCGCGGCGAAGCCGCGCTGGACCAGCGGCCGGACGGCGAAGTCCTCGCCCCTCACCCCGATACCGGCGAGCACGCCGCGCAGGGCCTCGACCTCGTCGCGGTTGTCGGGCGTCTCGGTCATCGCGACTCGCAGGGGGAGGCCCAGCTCGCGCGCATGGGCGATTCCCTCCATTGCCTTCGACCACGATCCGCCGCCCCGCCAGCGGTCGTGGGTCTGCGCCCGCGCGCCGTCGAGCGAGCTCTGCAGCGTGAGCCCCTCACCGTGCGCCAGCCGCTCCAGCCCGCGTGCGCGGCGGTCGGTGAACAGCATCGCGTTGGTGAGGACTACGGTCGGCAGCCGCTCGCCGGCGTACTCGAGCATGTCGAATATCTCCGGGTGCACGAACGGCTCGCCGCCGGTCACGTACAGCTCGGCGAAGCCCTCGGCGACCGCCTCGTCCACCAGCGCCGTGAAGCGCTCCAGAGTCAGCATCCGCGGGTCGGCACCGGGGGAGGAGGCGACCACGCAGTAGGAGCACGCGAGGTTGCAGTGGAAGTTGGTGTAGACCCACAGGCGGGGCGGGAACAGGGCGGAGCCGAATAGCGAGACCACCGGCCGGCCGTCGTCGGATGCGCAGACCGCGCCGGCGAAGCCCAGGTCGCCGGCGGCGTCGCCCTCGGGCATAGCCTCGCGGTAGACGTGGTAGCGCCCGCGCGAGCGCTCGGGCGGGGGCACGATCTCCAGGCAGGTCGTCCACCAACCGGTCTCGATCGTCTCCACGAACGGCTCGGGCAGGCCGGCGGCGCGCATCGAGGCGGCTTGGGCGCGCCAGTCGTAGGCGACCGGCACGAGCTCGGCCCGGACCTCGCCGTCGTCGAGGTCGATCACGGCGTACCAGGTCTCGGTGCGACCATCGTTGGCCGGGCGACCAGCGGCGCCGACGTTCACGACCAGCGTGTCGTCGACCCGGCGCTGCCACGGGATGCCCGTGTGCGTGCACAGCAGCAGCCCGGCGCCGCTGGGGGCCAGGCGCAGCCTCAGCTCGTCGTCGGACAGCGACTCCCACAAAAAGTCGTTCACCGCCAGCGGCGATCCATGGACCGCGTGCACGTCCACGCCGCCGGCCGCGAACCGCAACTCGCCGGAAAGGCCGGACATCCAGGCGGCGAACGCTTCGCTGGTGTGCGCGCGCGTGTAGTCGTACATCAGCTGGGCGAAGTGGTTGTCGCGCTCGCTGGAGTAGCCGCAGCCGCAGTCGCTATCGCCGCGCCCGATCGCTACGTCGTAGTTGCCGGCGATCGAATCGACCCCGTCGAGCCGTGGCCAGACCGCGTCGCACTCGGCCCCGAAGCCGCCCAGGTCACCGAGGTTCACGATGCGCTCACAGCCACGGCGGCGGGCGTCGAGAAGCAGCGCGTCGAGCGCGTAGGGGTTGGCGTATGCCCCCCCGAAGGCCGCGATCCTCGGCATCTACACCTCCCGCCCGTCGCTGGTGGGACTATCGCGGGCCATCCGCAGACTGTCGCAACTCGGATCAGCCGGCCATTACGATCGGCTCACACATGGGCCGGGGTGCACACCGAGTCGCGATAGTCGGCGCCGGGCCGATCGGGCTCGAGGCGGCACTCGCGGCCGCCGCGCGGGGACTGGACTTCACCGTCTACGAGGCCGCCGAGTCGGTGGGCGGCTACGTGCGCCGGTGGGGGCACGTGCGCGCGTTCACCCCGTGGGACATGGCGGTCTCGCCCAGGGCGCGCTCGGCGCTCGCGGCCGCCGGCGCGCGCGTCCCGGGGGGCGATCACCTGCCCACCGGCGACGAGCTGGCCGCCGAGCTGCTCGAGCCGCTGGCGGGGCTGCCGGCGCTGGCGGGCCGCGTGCGGGCGGGCACCCGCGTGACCGCGATCGGACGCGAGGGCCTGCTCAAGCACGAGGAGATCGGATCGCCCGAGCGAGCGGCGCGCCCGTTTCGCCTGCTGCTGACGCTCCCCGACGGATCGGAGGCGATCGCCCACGCGGAGATGGTGCTGGACTGCTCGGGCACCTACGGCAGCCCCAATCGGCTGGGCGACGGGGGAATCTCCGCCATCGGCGAGAGCGGGCTGGAGGACCGCATCGAGCGCTGCATGCCGCTGCTCGAGGCCGATCCCGGACGCTGGGCGGGCCGCACGATCCTGCTCACGGGCTCGGGCCACTCGGCCCAGACCGCGGCGCGAGACCTTGCCCGCTTCGCCCGCGACGCGCCTGAGACCCGCATCATCTGGGCCATCCGCAGCCGAGATCCGACGTGGGGGGCCGTGGAGGACGACCCGCTGCCCGAGCGCGCCGCGCTCAGCCGGGCGGCGGCGGAGATCGCGGGCGGCGCGTCACCCGCGATCGAGACGCGGCTCGGCCACGTGACCGAGCGGCTCGAGCGCCAGGACGGACGGATCGCGGTGACGCTGCGCAACGGCGAGGCCGGCCAGGTGATCGTCGATCGGGTGCTGGCGCTGAACGGCGGCGTCGGCGACGCGTCGCTGTACCGCCAGCTGCAGGTGCACGAGTGCTACGCCACCTGCGGGCCGATCAACCTCGCCGCGGCGCTGCTCGGCGAGACGGGCGGCGACTGCCTGTCACAGCCGACCCCGGGGCCCGAGACGCTCGCCAACCCCGAGCCCGGCTTCTTCATCCTCGGAGCCAAGTCCTACGGGCGCAACGGCCAGTTCTTGATGCGCAACGGCTGGCAGCAGGTCGACGACGTGCTCGCCCCGCGCCGCGCTTGAGGCCCTCCGCTCAGCGGCGCACGACCACCGGCAGCCGCAGCTTGCCCCGGACCAGCAGCTTCGAGGCCGACAGGACCAGCGGGCCCCGGCCCGAGCCGGCGATCGTGGCCCGCAGGCCGTCGCGGCTCTTGCGCAGGGAGGCAACGCTCTCGGCCAGCGCCCCGAGCGAGCGGGGGCCGGCGCCGTTCCCCGGGCGTCGGGGGGTGAGCGCTATCTCCAGGCGCTCCTCGAAGTCGACCTCGGGAGACCGCGGCTCCACGCCGGTCAGCTTGAGGACGCGGCGGCCCGGGCGCGCGGATCGCGGCACCCGGTAGTACAGAGTCACCCGCTTCTTACCCGCGCGGCGGCGCTGGAGCAGCACGCCGATGCGCAGACGCTGTCCGCGCCTGACGCGCCGCGGCGCCCGTGCGCGCAGCAGGTAGGCCTCGGGGAGGTTGCGGCGCAGGCGCAGCCTGGCCGAGACCGACAACGGCGTGAGCCGGCCGAACTTGAAGGCGTCCACCAGCCGGAGCGCGGTGGAGGCATCCTCGAGCGGGGAGACCTGGTCGGCGTAGCGCCCGCAGAAGCCAAGCGGACGGCGACGCTCGCGCACCACGATCCGCAGGCACAGGCTGCTCGACACGCGCGGCGGCGTGGAGCCGAGCACCTGGGTCGAGCCCTGGCCGAGCGCGAAGGTGCCCACCATGTCGAGCGAGGAGCCCAGCTCGAGGCCGCGCTCGTCGGCGACCCGGCTGCGGATCACATGGGTTCGGCGCGTGTCCTCGTCACGGATCGAGGCCGTGAAGGGGATCGTGCGCGGCGCCCGGCCCACCCGGCCGGACACTGCGTTGAGGAAGTCGTTGCTCAGGGTGCCGACGGTGTGCCCGGTCACGGCGAACTTGTAGGTCGTGGCATCCTTGATGCCCAGCGGGTTCTCGATCACCGAGAACACGTAGGCGTCCTGCAGCGGCAGCGAGCGCCGCCCGACCCCGTCCTGGGGATGGCCGAAGGCCCAGATCGCCGACCCGGAGCGGTAGGTGACGGTGCCGATCGAGCCGATGGCGATGTCGCCGGTGGACATCCCGACCCCGACGGCAGAGCCGGGGCGCAGGTCCTGCACCGGATAGCCCTGGGCGGGCCCGGAGGGAGCGGTGAGCACACTGCGCCCGGCCCGCTTGGCGGCCCTGCTCACGCGAGCGCGCATCGGGGCCGAGAGCCCGGAGATCGTGAGCGGGGCGGCCAGCGGCCGCGCCCTGGAGATGAGCGCGGCGTCGCGCCGCGACGATCGCGGCGCCTCGGGTCCCTGTCCGAGCATCTGCTCGATCGGCGTGGCCAGCACCACGTCGTTGCCGTAGTCGCCCAGCGTCTCGGAGATGGCGCCGGCGTTCTTGGTCTGGCCCTTGCCGTCGGGGCAGTAGATCGGCGACCCCGAGAATCCCTCCCCCACACCGGACGGGCTGACCGCGGGGCCCGACACCCTCACGAGGATGCGGGGACCGCCCGCGTAGGGGTCGCCGGTGACGACGTCGAGGATCTCCACGTCGAAGCTGGCGATCTGGACGCCGCGCACCACCGAGAGCGCGGTGCAACGCATGCCCGCCCGCACCTCGGACAGGCGCATGACGGGATCGGCGGCGCGCGCGGGTGCGGTCAGCCCCAGCAGGGCGACCAAGGCGACCAGCGGCACGAGCCCCCTGCGGTTCATCGACGTCCGAGGCTAGCCCACCTGGGCCCGGCGGGCGTCACAACGCGTCCAGGCGTCGCGGCGATGCGATCGGCTCCGCGATGCTGATACTGGTGGTCGTGCCGCCGGCACGTGGATCGAGAAGGGGAGCATGCACCGCACCAAAGTGAAAGCCGTCGCAGACGCCCCCGTCGGAGTCGGCGCGGGCGCCGGGCTGGGCTGAGGCTTGTCGGTGGCGGCTCGGCGGAGGGTCAGAGCTCGCGTCGAGGGAGTCGTCCAGGGCGTGGGGTTCCGGCCCTTCGTCTACCGGCTGGCATCGGAGCTGGCGCTGGACGGGTGGGTGCTCAACGACGCCCGGGGGGTCCTGGTCGAGGCCGAGGGCGATCCTGGTGCCCTCGATTCGCTTCTCACGCGGCTGTCCTCGGAGGCTCCGCCGCTGGCGTCGGTCGAGCGGGTGCTCTCCGAGGACGTGGCGACCGCGGGCGAAGCCGGCTTTCGGATCGTGGAGAGCGGGGCGGGGGAGGAGCCCGAGGCGCTGGTCTCACCGGACGCCGCGACCTGCGTGGAGTGCCTGGCCGAGGTGCTCGATCCCACGGATCGCCGCCACCGCTATGCGTTCACCAACTGCACCAACTGCGGCCCGCGATTCACGATCGTGCAGGGCGTCCCCTACGACCGACCGTTGACCACGATGGCCGGGTTCTCGATGTGCGAGGCCTGCCTGACCGAGTACCACGATCCGACCGACCGCCGCTTCCACGCCCAGCCCAACGCCTGCCCGGTCTGCGGCCCGACGCTGACGCTGCGTGACGCTGACGGCAAGCCGCTGGAGTCGATCGATCCCCTCGCCGCGGCCGCGAGCGCCGTGCGCGACGGCAAGGTGGTGGCCGTGAAGGGGCTGGGCGGCTACCACCTCGCCTGCCGCGCGGACCACGAGCGGGCCACGGCGTCGCTGCGCGAGCGAAAGCACCGCGAGGACAAGCCGTTCGCGCTGATGGCCGCGGACCTGGGGGGGACGAGGGAGCTCGTGGAGCTGACTGCGGTCGAGGAGGAGCTGCTGTTGGGTCGGGCGCGTCCGATCGTGATTGCCCGTCGGCGAGCCGGCGCTGCGGTGGCGACCGCGGTGGCCCCGGGCTCACCCGACCTCGGCGTGATGCTTCCCTACACGCCGCTTCACCACCTGCTGGTGGCCGAGGCAGGCGCCACGCTGGTCATGACCAGCGCCAACGTGTCCGACGAGCCGATCGCCTATCGGGACGACGAGGCGGCCGAGCGGCTGCGCGGCATCGCCGATCTGTTCCTCGTCCACGACCGCCCGATCCACATGCGCACCGACGACTCGGTGCTCCGCTCGGTCGATGCCGGCTCGGGCCGACCGTTGATGCTCCGCCGCTCGCGCGGCTACGTGCCGGGCAGCCTGGACCTACCGGTGTCCGCGCCGGTGCCCGTGGTGGCCTACGGCGCGGAGCTCAAGAGCACCTTCTGCGTAGCCAAGGGGCGGCGGGCCTGGGTCGGTCATCACATCGGCGACCTGGCCAACTGGGAGACCCTGCGCTCCTTCCGGGAGGGCGTCCAGCACTTCGAGCACCTGTTCGCGGTGGACCCGGCGGTGGTGGCCCACGATCTGCATCCCGACTACCTGTCGACCAGGGAGGCGCTGGCCCGTGAGGGCGTCGAGGCGATCGGGGTTCAGCACCATCACGCCCACCTGGCCGCCTGCCTGGCCGAGCATGGCAGCACCGGGCCTGCGCTGGGCGCGATCTTCGACGGCACCGGCTACGGGAGCGACGGCACGGTGTGGGGAGGGGAGCTGTTGGCCGGCGACCTGGCCGGCTTCGAGCGCGCCGCCCACTTGTGGCCGGTGCGCATGCCGGGCGGCGAGCGGGCGATCAGGGAGCCGTGGCGGATGGCCTGCTCGTGGTTGGCCGAGTCGGGGACTGGGCCGGCGGGGAACGGGCCGGGGGGAACCGAGGCGACGGGGAGCGGGCCGGCCGGTACCGAGCCGCCTCTGCCCAGACGCCTGGCCGGCGCCGTGACGCCCGAGCGCTGGCGCCAGGTGGCGAGCC
>JAABUR0100001382.1_pt1 | contig 43575 bp, 35 predicted proteins | sample 5560091 | NCBI WGS metagenome assembly JAABUR01 (sample SAMN10711879, study PRJNA513375) | rock metagenome | isolation source: Antarctica rocks | place: Antarctica: Victoria Land, University Valley sud | reverse complement strand
TCAATCGTTATGGATAACTTTCACTTCGTTGTTGTCACGTTTCCGGGATCCTGAGTAATCAATCTCCAGTGTTTAGTGAACGATTTGCCACAATAGAGACTCCGCCATCCTTGAGTCGACTGGACGGGGTTGCTTTTCGCTTCCTCTAGACCTTGCAATCGTCTTTGTGGTGAAAATCCAGACATGCCCGAACACGGTTGAGCCCATCAACCCTCACCCTATCGTTCACCACGCCTCTCACCGTATTTGTCCGTGCCCGATTCGTATTGAAAGAAGCGAGAATTTCCAAAAAGGCAACTCTCACACGCTATCTGTGCAAGAGCCTTGATCCAACCATCTCCTTATCACGGGTTGTCCGATCCCCTCCGTAAGGGGAAATCCTCCAGCCAATGGACTAGGATTAATAGCGACTTTTCGTGCGTCACTGTCATCCTGGCGAAATTGCAGTCAACATCTATCTCCGACCGGCTTTCTGATCTGCACTCAGTATTTAGAGAGCCTAAGCTTGAAGGCTGCAAGGTACAGCGAGCATACGAACGCAGTGCTGGCAGCTTGAGATTTTGCTGAGAACAAAATGCTGACGGTCAACAGGGGGACAACCATTTCAGTACTCGAGCTAGCCGGAGCATACGCAAATCGATCGGCACTCCACTGCAATGTTACTCTGATAGTAATTTACCCCTAAGAGTGGAGCCAGTCCCGAGGGTATGAGGTGTCACCTGGAGCCATCCAATTTCCTAGCCCGTCCCAGCAGCCCTGTTTATTGGATGTTCTAGTCCTTACCATGACACGTCCTCCCCACGCTTCATGCGAAGCTGCAGCCACCGCGTAAGCATTGTTTCTTTCCATCCGCTCCAGAACACAACAAATGACAAGGCATCAGATTGTGCGAGAATGAGAATACGTTTTTGGCCCCGCCGCAGATCCCGTTCCCTTACAAACACATAGAGGTAGATTATCCTTCGCACAAGGCACGAAGTCCACAACCGCCAGTGGCGAGAAGCTCGATCTTGAGGCATCCTAGCGATTCTGGAGACAGTCGGAACGCAAAGCAGTCTGCAGCCGATCTATCCAGGAATCCGAGTCCGTTTGTGCATGAGTCAAGAGGAAACCACCAAGCCAAGGATGGACTAAACCTGACTCCAGTCGATGCTCCCCCCTGAAACTGACTTTGTGGCCTACCACTCGATGAATCGAATGGATGAACGATACTCCCAGTGGAGTTTGCACTGTGACATAAGAGCTGTTCATCGAGAATACAGTAAGGATCGCGGTCAAGTCTGACGGTTCATCCTCTTCCTGCGATGGTAAATGAGAGCGGCACCTACTTTGCATAGACGGTAACTTGAACCACCAGGACACAACTAATGCAGCATCTCATTGCTAGAACACCTTCCTCGTGTGGTGTCTATGTAGCGAAAAGCAAAAACAAAAAGAAAGAGATCTGACAAATTATGTTCCATCAGAGGGTTAAGCCATTTGTAACAATCGATTCTTCACTAATTAAGTGAAGACTATAGTAGCATCCCACGGAGGAAGGACCCACATGTGAGACTCCCTCGTTCAACAAACAGCTATTCTAACGCTTAAATCCCGACGCTTACGGGGGCGATTAGGATTAAGCCATTGATCTAGAGACCGGCAACATATGTCAGCTCTGCTAGAAACCAATGTGCATATGACTAACAAAATGACGAACCATACAACGGCCGAGCAGCAGATTCAGGAATCACCAGTGCCACCACATTCTACGTGGCGTTTCGTTTCATTTGTGGAAGCTCCTTGAACCGTTTATTCAACTCCTCCTGGGTACTTGACTCCCGCAGATTACTCCACCAACAGACGTGACAGGTTGCTCCTGTTGAAACCAGTCGGATTTGAGAGACCCATTAGCAGATCAACAGCCACCTCCATCCATGCCGACCTCTTTTCCCCAAACCATATGCCTTGCAGGCTGCAGGTGCCGCGAAGACCCTGACAGTATGCAACCATTCTTTCAAAGGGTCTGTCAGCGACGTTTCGCATCATTAGTGCAAGACCCTAAGGAAGCCAATATAAAGAAACAAGTCCGCAGCTCTGTAAGGAGCTCCCTGGAGCATGCTTGTCAAATGTCGTTGATCAAGCTCAGTGCCTCCATATCAACTGATTTTTGTATCTCTATGCAGAAACGCTAAAAGGACTTTCTGTATGTTTGTGGGGCGCACTTGGTAACCATCAATCACCTGGCCTGTTGTCTAAAAGGGACCAGGAGGGTGATAAGGTACGAGAAGCTTTCAAACGCATCTCGGCTATGTTCTATTTTGGTTTCAGAGCTGATTGGTCAACTCGCTATGACGTACGTATAGCCTAGGATTCATAAGCAGCCTCGTCGAAGAGAACCGCACATATGAAAATACTTCGCCCTCCATTCCCGACGACTTCACTCTCGGACCTCCACTGGACTATTTCGACTTTGGAAATCTAGTTCAGCCAAGCTACTATTACCCTGTACAATTCTCGCCGGATCCTGCTCTGAACACGCCTTTACCAGCACATGTCGCGCAGCTGTACGATTATACAGCTCTCTACAGCGGCCAACCGCCGATGAATTTGGACCTTCCTCCCTCCGAAGACTACCCAGAAACAACCTACGAGGGTACGGCTTTAATGGAAGCAGAGGGCGAAAATGCTCCCCTTTACGGAGGACTACTGCCTACCAGCCCTCAAAGCGACGATGAGAATAGTCTCGTTCGCCAAGGGAAAGCTACCAAGCCTATGAAGTCTCGGAACCCCAAGAAAAAGGAGGATACGCACAGCACAAGTCCAGATGAGTTGAACGCATCACGCCAACGAGGGAGGCCTCGACTTGACACGCGAGATCAAACCGCGGCAGAGGTATCGTCTCTAGGTACAAACTACCTGAGCCTCACAAGCTGATTCTCCCAAAGCGCCGTCGTACTCAAATTAGACTTGCACAGCGAGCATATCGACAGCGAAAGGAAACCACCATCTCCGGCCTTAACAAGCGGGTTTCGGAGCTCGAACGTACAATCGAAGATATGAATAATTCTTTCCTGGATTTCAATGACAAGGCAATCTCTTCCGGAATCCGCAGATGGGAGCCGAGCTTAGCGCAAGATTTGAAAACAACAATGGGACATTTCCTTGAGTCTGCGCGTCAGATTACAGGAGTGGATGAGGAAGAAGACGAGCAAGTTCCTAATTTGTCTGCACGTGTCTATGGAGGCGACGAAACACCTCCGCTGGACAGGTCTCGGACATCGCGAAGACCTAGACTGCCTCCCCGGTCTAAAGGATCATCCTCAGCTGGTGAGAAGGCTCGTGCAGCACCGTGGGGCTACGAAACAGTTGACCAAAAACAGACCGCGATAGGCGAGGCTCGCCCCTCTGGTATAGCATCGAGCGCGAACCGGCAGGTGGCAAGCCCAGATGAGGCGGGATGGAGCCCTGAGAAGTATACGCAGCAGTACCGAGTTGAAATCCCAGAAACAGCATTGGCAAAAGGATGGACCGGGTCATCTGTGGGGAAATCTCTACCTTTACCAAGAAGTTCTTCCACTTATGAGACATCCTTTGGACGGCGCTTACTACGACAAACTTTAGAATATGCGCTTCGGCTCATGACCAGTCCCAAGTCCCCAAGGGAAGACATCGAAAGAATCTGTAAATTCACTTTCCTTTTCAGCAACGCAAAACAAATTGTAGAGCACATGCAAAAGCTACTGCTGAGGTCTACTAGGGAGAGTCTGGAAGTTTGGGAGGCACCTCTACTGCATCTTGGGGGTGCAGGCCTCCATTATCCACGCATCGGAATCGATGGTACTGATAATCCACCACCGTCTTGGTGGGCGGCGGAAGCTTGTACAGGACCTATGTATCCAATCGCCGCTGAGACGCCGGTACCGGAGGGATTGACCATGACGCAGGTCATAAATCTTATTGAGTTTGACGGCGAATGGTTCGACTCCAACGATGTCGAACAATACCTTCGTTCCCGGGGGTTATACATGGATGCGCGGTCATCTTGGGTAGAGATTCCGGTGCCAGAACTATCGCTGTCCGAGACACAAAACCAGAACATAGGATCCCCTAGCGAATCTTCAATGGATAGCCAAAGCCCTCGGATCGCAGAGTCCTTCTTCCCACATGACCCTATTCTGGAAGGACAAGATTATTTCTGGAATGCGGACACCCTCGATGTGCCGGATTTCTCGGACGTGAACATAGACTACTCTTCGGGTTCCAAGGTTCCTGGTTTTGGTACTGTCTCTGACCCACACTTTTTCCTGGACCCGATACTTGCTGATACTCTACCTACCTTTAATACTTCCGCCAAGAAGTTCATCGACGTGGAGAAGTTTCTCAACAGTACGTCATTGTCTTGTCGCTCTCTCGCCATACTAACGAATCCTTCAGCACTCATTGACAGCGCTGTTTGTCTTGGTCGAACACCCGGGTTCCGCCGAAGCGCCATCGATTCAGCACTTATCGACGCCACACATGATGTCTGGTAAATGTGGTTGATATATGTGATTGGCTTGACGATTTACGATTGATGATGAAAATTGATTGTGCGATTGGAGTTATGGGATTGTGGTTTCTACTTTCTATATACCCCGGCCAGGAAACACTTTTCCAAAGTTGATCCGGTCTGCGATGGAAGATATGTGTTGAAGGTCTATTAACTCGGACGGAGTAATATGATGACCTACACTTTCGTACCAACAGTGGAGTGCTTTACTTGCAGATGCTGACCCCCTAAAGCTTGCTCCAACCACGCTAAGCCGTAACAATGATTGTATCCCTCAACATTGTTTGATATCAACCAGCGATAATGCTGTTGATTGAGCCTTTGACCCATGTAAACCTTTTGAAAGACGGATAAACTCTGGGCTAGCAAACCGTGGAGATTTATAGCCGTCGATGAGTGAGTGTCTTCCATTCATTGGGGATTTGATCCATCGATGGGGGGTTCTGTTCATGAATTAGGTCAACTCATCCATATATACACAACATACCTAGATGGATGATACCCCATGGTTCGCTTGCAACATAGGTGTAATAGATAATTGGCAGAGAATTAGTACTTTATTATCCCCGGTGTCCCCCTCCTTCAAGCGAGCCGGCCGATCATCTTCAGCGCAACATCATCCCTGTCGCTTCTGACGCATGGCGAAACTCCCTCGATGGAAGCTTAAGGAGCACCTCTGACCTGACATAGTGAGACGAACCTTCTCCCTTCGCAGCATCAACACTCGTTTCGGTGCCATTTTCTTTGCCATCTTTCGGGTTATCATCGCAAGTGGACGAAGAACACATTAGGGTTACTCCCCAGCTATGCCTGCTATCCCCGCTCGTTCTTTACGTGAAGATCAACCCACTCTCTTTCGCTGACGAGACGGCGAGGTAACACAAACCGTTCATATACAGAAGCTAACCGACACGACCATCCGGATGACTTCATGTCAATACCATGTACTGCCTGTACCAACGCTGGTGATCTTCAGTTCACTGCCTCTCCAATTTGGGCCGCAAGTTTCACAGGCCGAATAGAAATACCTGGCCAATCCTTCAATTCGCTCCACCGCAACTGAGAAACCCACGTGCATAGTTTCATCGTCCTTCGTACATATTTTGCCTTTTTGTTACCCCAATGTCTCTTGCCAGCTCGAAACCTGAGGCGTCACGAGCAAATCCAATGCTCCGCATGGTTCGTCTCGAGAAGCTAAGCAAGGTAGGAAACTCCATTTGTCTATGCACTTGTCCGCGACACAGGTCCTACTACTAGACGTTCAGTTGAAACTTGTGACGAAGCTGCGATCTGCGTCGTACCTCGTTGCGACAGCAATCGCACCTTGTGGGCAAGCAGCTTGATCTTCATTTAAACCTACGTCGCAGTACCTCGCACACTCTGAATGGCAAGCATACTGACAAGGGAAACTGCAGCAAAACCGCTCTTCGCCTCCAAACAAACAACATAATGTAATTGAGAATTCGGACTTGTCCGGCGGCTCAGTGACTCCAGCCGCGCCAATGCCTGCACCAAGAGCCCAAAAGCGTGTACCACCTCCTCTAACTCGTTCACAGACTGCTCCAGTTCCATCTCCCAACATACACCGTGCGAGCAATGACGCATTACGTGCCGGGGAATTAGGTTCAGACCAAGAGATGGATGATGACGAGAATAAGTCTATCCGTTCGTCGATCTGCAAGTCTCCGAGCTGGACCGATCATGGATGGAAAAATGAAAAGAAGGAGAGAAAGAGGTTGGAGAAGGAGAGGAAGGAGACCAAGGAATTAGAGAAGCGAAGAAAGAAAGACGAGGATAAGCGGAAAGCCGCAGAACCCAAGGCCGAAAAGCGCCAGAACAAGCAACCACCGCCTGCGGCCATGGATACGCAGAAGATGCCTACGGGGCTGAGGAGAAACTCGATTGTCTCGTTTATCTCGTCGCGTTCGACTTCCCAAGACAACTCCAGGCGGTCATCTGGAGACGAGAAGAGAGTTTCAGGCTACTCCTTTGGATCATTCAAGGAGAAGCGCTCGGATTCTACACCAGCAAGTAGTACTGAACTGGCGACAGACCTTCTAGAGCGATTCCGCTCCTCTGTGGGTTTGGGTCCACCTCAACTTCCCCCACTTCCGCATTACCAGGGTTTAGGTTTTCATTCCCGCAATGGATCATCGGAGACCGACCGATCAAAGTCCTGGGGCAGCGATGACGCATATCAAGAAGCCCTTGCCAGATATGCCCGGAAAATAGGGAATGAAGCAACCGCCAAGCTCAAGAAGCCAATAGATTTTAGCAAGCAGAAAGAGCTTGAGGCTTTCATTGCGCCTAATCAAACTGCACATCACAGCCTCCCGCTTCTGAGTAGAAGTCGAACAGACACTGACCTGATGATAATCGCACCTGAACTGAAAGCAGATCATAGGGGAAGACAACAATCGCCGCCGGTTAAAGAGAAGGACACCGAGGACACCAAGGCTGCGGTCAAACAGGAATCGGGGTATAACAGATGGCCACAAGCCCCCCCGGCCAAGCCACCGGTTAACGGAAGAGACAGTAGGGTTGAGTGCGCCGTGGATAGATTAAGCAGATTTCCAGCCACCACGTCCGCCGACGTGCCTCCGATGCCCGAAGTCCCACCAATCCACAAGCAGCCAGCACAGGCAAGTCAATATCCGGATGGTAGCAGCTATGTTCATAAGAGTCGGATGTACCATCAACAGGCCTCGATTGCTGGCTTTCAGGACGAGCAAGCTGTCAAAAAGGCGAATGAGCAAGCAGTGGAGGATAGACACCTGTGGTCAGAGGTCGCTCCTTCTCAGACAACTCCTGGCGGTTCTGCCGAGTTGGTCAAGCAGGGTTTGCGGACAGTATCCTTCCAGCCAGGGTCGTCGATTGCAAAGGAGGAATCTTTTGGCGAGAGACAGCCACACACACATGATTCTTCTCTCCATAACTCCCGAGACATAGTCACTCTAAACCGAACTCAAGAATCGTCTGTGTTGATACCAGATAAATACCGTGGGTTTAGTCGTCGCAAGAAGCCGACCGATCCACGACACAATGCAGGAGCTAACGAAGGCAACGCAAGCTCGCAAGATAACCCCCAATCGCCATCGCCAAAACCCAAGAGCTCTGGCAATCTAGTAACGAGATCTGCAAAGGACTCGAAATCAGAGGACACAGACAAAGTACGGCTAGAGCCTTCTAATGGCAAGACTAACTCGCAAAGGGAGTCTGCTCTGGAGGCTCCGAACGTATTCAGCCACTCAAGAACACGTACAGCTTCATCTCAACTGTTCAACGATGACTTACCGCCGTCGAGATCTTCAAGACCACTTCCTAGATCTTCGACTACCCCAGTCCTGATAACCACAAAGCATCTGCCAGCGCTACCGTCGGAGGAGAGGAATGCCACTCAGCCCGAGATTCGACGACCATTCGTTCCAACGGTGACAGAGAGCAGCGCCAGCCGTCCGTCATCAGATAGCCGAGTTCCAGCAAAAGCCGCTCTTGGAGTCGTCGTTGAAGGTGTTAATGGTGATACGATCGGCCATAAACCCTCCATCAAGCGTCACAGCTCAAACCCACTTCTCCAATCCGGCCTTCCACCACCCTCGTTCGACTTCCTCCCCCCACTCAAACACCAACCTCTCACCAAACCCAAACGCGCCTCCTTCATCCGCTCAAGCACCACAGGACCCGCCCCTGGCTCCACTTCATACTTCCCCAGCTCTGCTCCCCCAAAGTCTCCCAACGCCGATTCCTCCCTAACAATCCGCCCCAACTCCACCCTCCGCCCCACCTCCCCCGCGTTCCACGCTCTCCAACAGCAGCAGCGCCCATCCATCACCTCCCGCCGCCACACCAGCGCGCCCTCCCAGCCTCCCCCAATCGGCAGCCTCACCGCCGACCTCACCGCCGCCAAGGCCGTCCAAGCACCCGTGCGCAAGCTCTTCGTCATCTGCTGCAAGTGCAAGTACTGGCATGACCTGCCCAGCGAGCTATACGAGGCCATGATCATGCCGAAGAAGATGGTGCGGGACGATGGTGGCGGTGGGGAGGGGGTTCAGAAGGAGGGGGTGTTGGATGCGGCGGTCAAGTGTCCGTGGTGCGCGCATTATATGGCCAAGTGGTGTTGTGAAGGTTGGCTGACCGGGGTGTTGATGGGGCAGAAGATGCATCCGTGAGGGAAGGGGAGGCGGGGATCTGGTGGTTTTCGGTTGTGGAAGTTGGTGGAGGGGGCGTTTAGGGGGAAGTTTTTTCTTCATGTTGATATCTGAACTGTAATGTTGCGTAATTATGGCGTCAGCGTAATGGTATGGCGGAGGCTAGGATAGGCTGGGTGTATCATAGCCTTCATAGGATAGGAAGCTAGGAGGCAGGATATCGACTGTTCAGCGGGTGTTTATAAAAAAGTGTTTTTTCACGATGTAATTGTTCAACTATGGAGGAATATTTATCTGATGAAAGAAATTGCTCGTCACAGGTCACATGGTTTGTCTATCTCTCTAAATCACCTCCTCGCCACCACCCACACCAATCCACCCTCTCCATCTCACTCAAACATCAACCTCGCTCTGTATGATCACCTTGATGGCCCCCGTCTTCGGATCCGCCGCCGTCTCAAACGCCCTCACCGCATCCTCGATATCAAACCGATGCGTCACCAACCTCTTCAGATCAATCACGCCGCTCTCCACCAGCCGGATCGCGCGCGGCCACGTGTTGGCGTACCGGTACTGGAACTGCAGGTCGATTTCTTGCGTGCTGAGCCGCATGAACGGGATCTGCATCTCGGGCTTGCCGACGCCGATGACGAAGACTTTGCCGCCGAATTTGACCGACCAGATCGCCGACGCGATGGAGGATTCGACGCCGGTGCATTCGAGGGCGATGGACGGGCGCACGCCGCCACCCGCGGCGACGATGTCGGAGGCTGCGTTTTCGGTGCTAACTTCGCGGGTGACTTTGTAGGTCCGCGCGCGAGGGCAGAGCTCTTTGGCAAAGTTGAGGCGGCCCTCGTCGATGTCGGTGATGACGATGGGTTCGGCACCAGCGGCGGCGCAGCAGAGGAGGGTGATGAGGCCGATGGGGCCGGCGCCGCAGACGAGGACGGGGTCCCCGAGGCGGACGCTGGCGCGCTCCATGCCCGCTAGGGCGACGCTGAGGGGTTCGAGCAGCGCGCCGTTCTCGTAGCTCATGGTGCCGATTTTATGGCACCAGACGGCGGGGTGGGTGACGTAGCGGCGGAGCAGGCCGTCGACGGGTGGGGTGGAGAGGAATTGCATGCGTTCGCAGCCGTTGTACCGGCCGGTGAGGCAGGGTTCGCAGCTGTTGCAGATGAGGCCCGGTTCGATGGCCACGCGGTCGCCTACTTTCAGGTGAGTGACGGAGGGGTGGGCGGCGAGGATTATGCCCGCGGATTCATGGCCGAGGATATGGGTTTTCTCGACGACCATGGGGCCGATGCGGCCGGCGTGCCAGAAGTGGACGTCGGAACTGTAGAAAAGTCAAGATTTGGTGATTTGGTTATTGACGGAAGCATAGAGAATAGAAAGGAAGCAGAATTTGCAAATGGGCAGGGAAAGAGGATGGGGAGGAGAGAGGAGAGAGGACGAACCCGCAGATACCAGTGCTCTTGATAGCAATCGTGACTTGGCCATCCTTGAGATCTTCGCCTTTCTTGATGGTCTCGAGGCTTGGTTCTGACTCGGCAACCCAGAGTTCGTGGGCTGGGTTGGTGTAGACGCCGACGTTGGACTTGGTGATTGTGCTTGTAGTCGACATTATGAGGTTGGGGAGGAGGAGAAGAGGGGGAGAGAGCAGAGCTGGTAGGTCTTGTGAAGACCCTTCCTTATATGGCTATAGATGCTCTGGAGGATTGGTGGGGTACCAAGAGTCTCGAAGCGCTCAGGCGCACCAGTAGCAGAAGAGAGGCGGTTGTTGGCAGTGCAGCTGGATGGCGACGGGCAGGCCGGTGGTGGGTGTTGGGATTGGATCTCTTGCACTTTGAGCAATTAGGTTTAGGAGAAGGTAGAATATGTTGACATTGGACAGAAGCGAATCCACCGGAGGGGGTTGAACATACGAGAAAATGATTCTGATGCCTGGATGGAGACTAAACATCATCATAGCGGGGTAGTCAACAAAGTAGTGTAGATACTCGTACCCCGCCAGCCGTTATCAGGCCACATAAATACATCGACCATAAAGTACTGTACTCCACTGAGGAAACAGTGCGACATGTACTACTGCTGCCATACAGATAGGCCACGCTTTCCAGGACCATACCACATCTCTCGGATGAAGAGTGACAGACTCGATGACTCGCAAGATGATCAGCTGATTGATGATTCAGCTGTCGTTCAGTCTCACCATTAGTGGTGTACGTGGTCGAGTGGTTGATCCTTGCAGCCGATGGTTTATGGGACCCGCACAATCTTCGAACGGCGGAAAGGAGCAGCAACCATGGACTGCTGCATGTGTGTGGGCGGGTAGGATGGGTGCAAATGCGAAAACGAGGGGATTGCATGTTGAGACAAAGGGAAAAATGCATCCGTAACTCTCTTTGTTCACAAGTTTAGAGTCTCCCTTGTCTCAGCATCAGATGAATTCAGAAAATATGAACCGACATTTCGCATCCAATTTAGTTCTTGCAAGGGTACAAGGAGGCCAAATAGCTGGATGCCGAAAAGAAAGATCGATTCGGTGTGTTTCCTTTCCTTCAGTTGTCGCAGAGCTTCATTACTGAATCATGATCTCAGCGGTCAGCGCCAATAGATGTGGCCCGGACTGCAGAGCCTCCAAGTGGAAGAGCGGGACACGTCAAGCAAGACACAAATCTACACCGGAGTGTACTAACTGTGACTGAGGTGAGGACGAGATACAGCGGGGGTCAAGAGGAAGCCTCAATCACAACTAGTCGAGACCGTCTAATAGAAACCGACGAGGACGCTGAGAATGGAACCCTTACTCGTGTTCTGTCACGGTCAATACTCTTCAAGTCGGGTTCTAGGCCGAAGCAGGAGAGTGAATCACAGTTGAGAGTCAATGAGTCGACATTGCAGAATGAAAGCCAGGCGTTCTGGAAAAGCTTCAACCAACGTCTTATCAAATTGACATCCAGTCTCTTCACTAGCCATCGACGGACACTTTCCGAAGGATTTACGAATTTGAGGTCTGCAATAACCGGTAAGCAACGAGGGTTCCACAGAGCCCTACCAAAAGCTTGCCAAACTGTCTGGTTGCTTATCAAAACAACTATAGCCTACCCATGGACCTTCCTCCGTTATCTGTTGATTGTCATCGCGCTCAGCTTCTTTGCATATGGTTGCTTTGTATTCTTCTGCTGCCTTCCTCTCATGTCTAAGAATTACTCCTCCACCTCCTCGCTTACTCGCTCACCCCCTCCCGTTTCAATTAAGGTCGAGAATTCTTTGATCAACAGAGAAGAAATCTGGAAAATCCATGGTGACTGGGGTTACGCCATCCGCGATCGGTACTATACCTTACGTCAGATGGGCGCGATTGATCGTCGCATTCTCGGCAGTCGAGTTTCTACTATAATCAACGCCTCCTCCCTCTCATCCAGGGAAGAACTACTCCAGGACCTTACTTCATACATATCAGCTAGCAACTCCGCAATTTTGAAATTCGCTACGTTTCACAAGAACGTTAACGAATTACTAGGCTATTGGATGGCCAGCATATGCAAAGCTGCAATGTTTGACTCGCCTCCACCCAAGCATCGCGAACAAAGACTCGTGCATGATTATATCGAGCATATCGCCCCGCAATTCGCCCATGTTAATACCTCTGGCTTCCAGTTCCTAGACTCACTACAGTCCATAAACGACCACGCCATAAAGTTGAAAGCCGGGTTGGCGAAAGAATATGCGAATATATTCGGTACACGCGCCCAGATCATCGGGAACCGCAGTTTCTGGGATAGGCGGTCGTGCGCCCGAGGGTTCCCAATGACAGATACGCTTGAGGTAGAGACGCAAATTGACATTCTGAGAACCATCCAGCCAGTCGTTGCAGAAGTGGTGTCCTTTGCAGGGCATCTTCTTTCGACACTACAACCGATCCGCAAGGATCTCGAACAACTGATTGAAGATACCTTGAAGTTAAAGGACCGCGTGTACAACCCTTGGTATGGCCTTTTGTACGAAATTTTAGATAAAATCGGAAAACATAACATCGACGGAGAGCTTGACTCGGAAGGGGAGGAACTTGGGGTGAAGGGCTTAGCGACTGCTTGCCGGAGGTGGGGCGCTTTCCAGAAATCATTTGACCAGAGCAGACCGTCAAACCGAGGGAAGGCAGATGACAGGAGGGAGTCAAAAGTTTACGAAGCGCTAGAAATGCTGTTCCTGGATATGGGTTTGAAAAATCCTTCTTGAACAAAGGAACATCTAAGTTTTAATTCCACCAGAGAAAAGGTGTCGTGTTCACGAGTGACTTGGTCTTACTCCCACGTACCATCAAGCAAACCTCATCTCTTTCTTGTTTTCCTTTTCATGCTTTCCCAGGTCCCAGAAACCGGCGCCGCAGCGCGTCTGCAAACGCTTGCCCGTTGTATCATCCATATGTTCTCTTTAAAGATGCGCTCTCATGATCATTTACGACGGCGCTGCCGGGCTGTAGACATGGAAGTTTGGTTCCTTAGCAGATCACCGGCTTCGCGCGGAAGTATGTTTCTGGGAAGAAGTCGCAGTCGCGTACGCTGGTAAATGTGAGAAGTGGCAATTTCAAGGCATCTATGTGGTGTTTTTGGCTGAAGTCAAGAACTTGAGTAGGACTGGCGTCAGAGCAAGCGCCAGGGCCGGTGCCGCGGAGATCTTACCCAAAAAAACCAAAGCCATAGCAAAACGCCTTTATATTTCTACTCTGAATGAGCGTTTCTAGATATTCCATGCTTTGACGCCGGTAGCACCACTGTGGGCTAGATGCTTGGGTAAACGTTAAACCGATTGATCGGTTCAGTCACATCATCCCTCTTGCTTTGTCCGATAAGCAAGCATTTTGAAACCTCAAGAAGTGATTTCGCGCTTGATGTAACCCTTATGAAGTCGAAATAAATATATGGGTTATGCAGGTGTTGAGCGAAGAGTGTATAATAGGTGGGGGCCCTGATAGGTAAAGTGTGCAGGGGAAATCGCAGTTGGCTATCGACCAGCCTCGCGGTCGCAGGAGACATGCGAAATGTCTGGTATTAGAAAATCAATCCTTGCAGGTTTTGTGATTTAGAGAGAGATGTAAGAGAAAAGATGTCATACCACGCTCTTCATAGATGTCGTTGAAGGACCTATCATACTTGAGACGTCTACACAGCCACACCTCCTCTTTCGAACGCTGATGTTTATGGATGGCCAATCGGTTGTCGAATGGACTGGGGAGGCTTAAATAAGGCGCGCGGAGGTAGCGTGCCCTGTCGTCTGGACTTCTTCTCCCAATGAAATTATCAACTTTCACGAGTCAAAGCATGTAAGCGTATGACGTTCGGTAGAGAACCTTACTGCGGTATATTTCCCTAGGACCTGAGAGAGCATTCGGAATTGTTATTGCTCACTTTAACGGATTCTTTAGAATTCGGCACCCAAACGTTGTGCATACTGGCTGTAAAACGTACGCAGTGATGGGAAAAATCGAGTCTTCCAGGCCTGCGCTGCCTGATGAAACCCATTTCGCTTACCGAGTGAGTGGTATACCAGAGGGTCTTAGTATAGAGGAGACGACTCGGCTTCTCGAGCAGTCTTTGGCTGTCACAGACTTGAAAGTCGAGTCTCTAGCGATGGATTCCAATGGATGCCAGGGACAAGTAGCCACCATAACTCTGAATACTCCGTCCAAAAAGCTTCGAGGCAAATCAGATGAATGGGATCTTCGCGCAGTCGCATCACAGTTAGCTTCTGGATACATCGTCGTCGATAAACATTTCCATGGCTTTACCCCATTATACGCTCCAAAGGAGGAAGATCATACGGTCGAGTAAGCAAGCCCCATATCTCTACGTTCCCCCAGTATGTCGCGAGTTCAGTGGAGGTCTTGGGATGAGGTTTATGCGCGAATTCCTATGTAACTCGGGTTTTCCGCGTTGCAAGCACTAATCTAACAAATACACATAGCTGCATTGCAATATCGGGCCTTGGAGCGCATGCATTCGGCTCATGGAAGGCTCGAAACAGTTCGTACATGTGGTTAAGAGATGCGCTTCCTCGCGATCTTCCGAAAGCCCGCGTGCTCATCTACGGTTACGAGAGCACAGTCGCTGGAAGTGAAAGCTTCCAGAACCTTGGAGATATTGCCTCCAGCTTCCGTGCTTCTCTTAAAGAGGTCACAAGTAACATGACACTGATGCGACCTTTCATCTTTATTGCGCACAGCCTGGGGGGCCTTGTGCTCAAGCAAGCCCTACTACAGATGGCTATTAGTGAAGATGAAGATGATGCACGCCACCTCAAGGAGACTTTTGATATACTTTTCTTTGGTGTACCTAATCAAGGTATGGAGCTCAGCTCTCTGTATCCAATGGCACATGGCCAGTTGAACATGGCGTTTCTCTCTACGTTGGACAGAAATAGTGTTCATCTCCAAAATCTTGTGACGGAATTCAATAGAATTGTTCTGAGTGACACTAGAGTTATGTCCTTCTACGAAACATGCACGTCCCCGACGGCTAGACAAGAATCTCCGGGGAGATGGAGTATGTCAGGTGAACATGCTGTGCTCGTTGACCGCTATTCAGCAACGAGTAGTCGTTCATCGAATAAGACTCATCCTATCAACCGAAACCACTCTGATATGGTCAAGTTTAGAAGAATGGACAATGTATACAACACAGTGCGTGGTTATCTCAAGAAATCTGCGAAACACGCGCCAGCAGTCATGTACAATGAATCCAAGAAACTGCTGGCCAACCCATCTACATCAACACCTGTCGAGCCTCAAGAATATCCCAGCGTCAATGTTCAGAATCCACAACCTACAAGGTCTGTCTCGAACCTTCCCGAAACCAACGACGTGACGACGTTGCGTTTCAGAACAAATGAATTCTCAGCATCGGCAGAAAACTCAGATATCTCCAGTGAAGCAGTAAATAACGGAACAAGGCCTATCTCGAACCTCCCAGAATCCAGTGACGAGATCACAACGCCTTTTAGAACAGAAGAACTTTCGACATCAATAGAGAGTCTGGACATATCTCGTGAAGCAGTAATCGGCAGAGCAGTTGCGAGAACAGACCAAGGAGTTAGTCTTGAAGAGCAACAAAGAGCTTTACAAGCTCTTAGCACAGCAGGCTTCAAGATGAAGAACTCACAATTCTCACTAGACGAAGCACTCCCCTGGGCAGTCCAGCATGGGAACGAGGCTGTAGTTCGATGGCTACTGCAAGAAGCAAAAGAGAATCCAGCAGACATTGGTTTATACTTCCCTTTAGCTTTAGATCGCCAGCCGCTTCTTAATATAGCGGCTTCCGAGAATTTCCAATCTATAGCGTGGCTACTTCTCGATTGGGGTGCCAATATCAACGCAAAAAACTGGGAGGGGCAAACTGCATTACATCGTGCAGCATGGAAGGGACACGAAGCAATAGTGCTTTTGCTGCTAGAAAGAGGTGCTGATATCAATGCAAATGATGTGAATGAATTTACTTCATTACATCATGCAGCAGAGTACGGACACGAAGCAATAGTGCATTTGCTGCTAAAAAGAGATGCTGATATCAACGCAAAAACCCAGTTGGGAATGACTGCATTACATCTTGCAGCTAGTTGTAAACACGAAGCAACATTGCGTTTACTGCTAGAAAGAGATGCTGATATCAACGCAAAACCCCGGTCGAGAAAGACTGCATTACATCTTACAGCTGTTTGTGAACACGAAGCAACATTGCGTTTACTGCTAGAAAGAGATGCTGATATCAACGCAAAACCCCGGTCGAGAAAGACTGCATTACATCTTACAGCTGTTTGTGAACACGAAGCAATAGTGCGTTTACTGCTAGAAGAAGGTGCTGATATTAACGCAAAAGATTTGCGTAAACATACTTCATTACATATTGCAGCACAGTACGGACACGAAGCAATAGTGCATTTGCTGCTAGAAAGAGATGCTGATATTAACGCAAAAAGCCTGGTGGGGCAAACTGCATTACATTGTGCAGCAGGGCACGGACACGAAGCAACAGTGCATTTGCTGCTAGAAAGAGGTGCTGATATCAACGTAAAAACCCCGGGGGGGGAAACTGCATTACATTGTGCAGCAGGGCACGGACACGAAGCAACAGTGCATTTGCTGCTAGAAAGAGATGCTGATATCAACGCAAAATGCCAGGTGGGGCAAACTGCGTTACATCGTGCAGCAGAGCACGGACACGAAGCAACAGTGCATTTGCTGCTAGAAAGAGGTGCTGATATCAACGTAAAAACCCCGGGGGGGGGAACTGCATTACATGATGCAGCACAGTACGGACACAAAGCAATAGTGTGTTTGCTGCTAGAAAGAGGTGCTGATATCAACGTAAAAGCTGAGCATGGGGGAATTGCATTACATTATGCAGTGTATCAGGGATACGAAGCAATAGCAAGATTACTGCTAGAGAATGGTAGTGATATTCATGCAATTCATGCGAATGGGAAAACTGCGCTTCATATAGCTATGTCCGATGGTAATATGCGGATTGTGCACTTATTACTCAAGAAAGGAGCAAATCCTAATGCACGTAACTATCTTCACGAAACTCCGCTTGACGTGGCAAGAAAAAAAGGGAAGATGACTGTCGTTAAGCTACTCGAACCCCTTACCAGGTAGACTCGCCAACGACTTTCCTTGAATTTTTTGGTTGGCAACGGCGTTCAATATGATAAGCATTATTACTACTTGGGGTGCTACAGAACATGTAGAGGCTACGAAGGATGTTACGAGTATAAGATAGATTTCAGATGCCACATTCAGACACATATGGGAGCCGTGCACCCCGAGTTTTCTGAACCACTGCCGATAGACAGCAAACCAGTGCTAGCATAGTGCCAACACCTCCGACTTGTTCCTCGTTCTGTCCTTGGGTTCAGCATCTTGTCTGAGTTGACAGAAAGATCTATTCCAAGGTCGTTTTGTTTCCGCTCAAGAAGCATGACCAACGATGGATGTTTACAAGAAGAGAAGAACCATGGACATACACATATGGACTTATCTTGCTACGGTTAAGAAAGAAAATCATAGCTGTTGCACGGAACTCGCATACCCCTCAACAAGTCTACGATGGTCATTTGAAGTGGTCTAATTCTTGTTGAAATTCTCGATCTCGAAAAACCTACAAATATACGAAAAACCAACCTTAGCATTGCCACAAATTGGGCAAACTCCCATCAACAAGAAAGCACAGCCAGCAACCAAGCTCGGGCCCAAACATAGGAAGACAGTACAACCGCTTCGGTGAGTCAGAACCTTCCGCCACGGTCCTTGCAACGAAACGCTCCCCGTTGCTCAAGGTATCTGTCAGCGCTTCCACGTCGAAGAGGCACTCGAGCGGGTTGCTGTTCCCCTGGGACATACTGGCCGCTAAGCTTGGCGAGAGATGCGTGATGGCGTAATCCCTTGTCTGAGCGCTGGAAAAACCCATGATGAAATAGTTCTTGTGGAGATCTTTGAGGGCTTGTAGAGCTCTGTCTTTTTGTAAAGATGCAGAGGCACTGTTTGTTTTAGGAACGTCACGTATCGTTCTCTGGATGCCGAGGCGGTCCATTTCTTCGTGTGCGATCTCGAGCCAGACGTCGATATCTCCATTGGGGACTTCTGGATCAGGCTCGACCTCGAGAATGTTGATGAGGTTCGTGACGTCCAGCTGTCCGGTGAAGCGATGGCTGGCACAGGAAAGAACGCCACTGGAGTCGATGAGATCGCCTTCAATGAGGACGTGATGGGTTTGACTCTCACCAGAACCTATGGTTTGGATTTCCCACGGCTTTTCGAGGTCTGAGTCATCGAGGAACAACGCCTCACCTTCTGCTATGCTGTCCTGCGGTACTAAATCGAAAGTTGTGACGCGGATGGGATGTCCTGAGATTTGCAGATCGAGGATACAGAAGGAGCTAAGGAGATGAGGGACATACTCTATAACCATGGTTAGACTGCTCTGATCGGATTTGGCCTTTACAGGAATATAGATGAGTGTTTCAACAGAATCCATACTTGTGTTTGAGCCTGGACGAGTTCCGGCCTTCAAGTACTCGGCCCTTGGTTCGCTGGCAACTAAAGTGCTTTCGCTGTTAATATCGTCGATGTCTGAGGACTGAGAGATGCTAGACGTTCTGTTCAGTGCAGAACCCTCGCTGACAGTGGGGCTCGTAATGGACCTGTTTCTCGAGCTTTTCAGGTTCTCCCGTCCATTGACTCTGCGAAGAGTATGAGTTTTGGTCGGAATCTCGCGTATCATACAGGGGATCTGGAGTGGTCCGCTGTTTGTGGGCTCATCGGGCACAAGAATGCTGTAGCGGACTCGAAGAGTGTCTGATGAATTCGGAGTTCCTGGGCGGCGGGGTTTCGCTTGCCCTAAAGAGTTCTGGAGCGCTTCTGACCACTGTTCTCCATAAAGGCTTGAAGTGAAGTCTGGCATCAGTGAAAGACGGTTCACGTCTGGTAGTTGGGGCGGAGGAGCAAACTTTCTCTTCATGATATCCGGCAGAGGGTAGCCACCCACTGGTAGTGGGATGTATCTTTCCCTCGGGAGATGGAGGGCCTTCTTGATGGAATCCTTAACGCTCTCGCGTCTACTTAGTCTGGTTGTCATTGTGGCTTGGTTTGGGGTGATATATCCGGTTTGTAGTAGACTGTCAATACCAGGGAAGTATGTGGTAAGACAAGCAAACGAGAGCACACGGTGTAGAGATGGAACATCATGAAAAGGGACATATATGAGACTGTGAGACCAACAAAGCTTTGGGCGGAGCAAGGCACAAAGACATTGTATGCGTCAACAAAGCAAGACACTCCTGATGAAAGAACCAAAGGCGAGTTCTGAATCGGTTTATGTACAGTTGGGACAAAGACCAGATGGAACATCGCAGTGATGGTTCCAAAAGGTTGAATAAGGGAATAGAATATACAGTCCCGCGTGATAGGATAGAAGTGTGCTGGCAAGTCGATATCAATGGCTAGAGTGCGACATTTCCAATGACACTGTAAAAGTCTTTGCTCTTTCAAATGGAGATGGAAATGGAAACGGATGAATGCAATTTGTAGCGTCTCCAGCGGTGGCATTAGACTTGACCAGTTGCTTCATAAGACCCAACTACCAATAGAGTTGACGAGACGAAAGGGTCATTTTGCTCCACCGAACAAGATCAACAGCCTTCTTGCATTGCAACTCTCCAGACTAGCTTGCTTGACAACATGGTATTTCGAGTAAACCCCCGAGAGCATCTAAGAAAGCGTGCAATGTGTTCGCGGAGTGACTTGTACCTAGCGTGCCTAGCAGGGCTAGCTCGCCTACTTTAAAGTGTCGATGGCTTTTCCGCGCCCACAACCATTAGAGCAACCTTACACAGTAAACCACTAATCGTTCGACGAGTATGGCTGGGCGCGCGAAGAAATCTACGAAAAAGTTCGAGAAGAACCACTTGAAGGATACCATTGAGAAGCGAAAAGAGTTTGCCAAGATAAAGCAACGCCAGCAAATCAAGGCGAAGAAACAGGCTCGAAATGCTAGTGACTATGCTAAGGTGTCGGATGATGAGGAATCTAAGCCAGCACCGAAGGCTGGGGCCCAGGCAAAAGGGCAAACTCAAGACTTTAGTAAAATGAGTGTTGACGAATTCTTTCAAGGCGGCTTCCAATTGCCCGAGCAAAAGAAAAAGCCCAAGTCGGTGGGCAAGGCGAAGGACGTACCGCAGAAGATTAGGAAAAGAAAGCGGGAAGCTACGCAAGCGGGGAGAGATGAGGACTCGGGCATGAGTTCTTCTGACGAGGTCGTCGATGCCTTCAGCGACGAGGAGCCCGGTTCTGATGTGGATGGGCCAGAAACACACAAGGAAGATTTGGATGCTTTAAAAGAGAAAGACCCAGAATTCTACAAGTACTTGAAAGAGAACGACGCTGAATTGCTAGACTTTGCCGAAGATGACCTGGCGGAGGTTGATCAATTGAGTGAAGAAGAAGCGCCAAAGAAGAAGCGGAAGAAGAGTAAGGAAATTGGGGAGAAACAGGAAGAGCAAGAAGCTGTTACGGAGTCGGACGTTACAATGGCTATGGTGAACAAATGGAAGATTGCCTTGTCGGAGCAGCACTCATTACGGGCCACACGCCAGGTGGTTCTGGCATTTAGGGCTGCTGCCTATGTTAATGATGAAGGTGGGAAGGAGCATAAATATTCTATCGCAAGCCCAGAGGTCTACCATCAGCTACTAGTAGTAGCGCTCGAACACGTCCCAGGCGTCCTCAGCCATCATTTGCCAGCAAAGGAGTCGAACTCCGGCAAAGTGCGTATCTCGACCGATTCTAAGAAATTCCGTACATTGTCACCGTTGCTGAAATCCCATGCCGCGTCGATCCAACATTTGCTGGAGAACCTCTCAGATGCTCCGACAATCAAGCTTACGCTCTCGTCGCTGCTGCCATTGCTTCCCTATCTCCTCTCCTTTAAAAAGGTCCTCAAATCTCTAGTAAAGACAACTGTCAACATCTGGTCCGACCCCGCAAGCACCGAAGCAACGCGCATCACCGCTTTTCTTCTCCTGCGCCGCCTCGCTGTCATCAGCGACGCCTCTCTCCGTGAAGCGGTTCTTAAAACCACCTACCAAGGCCTCGTCAAAGGTAGCCGCACAACAAACATCCATACTATTTCCGGCATTAACCTCATGAAAAACTCCGCTGCCGAACTCTGGGGCCTGGATCCCAACATTGGCTACACAACTGGCTTTACCTATATCCGACAGCTCGCGGTCCATCTGCGCACCAGCGTCACACACCCAACAAAGGACTCCTACAAAAGTATCTACAACTGGCAATACACTCATTCCCTCGACTTCTGGTCCCGCGTCCTCTCCTCCCATTGCACCGCCCCATCCTCCCCTCTCCACCCTCTCATCTACCCGCTGGTACAAATCAGCCTCGGCGCCCTCCGGCTCATCCCAACACCCACCTACTTCCCCCTCCGCTTCCACCTCACACGCTCCCTCCTCCGCCTCTCCCTCGCAACAAGCACCTACATCCCTCTCGCCCCCTCTCTCCTCGAAGTCCTCAACTCCCCCGACCTCACCAAACCTCCCAAACCCTCCACCCTTAAGCCCCTCGATTTCAACACCGCCCTGCGAGCGCCAAAATCCTACCTCCGCACCCGCGTGTACCAAGATGCGCTGGGCGCACAAATCACAGAACTCTTGGGCGAGTTCTTCGCCATCTGGGCTAAGCATATCGCATTCCCCGAACTCGCCCTTCCCCCCACCGTCCTCCTAAAACGCTGGCTCAAATCCGCCACATCCGCCCCCTCTCGCTCCAACCCCAAATCAACCGCCACCAACTCCAAAGGCAAGGGCAACAAAAACTCAAAACTAAACTCCTACCTCTCCCTCCTCGTCGCCAAGCTCGAATCAAACGCCCGCTATATCGAGTCCCACCGCCGAAACGTGACTTTCGGCCCTAGCGATCGCGCGGGCGTGGAGGGGTTTTTGAGGGATACGAACACGGAGGAGACGCCGTTGGGGGCGTTTGTGGTGGGGGAGAGGAGGAGGAGGGAGGAGAGGGAGAGGGTCGTTGTTGAGGGGAGGGTGAGGGAGGAGGGGAGGGGGAAGGGGAGAGAGGAGAGGGAGGCGGAGGTGGATGATGGGGTGGGGAAGGGGGAGTGGGACGGGGAGAGCGAGATGGAGGAGTGACTGCAGCAGGAGGCTACTAGATGACATGTGACGAATGATCCAGATAGGAGCCACCAGTATCTCACAGGCACATCACCAAATCACCCAATCGTCCACCTCACATCACATCTCTCACGTCAACACATCTCACCCCGAGAAACTCACAGCTCAATCAACCCCATAATTAACTACAAAGCCTATCCGACCATCCCCGCAGCGCTGACCCCAGCCCAGCCCAGCCCAGCAATGTACACAACCCCCCGTCAAACTATCGTTCCATATATCCCACATTCTTGATCTATGTACGACGACCACCACCGCTCTCCCACATCTGCATTTGCATTAGTCCCCATCGGTTCACCACCCGCTAAGCATCCGCCACACCGCGCGCACAAGACCGGACGAAAGCAATTCCCGCCGCTAATTTTAGAAAAAAAAGATTATCATAGTCAACACTCAAAAACCAGTTTTCGGGCCCGCCCGCCCGCCCGCCTCTGATACGAAGAGAAGAGAAGTAAACCGCAGTGAGGGGAATCTTTGTAAGAATAAAGAGGTCCCTAGCGCCGGTTGCAATGCTGAAAATTGTTGTTCTGGATCTGAGCGAAGGGGGAAGGAAAGGAGAACCTATGTACTGGAGGAATGGAATGAAAGCTTAGAGGATCGGGAGTTGTATCATCGTGTTTCTTGATCGGCCGGGGCTGGGGGTTATCTCATCATATTTTCGCCCGGGAGAGCTCCGACTGGGAAGTTGAGGTTCCGGCCCTGTTGCATGTTCGGGTTTGTGATGTCGATCATAGAATCCGGTTTTAGATTGGGTTTTCCTTCGTTGTCACAAGCTGGGGAGTGGTTCTTGTGGTATTTGAGGCCGTTGAGGTTCTTGTAGCGCTTGCCGCAGACATCGCAGCGGTAGGGTTTGTGCTTTTCCATGCCGAGGGTTCCTGGGTACGGGTTGAGAGTCTCGGGGTCGACGATGGAGAAAGTGCCGTTGTCGTTTGCGGCGAGCTGTTGGGTGTTGTGGCCGTGCTGGTTCCGGTGTTAATTGCAGTTATAAATCCACACTGTTAGAGACTTACGCTTTTGTGGTATTTCAATCCGTTATGATTTTTGTATGCCTTCTCGCAACCAATTACGGGACAGTGGAACGGTTTGGGAATACCGTGATCTGGCTGCGGCTCCGGAACACCGGCCATCCGTTGCTGTTCTCGAATCGTCCTTGCAAGGTCACTATTTTCGCTGTATTGGTCTTCGCCCAACTGAGAAGACGACGAGGTTGTTTGAGGATTGTTGAAACCACCATTGAGACTGAAAAGCCGTTTTGCGGGTTCGTCAATGCAGAGATCGACCATTTCATTCCTGTTACCGAAACCGTATCCACCAAAGCCTTGGTATTGGCTTTGCATGAATCTTTGGTTGTTGGTCATAGACATGTTTCCAATGTTTCCAACGAAGTCAGGATCAAGTTCTCCAGGCGTACCAGGAGCGGATGAGTCGGGCGTATTCATATACTGCTGCTGTTGGGAAAGAGGATGTGTGCTCAAGGTTGGTGTATTGACTGAAGATACTGTGGGGTTGTTCTGAAACATACCACCGCTCCTGCCAGCAGATATTGGTGTACTTGGCTGCGAATTACGCAATCCTTGATGGGTTTGGAGAGGGTTGCCCATGGACAGCGTATTGAGGTTTAATGGCGGTACCCGAGCTGACGCTGATTGGCCAAACTGCGAGCGTTGCATCATCCGAGGTTGGTCTTGTAAAGGATATTGTGTTTGCTTTAGATTTGAGATAGGAGTAGTGACCTCGTCGTCCATTTCCATGTCCTGCACGGCATCCATATCTTGGGTTGGCAGAGCTTGTGTCTGGGGATAGCTCGCTACTGGGTACTGCTGGGCATTGCGTGAGGCAATTGGCGTAGTAGAGCGCTGCATCGTTGGGGAAACATGATGCGCCTTCGACGTATCGATCTGTTGCGGTTGTTGCCGAGCCCTTTCCTGCACGGCTGCTGCTGCCCCCCGAGCGATGGCGGCTTTGCTGTCAGGAGGGGCGCTCTGATTCGAGGTTTGCTTTTGTGTTGATGTCGACACCTGTTGGGCGTGATGCTCTTCATAGTGCTGTAGGAGCTCGTGTAAAGTAGGTAATGTCAATCCACAGCATGAGAAGTCTCGCATAAAATTCGCTTCGAGTTTTGGGAGATATGACGAGGAGTGGAATGACGGGGATTGGTAAGCAAAAGGTGATGTTCCCTGCATAATGATACTAAGAAGCGTCAGCAATGTTGACAAGTATTCCAGACTCATAGTCTCCTAGAGCAGGAGAGCAAGTTGACAAGGAGGGCCTGCGCGAATCATCGTTACAAGAACAGAAGCATGTTGCAGCAGCGCTTCCATATGACTGCGTGAAACAAGACGATTACCATCCACGGAATGGGTCAGACTCTCAAACAAGATTGGGGACGTACTCGTCACGGATCCAACTCCCAACAGACACTCCACCCCAACTCATTCCTTGTACCAAGCTGCCGGCTAAGCTTTCTCGCCTTGGCTTCCCCCAATTCGATGTGTCCATGGATATCGACTGCGCCCCTCCCTCTGATTGTGAATCTAGTCCAGTCATACCTCCGTTGGCAGATTCTCGCTGGCGAAAGCCGCCACCGAAACCCTCGGCATTGCCACCACCAATATCTAATGCAGGCGTTGGCCGGGTTTCATTTCCTGTGGTTGACTGAAGGGCGGATGTTAAGTTCGAGGTTTGATGATGCCGGGGAGAGGCTGAGCCGTTCCGCGAAGGTGTGGCAATATTGATCGGTGATGACCGGCCGGCCATGTCTCGATGCCCCAAAGAGTCGGTGAAGAGTGGAAACGTCGAGTCCTCGATGTCTGATTCTAAGAGTGTGGAGTCAACGTAGGAGCTCCCGCCTCCCACCAAGCTGCTTGGCGGTTTGCGATACCACGAGAAGAGCAGGTCTTTCTCCTTTTCCTTCTCCGACTTCCGCCGGTATGCAGCGTCGAAACCTTTGGGAGTGCCGATGGGAGTAGTTTCGGCGGTCGAGGCACGTTCGAGGTCACTGGTCGCAGGCGAGAAGTGCAGAGGAGGTGGGGTCTCCCGTGAATCCAGCTTAACGGGCGTGCTGTGGTGGATGGAACAAGCGGTGTATTAGACTGAGGCAGTCGAGAAGGCTGCTTCTCGATGTTTCCAAGCCGATGCTAGACAGAATGAGTTTTCAGTAAGTGGAAGTTTGCAGGTTATATGGCCTCGTTCTGTTATGGCAGCCTGTAGGTAGAGCGTAGCCAACGATTGGCATATGACAACGGGGGAAAGTCCGAGGCGGCTATGAGGATACAATACGGGTGCTCGTTCCTCGGTTCGTGGCAACGGCCAATTAGTAATAGATGAATAGACGCAACAGCGCTCTCGAATTAATATGGGAGATATTGTGGATTGATTTTCTGGCAAGATGATTTGTTTTCTCAAGGAATACGGTAATACTCGCAAGGTATGTACTCAGGTTAAAAGTAAAGAGTAGTAAACATGCAAACGGGGCTGCGGATGGGAAATGAAATGACGGTGTTTCGCGTGGAAATAAGCTTCTTCTAGAACGACTTGTAGGGCTTTCTTTCTTTAAAAGCTCCCACGCTCCCTAGCCCTTCCCACCACGCACGCGATACGTTTAAAATAGTTTGTGGGTAAGGTAGGTAGGTAGCTACCTTAGGTAGGTACGGAGTAGAACCGAAGTCCATCTGGGCTTTCGTCTGTTAGCAACGGTTTCGTTTCGTCGATATGCGAAGAGAAAGATATAGGAGTCATCTTGATGCAGAATGCAGAAAATGTTGTTCTTTGCGAATGAGGGCTGGATTGTTTCACCAAGAATACTCCCTTGGCGTTGGTAATCTATCTAGAACTACATGCCAATGCCATTTCCAGAGAACCAACCATCATTACGGGAATCAATCAGGCTTTCTTGCGTTCTCGCACTGGGGAAAGAAGCCATGATCCGTCCCTACAGCGAATGAAGGACCAATTACGGATGGTTCCGATGGACGATTATGCTTCTAGGAGGAGAATGAATGGCAACCTGCATTGCATCTATTGCATCTATTGAGTCTATTGAGTCTATTGGTTAGCTTTCCATGTTCAAACTGAGGAAATTGGATATGATCAGGCCCAAACATAGATAGGGTATAGGTAAGGTGGCTAAGGTATGTTCATGGCACTAGGGTAATTAATAACCTCGCTTAGCAGCGTTTGTCGGGGACTGAGGTGGGCAGGTGGCACTTCTTGCCCACAATAAGATACAATCTCAAGAACGCTCCCAAGCAGCTTCACCAAGCAAAAAGGTGGAGAAGAGAAAAAGAAGTGTGTCGTGACAAAACAAACAGAGCGCTGTTAGTATCTTGAGACCATACTTCAATCGAGAGTAGTGCAGTCTTGATATTCCGCAGCATGATCATCCCGGTTAAGTAATGCTATGAGACATTCGAATATATTCTATGGACGTTACGATGGCAAATGGCAGAGACGACAGTCAGCATTCGGCTCGAAATCCCGTTGATCCCTCTACGGATCTAAAGCCTGAACTATCTTCGGAGACCGTGGCCAAGACTGTCCATCCCCAGCAAACTCGGTTTGACGAGGATTCCGCAGTTACTAAGGCCGAAAAGTATGAAAGACATGCGGATGCTCGAGGGATCGATGAATTACCGTCGAAGCGCATCAAGTTGGACCCGACTGCCGGCGCAGTGCAGATAGATCAAAACCTCACTCCGAGTGAAAGGCGAAAGGGAGTTGCTCCAGTCAAGGCAGAGTCTGCGTCTCTGCGTCGTTCGTTAAATTAATATCTGACACGTTCAGATTCATTGTGCACCCGCCAGGAAGCAGGGCGGACAGCAGTGCAACTGTTCCAGATGACGACGCAGCCGAAGGATCTCATCATCTAGAGCAGTCGAGTGAAAGTCGAGGCGGTAAGAAGCGAGATAAATCCAAAGGCCAGAATACGAATCGTAAATTTGGATCTTCCAGAGATCAAGTAGGGTTGTGTCAGAGTCGTGCCAACTCCCCAGAATTCCATCCTGGTACATGTCGATATGGTGATGATTGCAAGTTCGAACATGATGTGCGAAAGTATTTGAAAGATTGGAAGAGAGAGGATCTAACGACCTTTGGTGGGATCTGCCCAATCTGGGCCGCAAAAGGGAAATGCCATGTGGGTTGGAAGTGTCGTTTTGTCGGCTCGCACATGAGGGAAGCGGAAACCGACGACGGAAGGAAAGAGTTGGTATTAGTTGAAGATGAAAGAAAGATTGGTAACTTGGCGACGCCCGCTGTCGAGTCAAGCGACATAGGAACACTGAACACCTTGTCGACCCAGGACAAAGCGGATTTGATGAAACGGAGAATCAAAACGCCTAAAGCTGATGAGTATAACGAATGGCTAGATAAGAGTGGTAGAGAGGTCGATCAGGCCTCTCAACGAGATCCAAGAATGGATCAGAAACTCGACAGTCCATATACTGACATTGTGGACGGTCTGCAACGGGGAGATACAAGAGAAGACAATAGAGCTCAATACACTGAACCTCCATTTCTGCCTTCGGAAAAACGCAAGATATACTTTGGACCAGAAACACCAGTGCTTGCTCCGTTAACCACACAAGGTAACCTTCCATTCCGTCGACTGTGCGTCGGCCTTGGTGCTCAGATCACATATTCAGAGATGGCTGTGGGTCTGTCATTGATACAAGGTCAAAAATCTGAATGGGCACTGATGCGGGCCCACGAATCTGAGGCAGCGAGCCCGGCGTACAAACCAAAAGCATCCATTGTGACTGACTACAACAATGCCAAAGATATCAGATTTGGCGCTCAGATTGCGGCGAATAAACCGTGGCAAGCACTCAAAACCACCGAGGTCTTGTCCAGACTGTGCCCTTATCTACGAGTAATCGATTTGAACTGTGGCTGCCCCATTGACCTAATATGCCGTACTGGTGCTGGTTCAGCTTTGCTGGATAGCCAGTCAAAGCTTGAGAAGATGGTACGGGGAATGAATGCGGTGTCTGGAGAGGTACCTATCACAATCAAGATACGGATGGGTACGAAAGACAACAAGCCAAGCGCGCACAAGCTTGTGGAGCGGCTTGTCCATGGCGGATCTTTGGCTTCGGAGCTCGGTGGATTGTCATCTGGTGTCGCAGCTATTACTCTTCATGGCCGCAGTAAGCAGCAACGATATGCGAAGAACGCCAATTGGGAATATATATCCGACTGCGCGGCTCTCATCAAACGCTTTAATGAACAAGGAGATGACCTGTCAGATACGACCAAGGAGGCGGAAAGCAGCTCTCAGCCTGCAAATGGAAAGGTGTACTTTATTGGCAACGGAGACTGCTACTCTCATGTCGACTACAATGACCATTTGGCCGAAGCTAAAGTTGACTCGGTGATGATCGCCCGGGGAGCTCTTATCAAGCCTTGGATATTCGAGGAGATAGAGCAGGGCCAATACATTGATAAGTCTGCCACCGAACGTCTGGCACTAATAGAGCAGTATGTTCGGTACGGCCTGGAGACTTGGGGGTCTGACGAGATGGGCGTTGGGACCACAAGGCGGTTCTTGCTCGAGTGGCTGAGCTTCGCATATAGATATGTGCCTGTGGGGATACTCGAGTACCTGCCACCGAGTTTGCAAGACCGTCCGCCTGCTTGGAGAGGAAGAAATGAATTGGAGACGCTTCTGGGAAGCGACAATTATAAGGATTGGATCAAGATCAGGTATGACTCTGTATCAGCTCTAATCGAATACAGGGTGTTCCTGACTTTCTTAGTGAAATGTTTCTCGGTCCCGCCCATGAAAACTTCCATTTCGAACCTAAGCATAAGTCCAATAGCTACGAGATAAACGCAGAAGGCTAGGGTCTTCCCAGATGCGGTTCAAGCTCTGATACCTGATGGCTCGGACCTGTTGGGTGTTTAGAGATGTACGGAGGCTGATAGTTAGAGATCAGCACAACCTACAAGCTTCTTTACCTGTACTTGTGATGCATGAGAAACTATTGGTTTAGACCCATTTTGATGTTCATGCACATAAGGTATGGTAGTCCTCTAAGGAAAGGTTCAAACATCCACTTCGACACGCAGTAGTCAGCCACATAGATCACGATACTTGCTATCACATTTCAATAGTTCTGGAGAACCCCGTTGCGTTTGTGTTGATCAAAGGATGTGTATGTTCGTGATAATGTTCCTTGCCCCAAAGGGGTCTCGGGAGCCTAAATGATCCCTGCGGCAATCTAGCGCGGATCCCACTTCCAAGAAAATCTGGATGACGTTGCGCTTTCAAGACACACGACCAGCCATCTTTCTCTTCATATAAGTGAAGATAGAGGCAATTGACAGCAACAACATCAGTCACCGATTCACCAATACCTGTTTAAGAGTGATTTGAGTTTTGAAAGTAAGTTCATAACACCACTCGCTACTGGGCCAGCAAGCCGTCTACAAAATATACCTACCAGCAGGCTGATTGAACGCAGCAAAACTACATCACCCCCTACCACTCCTGCTCACGTGGATCGCCAATATGACGCTTTATTATAGCCTAGTAAGTAACTTCTGCTGCTTCCCACACCTCCTACTCCATCTTCGAGCCTTACCACGACCTTTCCTATCAAATCATACGAACGAGCACAATGCCTTCTCTTGTTTATGCTCCGGTCTCTATCCTACAACTATCCTTATGGCCGTCCACATTAACTAACGAGAGCAACCCTTTAGGTTTTTGTCCTCCTCGTTGCGGAGATGAGCATTTTCATGCTGCTTATCGTCCCTCTTCCCTACACATGGAAGCGCAAGCTTTTTACCTTCATATCGGAGAATCCAATAATAGCGAAGCTACAATATGGCATGAAGGTTTGTACCGGAACAATGCCATACCTTCTCTGCTAATATATGTCAGATATGTTTCATATTCATATTGATTCTCTTCATCGACAGTGTCAACCGTGTGTACCGTGTCCAGGTCGAATTGGCGGCAAGCAAGAACAGCGGAAATGCGTATGTGCCACATTTTTAGCTGTGATATATCACTAACAGAATACAGTGCGGCTATGACTATGGGTTCTGAACGTATGGAGGTGCAAGCACGCAAGTTCTACTCGCAGCGAAACATGTACCTTTGCGGATTCACCCTCTTCCTTTCCCTGATCCTCAACCGTACTTACGTCTTGATCCTCGACACTCTTCGGCTTGAAGAGAAAGTTAAGCGTTACGAGGGTGACCCAAAGGCTAAAGGTAAGGAGTCTGATAGACTTGCTCAAGCGGGAGATGCTGGCGAAATCGGAAGATTGAAGAATATGATTGCTCAGAGGGACCGTGATATTGATACTCTCAAGAAACAATCTCAGGGGCTCCATCGAGAGTACAACAGTTTGAGCGACCAATATAGCCAGCAGAACCCTGACGGCACCCCCAAGAAAGACAAGTAGAGGCTACCTTGTCCCAGAAAGCCGATCGTCTCTAGGCAACCTGCCACAAGATAGCGGGTAGAGCAATACCATCGGTCTAGGGTATAAGAGCTTAGAAGGACTGCCTGGTAGTTTGTTCAAACGGTAGAGGAAGGACTATCTTGTCAGAGGAAACGAGTCTTAGGAAAAGCACAAAACTATCTTTTGCTTGTTGTGTTCATTTGTGTAGCATAGATAGCAATCACAGATCGATCTGGGACCTAGGGATCTGTTGGTCAAAATCAATCTTGTGGCGTTCTGTTCAAATGCAGTGTCTCCTTATGAGCTTGTACACATGTCTCACAAAACCAAGCGGTACATCTACGCAAGCTAGCCCCATTGCCCCCTGGCCCACATCATTCAGAGTTACACCAACATCTGAGCCGCAACGACTTTCATTTCCGCGGTTATTCCCTGTGCCATGGCTTTGGTTCCTTCGGCATTGCTCCCGGACGGATTCGGTGCCCCAGTCACCACGTATGAGCTCCTGACTGGTAACCCGATCCCAACACGAACGGGAAGTCGAGAGGTCACACAAGACCGTGCACGTCGGCTTTGATCCAGAGCCAGCGTAGAGTAGTGCTCCCGGCCATCCATGGGCGCCTAAAAAGGGGCACGAGGGACACCGTCCTATCAGCCTGCTTCCCGACCGGTTGTTGTTCGTTGAGCTTATTAGACACGTCCAATAGCACCGACGAAGTGAGGCAATACATATGAGCATGGGAACGTTTGGGAGTCTGCACTTATTGCGCAATAATCGCACACCGCTACTGACAATTGTTAAAATGTAATCAGCGAGATTTTTGGTAGATTGTGACTCTTAGGGATAGCATGTTATTATTCTTGATGTCGGTACTCGTAGTGGCATGCAGCCTGGCAGCCTACGATTTAGACTGGGATGAAGCATCTATCCATAATGTATATTATGCATTGAAACGGCGTAGTGCATCTCCTTTACTCTGCCCTACCTTGAGACTTGTCTCTTCGCGTCTCTAGGGCCAAGTAAACCATCCCCTACTCGTAGGGGCTGCCACCGATTTCTCCGCTACACTTTCGACTCATCCTTGAACCATGATCAGCATGGTCCGCTAAAGCTTACGGAATACCAGGGAACTTTCCTGACTCGAATGCCCCGCATACTCTCATAGCTTCGTGCCTCCCCACACGTTCATCTGCTTGGCTGTAATATCAGGCTGCATGGTGCGCGCTGTTGTCGATTTGTTCTCTACACGACCTTGAGGGCTTGCCATTCGACAGAGCAGGAACCTGCTACCATGATGATGGCGTTGAAGTCACCAATGATGCCGCCATCACCAAACAGCGCGCTCATGTCTGCTTTCTCACCCTACACGGATTCTCCTACTTCACCGAAGCCTTTCATTTCCCCAGTGGTCGCCAATCTGTAGGTTTCACCGTGGTTTCCTCGCAGAAAGAAACCCAAAAGGCAGCTTTAACTGACAGCCTAGACCTTCTGAACATTCGCATTTCCTTCACCCTCCAGCTCAATCATCTCCTCTTGCCTCAAACGCTAGCGACGTCGCCGATCCCTCACCTATTGCTCCATCGTCAAACGGAACCGACACGACGGATATTGACGATTCGGTTCTCGGAAGCGACGAGACAGAAGCACAATCTGCCTTGAAGTCTGCTACGCCCGGATTAAAGGTAGTCTCAACCATGGCTTATAGAAGAGGAACGTTGCTGAGACATAAATGATCATTAGATCGAGACAATCGACGCGTCCGCGGATAGCCTCAGACCAAATTCAGATGGAGATGAGCAGCCGAGTTCGGTTATACATGCACCGCAAAGTTTCGAATCTTTTGTAGGTATCAACAGATATCTGAGGCTATTCGGGTTGTTAATGGTAGACAGCACGCTCGGAGGTCTCCACCATCTATTCGCCGTTCTACGCCAACGCCGTCACAGAGTTCTGACGTGACTACTGTGCTAATAGATGAGGGTAGTGATGTAGAAAGGGCAAAGATACCCCTGTTCGTTCCTGAAACATTCGTTAACTCTCTTCCAGAGATCTTCCGCCAGCCTCAATTCACCCCCGCCCATTACTACTACAGTGGCACCAGTCAGAGATTGGTCGGCTACACCCAGGGCGCAGACCAGACCGGATGCCGAGATTGAGGCTTTAGATCAAGAAAGGCCAAACAGTCAGAGATCAGCAAGACTTGAAGGTGAATTGAGATACTCGACTCCCTTCTAGGGCATCGTTGATATAGAATAGACATTCCTGAAGCTCACGATACTGAGCAAAGTGACGAGCTAACTCCCAACTACCGCAACACGATGTTCGGCGATGTTACTATAGGACGGTTTCAAGACACCGCCGACGAAGTCGCTGCCCTTAAGCTGGCACTCAGCGAATGTTGGACACTATGTAATACGCTTGCCGGGCTGAGCTATATTCATCGCGAAAGGGCCTTCAGCTACGCAAGTAGAGGGAACATTCAGGAGCAAGCATGGAAATCGTGTTGGAAGTTATGTCAGAAACTATATGAGACTAGGGACGAAGATTTTGCGACTCAAGTACGACCTACACTTGACTTATGCCGCGAATTTTGCCAATCTCTGTTCGAAGTACGGCAACGGGAGAACGATGTGGCAGATTCAGTGCTACGAGTGAGCTTCGAACTCAACAATCACCTTTACAATACCCACGATCGGACGTTGCCGGAAGCGTTTCGAGAACGGACCCTGGACTTCTATATCACACTCTGCCATCGGCTGATGAAACAGCGGACGCGATTAGCCGAGGAAACCGATTCACTCCTACGGGCCTGCTGGTCACTGGCTGAGATGCTGTTTAGCTTACGGCAAAACAAGCGCGAAGGCAAGCCTGCCGACGAAGAATTGCTTGGATCGGCGGTACAAGCGTGTTGGGAGCTCTGTGATCTATTTCGCGAAGGCTGGACGCAAGTACGACCAGATCGAGGAACACCCCGACCGAGTCAAACAACATTCACTCAGGCTTTTCAACAAGCCAAGCAAACGCAAATGGCCGCTGCAGTTGCTGAGGCCGAAGCTGAGGCCGAGGAGTCAGAAGACGATGAATTTGGCCGTCTGAATCCTGAAACCCCGACTACTATATTTGAAGACACGCAACAGATATCTCCCGAAGATGGCCCAGTGCCCAATATACTGGTCCTTGGCCCCGAACAAAGCGCGCGTATGCAGCAGCAGCCAAGGAACAAGTGGTCATCATCATCAAGTACCCTCTCCGGTTATTCCCAGGGTTCCGAGACGACATCTTCATCTACTAGCACAATCATCAACCCCTCGGAAGATCCCCATCTGAGCTGTCTGAAACTACTCATCGTGAAAGCAGCGATAAACGCTGGCTTTCAGCGTGGCACGTCCATGACTCTCGCTTCGTTTGTCAAGACAGTTCCATCTTCTTCTTTTGGCAACGCGCCTTGGCAGGTGAACCTGCTAGAGAAATACAAGAAGCTTATCGCAAGCGATCCGGGATTCCGCAATCCGGGACCTCCAAGGAGAGCAGCGGCGCCAGATGTAGCGCGGGCGGTGCAATGGATGGTCGGAAGTGGGCAGTATGCCTGGTTGAAAGACCTCTTCCGATTAGTCTTTGGCTTCCACGTTGAGGAAGGAGAAATTCGCCCCACTGTGCTGATACAGTCGTAATGAAGATGGCAGATGCCGAGTCGGTGGATTTTCGTCATGAGCGGTATATCCTCTACGTTTGAAGCGATCTTGTTTTATCTCCTGGCATTGAATTTGCTGCTGCGAATATACCCTATTCATCGCATGTTTCTGAGCTCATCTACACCTCTTCGGTCATGGGCAAGAGGGCTGTTCTTGTACTTTTTGCATTGTTACGTTGGTTAGTGGATTGGATACTTTGATACCTAGGGTGGACCTGTGTAACTAAGCTTGATGAATCTCACGACACCTATAAGATCGGTCGAACTCTTTGATAGGAGATTATACTTCTAGGGAATATGGGGGATTTGCAAGCTTGAAGGCGACGAGCATTACACATACTATCCAATGTAGCGGGCTTCTATCATACTACATTTGAATTCCAACTTCGAGTCATCCACGAGTCTGACCATTCGAGTTCGTCATCATTCGTCGGACTTGTTCGTACACGAAGCATCCTCCCCATATCTACTGTTGTTATCATGCCGACTACATGAACCGTCCAAGGTACCGACCGTATAGTGAATCATAGAACTTCATCAATGACGAATGATCGTTCCATCGTCGCAAAACGAGGCAGCGCAGCAACCAACACAGCCACAATCAATAGCCCTTTTGTTTCTTGCCCTTGTTGAGCAAGTAGAAAGCACACTTGTGTACTTGTAGTACAATTCTTTCCCCGAACATACAAGTGAGCTCGTGTATGTGCGTTTAGCCCGCCGGAGATATCTTTCGTAGAGTCCTAGTAGACGCCATGAGGCTTGTCGTCGATGCAGGACGTGCTATATCCAGGAAATGCAGGCGAAGAAGTGCGTGGATCTAGATTCTTTGAGGCTGCCACGCCACGCTTGCGTCCTCGGCTGACATCCGAGTGGGGGCGGGAAATGAAGGGCTCCCCGGTTGCCGACGTGGAGGTTACGGTAGATCCTTTAGGGCATTGTGGCATTGTCATCATGTTCCAGTACATGTACTTTGTATTCCGTACCTGTTAACCCTCCAAAACCCCCCTCACCAACTCACACCTGTGAAATGGACGTGGGTATCTCTTCGTTACCGTTGTGCTGCCCTTTGTCCATACTCGATTATCCCGCACCCCCACTCTGAACGTGCTTGGACTTGAAACCTCGTGAGCGCAAATCATGACGGAATGGTAGAAGGGTGGGTTTCGTGTTTCATCAGGCTGTTCCAACTCCGCAGTCACAAGGCTTCGTCTTTGCGAAAAGATCTGCTTTGCGCCTTTCGAACGCAAACCAATGCTCATCATCCACTCCGTTCAACAGATACGATGACTTTTCTCCAAACCCCGACCTTGTCGTAGCATTCTACTGTCCGATTGTTGACAGTGAACTCGACTCGCATCATCATCGCAGTCATGGCTCGACCCTTTGATGAACGGATGCCCTCTCATACCAGCAGCAGTATGTCGTCGCAGACGAACTTGAGCAGCCACAACGCCGGGTTGAACTCGAGGGATGAGCCATATTACCATTCGTCGACACAATACAACGATGATGATGGACAACTGTGGGTTCAGAGGAAAAAAGCTCCAAGACCGATACAAGGGTCAAGGCTAGCGAAAATAAGGTCTTCGCCGAGTGATGGTGCTTTGGCAGCCGCGAAGTCAAGCTCAAGTCATGGGAGACTACACAAACGAGGAAACTCCATCTCAGGAACTGACAGCCCAGCTTCCGAAATTTCTGATTCCAATATCATCGCGAATTACAGTTCGCAGGGCGTGAGCTCACCTCCGAATGCTCTAACCGATCCGTATTCATTGAATTCTTCAAAATCTACCTCAAGGAGTAAAGTGAAGATAAAACCTCTGCTGCGGAAGTTATCCGCCCACGATTCAAACACCGTAGACCTGTCACGATCTACCGCAGAGCACGAAGGCTTGGGAATATACACCTCCTCAGAATATAGTGGGCCGAGACCAAGTGTTGATTATCCCCCAAGTGGACCGGGTTATCATCAACGAACGACGAGTACCAATTCCGACAGATCTACCACAACACCTGGTAACCAAAGATATGGCGCTAACTACGTTCATCCCATGCGACAAACTCCGCGACCTTACACACCACCACTAGCAAATTCGTACAAGAATTCACTCGATAGTGAAGTGCTAGCCCCAGGATCAGCCATTGCTTCGAGCGAAGGGTCTCACCTCGACTCTTCACTTCGCAAGCCGTCGCCAACACCTATACCTTACGCCCCACTTCCTTCATCGAGGCGCATACCTCCACCACTTCATGTTCGCACTCATTCGTCTTCACGCTTGACGAGCTCTTCCCAAACAAATCTTCCAGGCACACCGTCTTCCCTACGCTTACAAAGTGACAAAATCAACTCAGCTGATGCCATGTCGCCCACTGCAAGATCATCGCTAGAGAGCGCATTTCGCAAGCGGAGTCGCGGAAATACTGTCAATGACCCTGCTGCCCAAGCCGCAACTGTGCAAGCTCTGCGGCAACAATTCAATGAAAAGGAAGCGGCTAAAGACTTGCGGTACCAACAGGCAGAGGCGAGAGCACAGGAGAAGGAGGCAAGGAGAAAAGAGAGACGAGACGAGGGCCAGAGACGAAAGTCCGAGGGCAAAGAACGTAAACGAGCTCGAAGCAATGCGGCGAGTGAGAAGTCCTCTATGATTTTTGGGGCCCAGCAGCACCCATTCACAACTGAGTCAACTACCGAAGAGATTCCCCGATCACAGCAGCAGCATCGGCGCCGAGGAGGAACGGCGAGCTCGGCGGGGAAATCAGTTCAAAGCCAATGGATGTTGTTCTGGTACAAATTCAAGACCATGTGGTTGAAATTAAAGAGGAAGATGGGATCGTCGTGAAAGAGGATAGCTGGGAAAGTGGAGAACACAAAGGGCATCTATGGAGCTTCAGCACTGGCTTACGATGATCTCTACGCGACCATGAGGGCAGGCATTGGATCTATTAGCGCAGGCGTTCGTACTGATTGAGATTGCAATGGAGGTTGACTGCAATTGAATTACAGTCTTGGATCACTGTTGAGGCCATATTCAGGATTCTAGAGAGCTATATGGACGGGGTCCTCGAGACCTGACGGGGCTTCTTGGACCTTTTTTGGGGGGTCATTAGGGCGCACACGGCGTTGTGGAGCGACTGACCTCTACTCATCACAGGCGCACGGGCTCCTTACGGCTTTTGGGGGACACAATGGACATGTTTAGCGAGGGCGTTACGCAGTTTCTACTCCACGACGGGTTCAGTGTATATGATATTAAGACTATGTTCAGTCCATCGGATCTCTTTGGTGGCATTGGCGGCATATTCCTTTTCTTCGAATCAACGGATTCGATTAGCTAGATAGCGTTCACAAAGGACACTGCTCTATCCTACCTGATTCTCACACTCGAAGCTGCCTGACGGTTTGTGACATGCCGCTTCGTTGACATTGCCCAGTTTCGATACTGATGTTTTTAGCTTCATATAGACGCGTCCTAGGTAACACATCTTCACAGACATTCTACCCTTGGCCATGATAACAACAAACATCATTTCCGTCAACTACCACACCTGCATACATTACCAGTGTGGCGCTGAGGACTTGAGTCACTTTTTAGGGCTTCGTCTATTTACCGCGCGTATACTCGTCCTGAAGTTTAACGATCGCCTGTACGGAAGTACGGGGAAACATGTCTCCGTACCCGGAGAACCCGTCGGTTTACCTCGAACACCACACATGCTACTATTACGGAGCACTGCACCGCCAGCAGAACGAAGTTGACGAATACAATCAGAGACATAACTCAGAGGACAGCAATATGGTCTACGATTGGGAAGGAAAGGAAGTCACGTGCTTCCAGATGTATATTCAAGAGAACAAGTCATTGGAAGATATTATGGAGTTTTTCAAGCTTGAACACAATTTTGCTCCGAGGTATGTGATGAAGCAGTTGTCGAGTTGATTGCGGAAGACTTCGGTGGCCGAGGAGAACTTAGTAGAGTAGGCGAATTGCTTCAACGCATATGGTCCTTCCACACTTCCGTACCGCTGCCGACGTTCGATTGTATCGTTTTGACTCAAACCTCGAGTCATGGCTAACCTACGATGATTCCAGTAAACGCGCGTTCCAAACCCAAATCAAGAAATGGAACTTCCCCAGCAAACACCATCCCGCTACCAAGAATGAAGCCCTCGTGCAACGAGTCCTTGAGCTATGGAGGAAAAATACCTCCCAGAAGGAAATGCTACTGATCCTTCAATCAGAAGGCTTTGACATCAAAGATCGCGAGCTCACTCGGGTGAGGCACAATAACCAATGGAGATTGCGAATTGCAAACAATGCCAAGCCGCAGGCCGCGAAGAACAACGATGAGATAGCTATCGCCCCAGAGCTGGAGCAGGCTGGAGGCACATACACTGCCAACAGCCCAGGAGAAGAGCAAAGTGTTCTTGTTACAACAGAAAATGGGGCGAGAAAGCGATCGGCATCTATCGAATTAGCTCCCGAAGTTCAAGCCAAACGTCAGGCCCGCCTTGCTAAGCTCGAAGCAGAGAGTGCACAACGCTATCAGCAACGGACTCGTCGTCGTCGTACTAAGGAATGGGCTGGACTGCCGGCTGATCCTCCCGGTCCTCCTCGATTTCCGTCAGAAACCACTATCGAAGAGAGCAAAGTGCTACTGAGACTTGATGATGACACTTATAGACGTCTACGCGACCAGTTCCAGCGAATCTGTGAGGATCATAAAGTTGTGAAGAAGACCCAAGCCGGCCCGGAACAATGGCAGGCGATAAAGGACCAGCTCGTCCGAGAGAACCCTCATTTACCGTCCGTTTTCTATGTTGGTGATGGCGCAAATCTCGTTCAACAGAACTTGGCATTGGACGTAATTTGCAGCGACGTCACCAAACGTATCCGTACGCTGAAGACTCGTGTGACAATCGCCGAAGCCAAGAACGAGATGGGCGTTGACCCCGAAGAAGCAAGACAGCTTAGAGCAGCATTCTATAATATCCTAGTGGCCGATCATTTCACCAGCAAGCTCGAAGCCGGCGAAGATCATTGGAAAGAGCTCAAGGAGAAATGGATCGCCGAATCGCCTCTTCTACAACGCATCCTCGGTCATGGAGATGCGAGTCCTGATCATGCGGCCAAAGTCAAGGCTGCCGAGGTTCTATGTCGAGATGTGATGAAGCGGCTAAGGGATGATCAGACGAAGAAGGATCCATCGCGTAGAAAGCGTTTAAAGACGACTACCAACATTGGTCCTAGCATTCAGAATGGCATGAGCAACGGCGTCGACAACAGCATGGACGACGTCATGAACAATAACCACGGGATCACAAACGGCATCGCCACACTAGCATCGCAAGCCCTGGCAAGCGCCCACTCCGCCGCCTCACCACCACTCCAACACCAGGACTACGACGGTCAAATCGATCCAACGCTCCTATTCGCCGCCAGCGCTCCACCCATCGAAATGACCCACCACCCCGACCAAACCCACCGCACTTACGACCTCAGCAACGGACACGACTTGAGCCACCACGCCCACGACCTAACCCACCAACTGAGCCACCACGCCCAATTCCCCCTCCAACCCCCCCACTCCCTCAGCCACCCCACCCCCATCTACTTCCGCCTCTCGCCTCTCTCGCCCCTCCACGCCCCCCCAACCCTCTGGCTCGACACCCTTCCCGCCCCACCCACAATCCGTGCCCTGCACGCCCTCGCTGGCTCAAAACACGCGGCAGCGCACCCAGGCGTTGAAGTCAGGGTGGTGAAGATTGAGGGGGTGGTAAAGGTGGGTGGGGTCGAGGGAGGGGAGGTGAAGTGGACGATTGAGGAGGAAGATGAGTTGGTGGGGTATTTGGCGCATTTAGGGGGGGAGAAGGCGACGTTTGTTGTTGGGCTGGGGGTTGGTGGGGGTTAGTGTTGGGGGCGTGGGGTTTTGGGGGTGGGAGGGGAGGAGAGATGAGGAATTTGGGAAGTGGATGAAGGGGTGGAGTTGCGTGCGGTATTCTGTTTGTTTGGAGGGGGCGAGTTGTTTGTTGTACTTTTCTCCTACAGAACGATTTGCTTTTTCCTTTCCTACTTTACATTCTCTCGACCAGCTTGTTTCCTACCTGTCTGTATACAAGGCGACAAAAATTGTTAAATTGTAGCTCTGTACTGTACTATAGGCATGCATGCTAGTGTACTGTACTTGATCGATCAAAAAACAATCTACTGAAGAACCGAATATGAAAATATAAAAACCAAGTTATACCGTTGAACCAAGTATTCACATCAAGATATCCCATCCCAATACTAAGAGTCTAAAATAAACAGCAGATTTCTTAAATATTCAGATCTAGTTAGTATATATATTATATGCTATATTATATGCTATATTATATGCTATATTATATGCTATATTATATGCTATATTATATGCTATATATATACACCCTGAACTTAGGATCGATATGTAGTTGCCGTTCCTGTTCGGGAAAGGGAGCAGAGCTGCTTTAGAGAGTGCAGCGAATACATCTTTCTACATCATGTACCGGATAGTGCAGTTGTGGGTTGGATTGATCTGTAAGCATCGATCACATTTATAGAAGTTGAAGTGTTGAGGGATCTGTACCGAGGTGAAGCTCAGGCACTGATCTCCATTTTTCCGTAGAAGGCTATCTTCAGTACAAACGCATCACCACTGTATCTGAGAATTTTTCAGTTGCCAAGATTTAGCATATGCAACTTCAACTCATGCACAAAGCTGTCCAATTTATCCTTAAACTCGGCGGCAGAGCCATCAAGAATATCCTTGCTGACGTGCGTGTTGACGAAGACAGCAAAGTGTAGGCGAGCTTGTCGCTCCAGCTTTTTTATCCTCTCGCTGTGCTCGGGTCCTGTTCAGAAACGGAAGAGTCGAGAAGTAGTCCAAGTCTTCCGTTTCGGTCGCATCGTAAGTGGTGGGCTCGTTCAAAACTTGGCATGATTTGTCTGCAAGGTACTTCTCGAAGGGGACAAGAACCTCTCTGAATCCATATTGGCAGCCTGCTGTGTCGAGAATCCATGCCTCATTAGCGAACAATCGTCCAACTTTTAACACTGTGTGTGGCATAGCGCTAGAGTCTGGACCAGGAACGAGCTTTGTTGGAATCAGTGGCTTTCCAATATGAATGTCCAATACTTCGATAGTCGAGGCTATCCCTACAAAATGTAAATCCTAGCTTACTCAAGTGATAATCTTGAGGGTCTGTCTCACCTTCAAGAAGCTTCTGGGTTAGACGACCTAATAGTGCCATGGCCGTTGTGCATTGATTATTCGCAAGAGCTGCCTCCTTATGGTCGATATTGGTGGTAAGATGGACTGGAAAGAGACCACGTTTTGATCGAGTAGTGATAGATCTTTGATTTTGATGAAGACAGAGAACCCCATCTTGGAACTGTATCTTTGTCAGGTCGATATCGTACACAATCTCTCTGTATGTCAACAGGGCGGCCTTGAGTATATTGGCTGTTCGAAGGAGCTTCTTTCGTTGTCCAGGGCGCGGCAATGGGCCTTATGATTTGACCAGTGTTCTTTCTGGCAGTCACGGTTACAGTAGACACTACCGACAGAGTCTCCAGGCTGGTACTCTGGCGCGTTCATGCAGCCCTGACACCTCATTGTTGCGTCGGTCCCACAGTTTGCACACTGCGCGAGATATGCTAGTGCCATTTCGAGCCGCAAAAAGACGGTATCTGCAGTTAAGGGTGATTCCGTAAATTGAAGTGTTTAGTATGTCATCGTCTCGGCAAATGCAGAAATGGCAACATACTGCCTACTGGATAGGGCGATGAATTTGAAGGTGCTGGCGTCGAGTGCGGGGTTAAGATTAGTGTACACTCCACCCCACTCCGCTGGGACTGTCAGGACGAGAGAGCGTGGAGCACCGGAAGGACAGGTTGGGGTCCGAAAAAGATGCTTCATATCTGAGTGTCTCCAGTGCTCTAGTGCTCTAGTGCTTTCGCCGGCGGCATATTGCACGCTATGACTTCCCATCCTTCCACCACGGCTCGGTTTATAACGAATGTACAGCAGGCTCTTCATCCGAAAAGCCTAATTGAGCCATTCCGGGCTTCGGAAATTAGAACAAAGATCACGGTCGACACCCCTATAAGTAGGACCAGACCAACAAGCAAACCTCACTCCAAGCCCAATTGCGCATCGCCAACGAAATGCGAGCCTCCAGCGCAGCGATACCCACCGGGCTGCTTAATCCACTGGAAGCCAGCACAACAGACGCCCATCTTTTCCAACTTCCTCTGCGCCTTCACCTCCTTCTCCCTTAGCCTTTCCTGTTCGACCTTCTTCCTCCGTACCAACACATGCCGTATACGCGCTTCTTCTTCAAGACGATTAGCTGTATCAATCGCCTCCTTGCTTGCTGCATTTTCTGCCTCAGTAGCGGCAGCGGAGGCTCTGGCGATTTCCTGTTCAGCAGCTTGCGCTGCGGCAGCGGCTGCTTTTTGCAGCTCTACTTCTTGCTTGAGGAGTTCATTGTAGGCCCGCTCTTGGTCTTCGGCGGCCACTTTGTCTAATTGTAGGCGCGCCCATGCTTCATCGCTTACGCCGGCGTCTCGAGGGATGTCGTCGCTGGGTTTGGGTGTAGTTGAAGGCGTCACCTCGTGTGGAGGCTGGTTGACAGACGATGCTTGCTCGATTTGGGTTGTGGAAGGTGCGATTGGCGGGTCTGGGGATCTGAGAAGAGGCTGTTGCGTCGCCTGGGGAGGTAGTTGCTGCTGCGTGGGGATAGGAATGCGGCTTCTATTCGCTCGCTCGACGATCATGGCGTCCAATTCTACTATGATAGTTGACTCTTCAATGCTGAGCTTGCCTGGCGATTGTAACGCAGATTTGATTGTTTTGCCAAAGATCCCTTTCGCAAGGGTCTGGACGTGCAGCAAGCTTCTCTACACAATCCAGGTGATCTGATTGGTGGCAGACTGCCTCGATGAACAATTTCGCGTCCGCTAGGCTCTTGATGCTACGTTTCCCTTGCAAGACTGAGCCGAAAAGTTTGTTCAGTCGAG
>JAABUR0100001380.1_pt1 | contig 43656 bp, 40 predicted proteins | sample 5560091 | NCBI WGS metagenome assembly JAABUR01 (sample SAMN10711879, study PRJNA513375) | rock metagenome | isolation source: Antarctica rocks | place: Antarctica: Victoria Land, University Valley sud | reverse complement strand
GCTGGCGAGAAGACTTCGTTAAGAGAAGAGGGACACAAGCGGGTTAGTAGAGAATGATCGGACTACGCTGCCTGGTTAGGAGTGTAGCATACGAACATCTCTGCAAGACACGGTCGGTCTGCACGAGGAAGACCTCTACAGATAACGCGAAACAGGTGAGCCGCACGCCTTACAAGCGAAGCGAGCGCCTGCGGGGCGTGATATACAATGACGGCGACTGTCGGCCTCGAGAATCTCACCCCTTCACTGGGCTCTGACTCTCGAATGCCTTGGTGGTAGGGTCAACCCCTAGCCGAAGACACCGTCTGTATAGCTCGAGAGGACAGTAGCGCGTGCCGATGTGATTAGAGAAGGAATCGACTGCGATACGCCTGCGATTCATGCTTAAGAAGTAAACTGCCGGAATCTGAGCAGTGAGAGATCTCGTCCGTCTTGAACTGTGAATCTGTCGCGAGGAAACTCTCTGAGTAACCCCTCGAGCCTAAGAGGGAAACCAGCATAGGGGTCGTGCCCTATGTATGTTGCATGCAACGTATACAACATATTTTCGATAGATCTCACACGTCAGACTTCTGCACACGCTGAAAATGAAAAGAACGTCGAGCTACATAATCGAATGAACACGCAGCTTTCTAGAGAATCGAGAGACGTCGCTAATATTCGACGAACAAACGAGCGACATGCGCGAGGTAAACGCAGACATATCGCAGAGATCTCTCATTTCATCGATTCTCTTTCTATTCTTCAACGCAAGTCTAATCGAAAAATGCGAAGCATTGAGAATTAAAATCGAAGTGCTTGACTTCGTAAATGATATTAACATTCTAGTCTACGACAGATTCACTGAAGAAATCTGCAGAACACTGAGCAAAGCACACGACGTCTGCGCGAAATGAGCTCGCACTCATGACGCAACGTTCGCATCAGAAAAGTACAAGCTCACGCATTTCACTAGAAAATTGAAGAGATTCGACATGACGACTAGCATACAAATAGAAAGCTCAGTTATCAAATCGAAATCAGACGTACGAGTTCTAGAGATGCAACTGAACACGAAACTGCGATGAGACACGCATCTTCGACAAATAAAGACGAATTACGTCACAAGAATGCTGACACTTAGTCGTCTTGAAGTCTTCACATGAAAAGCTATCTTCACAAAAGCGAGACAAGTATACTCAGCAGTAGTGAGATCAGAAATTGCATTCGAAGCGTCAGTCTGACATCAGCGCAACAAGAAAGATGAACTGTCGAGCAAAGAATGCAGACTAGAAACACTTCAGAATCAGACTCTGCGTCACGTAGCAGAAGCATTCAAAAGAGTAAACATCAAAACTGTAGAGGCAGAAACATACATGAGTTCGCTACATGTTCATCTGAACATGCTACAGAACAAGATCACGCTACACAGTCGAGTCAACAATCGAACGCAAGAGATCAGACAAGCATGCGAACTAATACGCGTTCGTTTGACGAAAGTTAATCGCGTCATTTCTTGCTCACTCGTCATCAAGAAAATAGTACTTCTGAATGTCTTCATTCAAGAAGATGCGAAGATACAGTTGAGATGCAGACGACACACTCTCTTCTTCACAATGATTTCAACAAGCGATAGCATCGCAATAACGCAGTATCACAAAGATCAATGAAATCAACGATGAGAAAAGTACAGAGAACGCGTCGCAAACGTCAACGCAATCTCAGCACAAAGGTTGCATCTGAGCAATAAGATGATAAAGATGCGTGATGATCTTCAGAAAGCAGAAAGCATTCTTGCAATGCACATCAGAATTGAACGCATAGATCTGAATGCTTATCTGCACTCTAGAAATGTTTCAGACACGAATAGCTCGCGATGCGACTGCGAATGAAGTCATCAGACGACGAAGCATGTACTCATGCACTGCTCGAACTGATCGCATCTGCGATCAAGAATGCTACAAGATGCTGACTTCTCAAACTATTGAATAATCGTCGTCATCACGAAGAATCTCAGAGCAGTAGCGAAGATGATGATGAAAATGAAGCTCTTGAAGCAATTTAAAGTGACTAGAACACTCGTTCTCTAACGTGCAATCAACGCGAACAAATTTGATACATAGTCTCAAAACTCACTGTTTCGACTGCGTGAAGCAGCTGTGTAGACTGCGAGTAATTTTCTACCTCAGAGAGTTTTGTTCACTCAATACAGATAGCATAAAGTTTCTCATGAGTTGATCTAATCGATGTCACAAGAATGTATGAATTTATTATTATTATTATTATTATTGATTCTATTATAAACACAGTCAACAATCATCATTTCTTGTTTACACATCATCTTTTGTTTATATCATACTTCACTTTGCTTTCACTTAACTCAATAGTCTCAATTTTTCAAATCGTTGTCAGTTGATATACATCATGACTTGTTGCAAGTAAACAGATAATGCATTTAAATAATGCATTTCTTGTTACACATTGCTGACAGACTTGATTTAGAACGAAAGTTTAAAGATGCATCATGTGATCATTTGAAGATTTCAATTCATGATGATATGACATCAGATAATTGAATCACAAATGAATCAAGAGCAGACTTAAAAACTTTATCTGAAAGCAAGATCAATAGAATTCAGAAGATAATGCAAACAGATAATGCATTAAGCTATCAACAGTTAATTTATTGTAACAGTCAAAGAGAAAATGAAAGTCAGAAATCATTACATTTCAAGAGATACATCATTATCAAAGAGATGCAAATTTGTTGATATTGAAGATCTCATTTGAAAGCATAGTTTGCAAAATCATGCAGAATGAGATTGATATGAACAAGATGAATCAGAGAATGAGTAATGCAAACTATAAAATTCAGACTTCAACACTGCTTGTTTTTCAGAAGATCACAGAAGCATTTCTATGTGAATTTCTTGTCAGTAAGTGCATTACTCATTTGCATTATCATTGATGTTTTACAACACTTACTGATATAATGCTTTACATATGCAGATAGCAATCTTCTTGCTATTCATGTTAAGCAAGTAATTCTTCAGTAAAGAAATTTGATATTCATGAAAACTTTGATGTGTAATCTCAAGATTTAATTGAGTGCTCAATGAAAATAGCATTCACAATATCTTGATCAGATCAAATTATTTAGCATAGCAATACATGAACTGCATTATTTTTTTGCATTATCTTGTAACTGTGTTATCATATTACATACATTGATAATGCAAAAGTGACTTCAAATAAAATGATATTGAACATTTAAACAATAATAAAATGTAAAACATTCTGCAAATCTGCTCTGAAAGAATCAGCAGCTTCATCAATTACGTTATTTTCATCTTCTTCTCTACAATAAATATTTCATGCTTCGATGATAGTCTTCTCAGAATTCAAGTTCATGATACAATTATAATACTTAAGAAGCATTATTTGTTTAACTGATTCTGAAGTCATTTGTGATCAATTTCATTGACAAACTCTTCTTGCAAGACTGAATGTTCATTCAATATTTATAAAAAATATTAAACATGAAAAAACATTCTTAATCATTTGAGTCAATCTTGAATAGTTCAAAACGTTGTTTTTTCAATACTTTCATGTTGAAAACTTCTCAACAATAGCATCAGTGTGAAAATATTGATTATTTTCACTAACAGATACAGAGCGACGTTGAGTTCTTTGAAGAAGAGTTCATGTAATCATCACAATAAATTATAGCATTGTTAATAAATGATCAATTACATTATCATATTGCATTATCTGATCAACATTACTAGTCACTTGTGCTCTGACTTCTGCAGTTGTAGTTTTCTCTTCATAATAATGATAAAAATAGTTCTTGAACTCTTTTCTGTACTTGTTGTAATAAAAATGAGAATCATTCTCATTTGCATCTCAATCTTGATACAAATTCAGCTTTTGAGTAAAATTTAAAATCATAGCGAGATTGTATATCAGTTCATCTTTGCTCTTCGTCTTGAAATAGTACTTTGCAAGCTTGTTAAAAGCTAGTTCGCAAGCTCAAAAAACAAGTGCTTGTGAAGTACATGCATTATCACGTACTATCATCTCAATAACATTGAAATGATTGAAAAAAGCATCAAACATTTGAAATTCTAAATGTATATCAACATTGATGATTCTAAATATGATCAGAGTTAACTCATAGAAAGAATTTAACATGTTGTCAATAAACAATACTAGTAATCATTTATTCTTCTTTAATTGAATAGTTTGAATCTTTGCATCTGTTAAGAATTTCTCAACTCATGTATTAATCATGTTATGCAGTTAATATGCACGTTGAAACATCAAATAAATAAAGTTTCAGCGAATGTAAATATCTTGTATCAATTTTCAAGATCTTGTTGCTTGCAACTTTAAAAAGCGAAGCTTTTGTTGAGAAGAACTGTTGATAGCAATAGTAATAACGCGAATCTGTTTCATTGATTAGTAAATGCATTATCTTTTTGCATTATCATCTTGATAAATATCTTCTTGACAACAGTGCAAAAATCATTGCTTGTGATTACATTCTTGACTTGATCATCATTCAATAATACAGCAAGATTGTCATTCAAAGTCTTTGATTCAATAGTTCTGATAAACTCTTGAGTTACTAGATTAATGATATGAGTCATACAAGAAATTGAGTTTTGTGCTTTATCTCATGAAATGTCACGTCGATTAAGCGCTCTTTTAAGCTTCTTCTTTAGAGTGTTATTGTTGCTTGCATTATCAGTAACAACATCAAAAAGCTTGTTTTTAATGTTGTATGTATTCAAAATCTTGAACAGCTCTTGCATCAAATGACAATCAGTATGCTTAACTTCAAGAGATGTAAATTCAATGAAATGTTCATGATATTGAAATGCAGCATTCATTCAATATATCAAGACTTTCAGATAAACGACTTTTTAAGAACTAGATTATACATTCAATGTAATAGAAACACGTCGTGATTCTTTTAAATCTTGCTTTATCTTTGCATAAATCTCATCATATTTCAAGAAAATCATGTTTGACAATTTAGTGCAATGCATGAAAGTAATCTCTGAATGAAGCATTTGTAGTAACTGTCAAAAATGCTCATTTTCAATGATTTGAAAAGACAAATTCAATGCAATGAAAATCTGATACAATATCTTTTTTCAATTCTGTTAATTGAATTGAGATGATAAGTCAATATGACTTTTCTTCTATAAATATGTTAACTTTGCATTATTTATTTGCATTATCATATTGAACTTACATGACTAAAATCTATCTTGAGCTGTAAAAGAGAGTTGAGTCATTTTCGTTTCATGCAAGCATTTGTCTTAAGACGCTTGATCATATTGATTGTACTAAATTCATTAATAACTGTAGAATGATCTAGAATTTTAAAACAATTCTTGCATGAAATCTTAAAATATTCTTTCAATGTCAAGATTATTTGAATAAACTGATTTCAGATGTTGAATTGTTTATTTACTTCAATCTTTTTAACTTAAAGTAAATTATCTATCTTTCTTTGAATCTTGTTGATGACACTTTCGTCAACAGATATCTGTAATCATTATTGTTGAAATTGAGCATTGATATCAGAACTTCACTCAACATACTAATTATTCTCTCTTAATACTAGAAGAGAAGTATCATGATGAATTCTATTCATCACTTCTTGAAGAGTTCATTTCTTTTTGATGAAAATCTGATTAATGTTTCGTGAATCTTGACTTGCAAAGTCATTAGAATGAAGATTACTGAAAGTAAATGAATGAATAATTGAGAAATTAAATTCTTTCTTGATTGAAGATCTTGATAATTCATATGTTTTATCAGAATCAAACATCTTGCAATGTATTTTATTGATAATGCAACAAGATAATGCAAACAACAAGAAGATGATAATGAAGAAATGAAAAATAGTTTTCTTTTTTGCATGTAGATCTTTCAAATATAATGATGTAATAGATTCAAAAATAGTAAATCTTAATATTTAATATTATTTTCAATTGCTTGATGAGTTGAGTCGAGAATTCAAATTCTGACTCAACTTGAAATCAATATCAAGTTAAATTGATATTGAGTATTTGAATTGAATCACGACATTGATATCAAGTACTTGAGCGAGTCAGAAAGTAAATATGAAAACTCAACTCAATAATCAGTCTAATTTATGATCTTTATTTAAAGAATAGAGTGAACAGTATCATATTTGATAAAATCTATCTAGATTGTAGAAAGAAGTCACAGACTGCTCTATTTATATACTGTCATGCATGACAAAATTGCAGCACACGACTTTATCTCTGATGCTAGTTTAGAAAGAGCTGCTAGAAACAAGTTTGACTGAATTCAAACTAAATTCAAAGTTATCACAATAAGCAGTTAGAAATAAGTCTATTATTGCACTTCTCAACATTTTCACTTAATGCTTGCAAGTTTCTCAGCTTTCACTGCTTTTCAGTTTCAGTTGTTTAATGAATCTTTTGAAGTTCTGTCAAGATAGTGACTTGATTAATTCGTTTGCTATCATATCTTGACTAGAAATGAAGTTCATTGAAATCTAATTCTTCTTGTGCAGATTTTGAATATGATGATAAGCAATGTCAATGTGCTTCAATCTTTCATGAATATGAGCATTCTTAATCAACATAAAAGATGCTTGATTATCTTTCTTGAGCTGTGTGAATGAGACAGATTAATGAGTAATTTTCTCAAGAATATTAACATAACTGTAATTAATGTTCAGATACTTTGTCAGATTCATGTTCTTAAGCACTTGATTGATTCATAAATCTTTCTTGATGCAGATTGATAAAGTTATGTACTCTGTCTTGATGATCAATGTGATAATGAACTTTTGCTTTCAACTCATTCAGAAGACTAATTCTTCATCAAGCATGTAAATGTAAATGAGAATCAACTTGCAATCTAGTCTGTCTGAGATGTAGTCTGAGTCAGAGTATTCTACTAACTTCATGCTTTCACTGACTTCATATGTGATGTTTAAATCAATGATGAAATGAACATATTGCATCAACTTTTTCAAAGCATGTTCATGATGTTTTGCAAAATCACTGAAATATTGACTTAGTTGATTGAGAGCAAAAGTGATGTTGAAACGAGTGTGATTTGCAGCATACATGAGACTTTCAATGACTTGTTGATACTCATGCTGATTGATTCTCACATCTTCAAGTTCAGCTGAGCAAAGAGCATCATATTCATTCATTGAAAGATCTGTTATCTTATGCTTGTCTTGTCTCATGTTGAGTCTCTTGAGAACATCATGAAGATAGTGAGTTTGATTCATTCATAAGATTCATGTCTTTCTGTTGCAAGTGATTTGAATGTCAAGAATCTTCTTCATTTCTTTCAGATTCTTGATTTTGAAAACACATTAAAACTCATGCTTAAATCATTTAATGTTGCTTAATGATTTGAAGATAATGATTATGTCATCAACATATAGTAACAACATGATTTCTTTTGATTCATGAATTAAAAGACATGAATCTGCAATGCATTAAGCAAAGTTGAGTTCAGATAACGTTGTTACACAGCAATCATGTCAGTCTTATGCAGCTTGCTTGAGATCATAAAGACTTTGAAGAACTTTCAGAGCATAATTGAATCTGACTTTTACTTCTGACAAAGAAGATATGTAAATGATTTTTTTGAGAAATGATTCAATAAATGCATTGTTTACATTGATTTAATGAAGTTCAAGATTCTTCATTGTTGCAATGATTAAAAAGACTTGCAGAGTATTAAACTTAATGATTGACGTGAAAGTATTTTCATAGTCAACTTCATGAATTTGAAAGAAATCTCTGACTATCAGTCTTGTCTTCAATTTATCAAGAAAATCATCAACATGCATTTTTAACTTGAAGATTCATTTGCTTGTCATGATGTTAATCTTTTTGAACGACATTTCTTCTTGTCAAATTTCATTGATGACTAACATCACAAGTTTTGCGTTGATCGTTTTTTTTCAAAGTTTCTTTCAAACTGAGTTTTGCATTACGTTTTTGTAAATGTTTAATGTGAGAATTTTTATTGCTTTAAAAGAATCAGATTCATCAACATTGAATAATGTTCATGACATGTTTATGTCAGAATCACTCTCATCATTATTAACTTTCTCTGTGATGAATTAAATTATCATAGTTTGCAAGATTTTAAATGCACGTTCTTTTAATTGTTGATCTTCGCTGTCTCTTTTTCTCTTTAAGATGATTACATGCAGAAATGTTTAAGCTGTTAACTTAAACATGCTTGATGCAAAAACTTTTTGAGTGATCTGAATATTTACATGAGCTTCATGCTCATTTGATGTATGTAATGTGATTTTAAAATTAAGTGCATTCAAGTTGATCATGATAGTCTTCAATGTATCAATTGATTCAGATGAAACATTAATCAAATTAATTATGATAATTTTCAATGCATCAGTTGATTCAAATGAAACATCAATCATGAAAGCATCAGATTTTGAAATGTTAGTTGAAATGTTATTCTTTGATGATCTTTTCACAGATCTTCACTCTGAAAAAATGTTAAATATTTACTTGCAAAGTTGTAAGTTCATGTCTTTACTTTTTTCATTTTCAGCAAACTTAACAGCGTGATTCTTGATGACTCGATTGAGATCTGAGACTCAAAGACAATATTGCTTGTTGATATTTTTCACATATTTCATGAAGATGTCAAATCTGTCTCTGTTCATGAATTTATCTCATCTGTTTTCAACTGACAATGACTTGAGATCAACATATGAGTAACATTTGCATTCTCATACTCATACATGATTAATTGAGAGTTTAATCTCGATGAATGTCTTCTTTGAAGTTGTAAGAACTTCGTTGATCAAGAATCTTATGATGATTCAATTTCACAGATAAACATCTGTCTTTGCAACTTCTGTTCAGAATTCAATGAAAAGTTCAGCATTTTTTATCATGACTTACATTAAGTTTTCTGTGATGTATATAACACTTTTGACTACTTCATTTTGAATCAACATATGTGAGACAATGTATTGAAAAGTAATGTCAACTAATGAACATCAATCATTCAAGATGATTTTAAATTTCATAACGTTGTCACTGTATACTGAGAGAAGTTTGACATTGCTGTGAAGCTTTATGCTGAGTTTTCATTTTCGCAAAGCATTTGATGCATTGAATCATTGCTTTAAAGAAATGCATCAAGTCTTTCTGAAGTGATTGTTAATTATCTTTAGAAAGTACAACTCGTTATTGAAAGATGATGATAGTGATTCACAGATGTTTATGAAAATAAAAGTCAAGATACTTGTTTTTCAATCACTGACATTGTGTTCTCGTTTGTTAATGAACTTAATGAGCATACATATTTCACACACATTTTCATGACTGTTGTTAATGAAAATAAATTTTTTTCGAGTGATGATCTTATGAAGTTGACGAAGCTTTGCTGATTCAAGATGAGCAAAATGATAATGTTATAACTTGTACAACTTAAAGCTTTTGTCATTTGCAAAACTAAGTTGATCATGATCAACTTTGATCTCATTCTCATGATGAATTATATCAATGTAAGATACAAAGTGATCTAGATTCATTAAATCATCAAGATTCATTGAACTGTGCATCATTGAAAATGCTGATGAAACATTATGCTGCATAACTAATAGTAATGCAAATTCATCAAGATCATTTGTAATTTTCTTTACTATGTAAACGTTTTTGCATTCTAAAGTCTCAATCATCTGCTTCTTTCACTTATCATGCATGTATAAATCTTTATCATCAAAACTTTCTTGCAGATCTTTCTTACACATTCTTCTTTCAGAAAGAAGATTCACTTCAAGCTTAAAAACATGAAGAACAAAAAACAGCTTAACTGAGTTTTTGTAACAATCTTGCATGACTGTTGTGTTACAATAATTGATATACAATTTTCTTTCTTCAACTTTGATGATGCATCTTTTAATGCAAACTAGAAAATCATTAAAAAGTTGAAGTTAATCAGTCATATGTAAAAAGACATCAGAATTTGCAGCTCAGTTGAATTCAGAAATCTTACTGACAATGTTCTTTGACAAAACTGCAATATTCTCACTCTTCTCATTTTCATCTTTCTCATTGTTATTAAAGATTTCAAAATCATTGCTTTTTGCGTTGTAAACTTTATGTTTCTTGTGCTTACTCTTCAGAAGCTCAGTGAGAGTTTGAAAATCATCAACGCTTTTATGCTTTGTTTTGTCTTTATCTTTGTATTTCTTCACAAGCTTTTAAGCTGCAGACAGATGAGAACAATTAACTAAATAATGTTCATCTTCACAGAGAAAACATTTTAAAGATCATTGCAACTGATGATGATGCAATTGATTGCTGTTGAAGTCTGAAAGACTTTTGCAACGATGACTGATTTTGCATTTGTTCTGCTTATGATCAGTGCGCTTGCGTTCATTTTCTCACTTAACTCATAGCACAGTTTTTATTGTTTTCAATTGTGCTTTTTTCTCTTGTAACTTTTGAAGTCTCTTCTCAACATTTGACTTATTCTGCGCATCAATGATATCTTGAATGACTGTATATTCATCTGACAGCAATTGAAGTAAGACTTGAAAGCAACGTTTTGACTTGAATAAATCACTTATGTTTTTCTGTGTTGCAACAATCTTTTAAGTCAATTTGATGAAATGTATTCATGTCTTTTCAATGAAGATATTCATCAACATTCTGTAATTAATGAAGTTCATCAGATATTGTCTTTCAGTGATTTGTAACTTCTTTTTATATTTATAGCTCAAAGCATCTCAAATCTTTTTTGCTGATGTTTTGTTTGCAATGTGTTCTTGATCATTGATGATGATGTAAATGATCAGTCAGTAATGAGTTTTTACATTGATCTTTTGAATTTCAAAGTTGAAAGATTGAATTTTGCTGATGATGCTGATGACATTGTTGAATGTGTTTAAGTCAGACTTGTCTTCAATAATGAATTACAAGTCTTTCTTAATAAATCATCTCTTCATAAGAGAAAATCATTGATTGCAGTTCTTGCAAGTGAGAATGAGAACAGATTGTCATTTGACGAAGAAGTCATTGAAGTTCATGATGTGCAATGTAGACTCAACTTGTTATTAGAATCAAAGAAAAAAAATAAAGATATTAGATAAATTGACGAGTGAAGTGAAAAGAATTTAATCTTGTCAATGATGATGAAAGTTTATGCATTTTTCAACGCGATTAAGTGTGTCTATTTATTCACTTTCTTGAGAACTCGTAATAAACTATTAACTTGATGTGAATGCTTATTTATCTTCTCATGAGATGCGTAGTAAGCTGTTGAATTTCACTGAACTTCTTTAAGTTAATGTACTTATTTATCTTCTTGTGAGACGCGTAGTAAGTGATCGCTGATTGCTCATTTGAATAGATTTCATATCAAGTTATCGAGCATCAAATGCTTAAAGTGTTTCAATTTAATTATGTTGAAAGCTTCTTGCTAATTGAACTCATAATTTATTTAAAGAGTAGAGTGAACAGTATCACATTTGATGAAATCTATCTAGATTGTAAAAAGAAGTCACAGACTGCTTTATTTATATACTGTCATGCATGACAAAGTCGTGATACACGACTTTATCTCTGACGCTAGTTTAAAGAAAGCTGCTAGAAATAAGTCTGACTGAATTTAAACTGAATTCAAAGTTATTACAATAAGTTGCTAAAAACAAGTTTATCATTGCACTTCTCAAGAATCTTAATCAACAAGAAGAAAATTTCTCATTTGAAGTTAACAAGATGACTTTCTTTCAATCTCACTCTCAATTCACTCACAAGAAGCAACTCAGTTCACAAATTGCTTACAAGAAGCAATTCAGTTTACAGATTGCTCACAAGAAGCAATTCAGCACTTAGTTCACTTGCAAAAAGCAATCTAGTTTCTCATTCACTCAAAAGAAGCAACTCAGTTTTCAGTTCACTTGCAAGAAGTAACTCAATCTTTCATTCACTTGAAAGAAGCAACTCAGTTTTCAGTTTGCTCACAAGAAGCAATTCAATTCTCAATTTACTTGCAAGAAGCAACTCAGTTTTTTGTTTATTCACAAGAAGTAATATAATCTTTTGTTTACTCATGAAAAGTCAACTAATACTCAGCTTGTTCACAAGAAACAAATTTCGTTTAATCTTGTCTTTCATTTGAAACAAGAAGCTTTTAATTGTATTCTTCAAGTCATTTAAAAAGAATACTCATTAAAAATCAAGTGTCAAAATTCTTCTTTCTTTAAAACTTCTGTTGTTTTTCAAGCAGATTAATTCAATTGATTTTCTATACAACTTGACATAGTTGAGTTGAAAGCTTGAAGCTTTGATCATGCTGCTCATGTCAAAGACATTGAAGTGTTTAACATTATTTTAAAGAAAATTGATGTTTTCTTAAATTTTGAATTAATCTCATCTTTCAATCTAGATTCTGACAAGTCAAAATCATGTCATGCAACTTTGATTATTTATTTAAAGAACAGTTCAACTTTTGCTCAGTTCTTATCTCATTCTCAAGACAGTATGTATGATAAAAATCATCATCTGAATCTTTATTAAATGAAAAAGAAATTTCATTTAACTGCATTCATAACACAAGAAGATCTTGAAGTTTATTAACAAAGTAAGAATGTTGATTCAATCACAATTTTATTATTCAGATATTTTGAGTTTTTAAATGTCTTCTTCAAGAAGAACGTTGATATCTTGTCTTTGCATTAAGTTCATGATCATGTCATACATCTTAAAGAAGATGCTCAACTCTCAGTCTTTGCTTTGTATGACATAAGTCGTGATGAATTTCTAGAACTTCATTGTTATCTGAATGAGAATCTGAGCAAAGATTTCATTCAAGTCAGTCACTTTCAGACAGTTGTCTCTGTTCTCTTTGTCAAGAAATTTGAAGAAGAACTTTGCTTCTGTGTGAACTATTGAGATCTGAATGCTATTACAGTCAAGAATTGATATTCTTTGTCTTTGATTTCAGAAACGCTGAATCATCTAAGTTGAGCTAAAATCTTTATCAAGCTGAATATCATCTCTGCATTCAATTGACTTCAAATCAAAGAAGAAGATGAAGTTTTCATCATTTTTTGCATTCAATTTGAATTATTCAAGTATTTAATCATATTCTTCAATCTATGTAATAAGTTTGTCTTGTTTCAGAAGTACATCAACAATACTTTTTGCAAACATTTAAATAAGTTCTATACAACTTATCTGAATGACATCTTGATTTATTTCAACAATGAACTCAAGCATGAAATTTATGTCAAGCTCATTCTGCAAAAGCTGTGAGAAGCAAATCTTCAGATGAATATAATCAAATGCAAGTTTCACATCACTTAAGTTTTGTATCTAAAATTGATAATCATCATCAAAGAGATTAAGATGAATTCTTCTAAGATAAACATCATAGTCAACTGATTCATCTTAATCAACGTTAAAGACATTCAAAGTTTTCTAAATTTCATGAACTTTTATAAAAGATTCATTTATGACTATAGTAGAATAATTATCTCACTTACTCATTTCATCAGAAAAGATGTATTCTTTATTTGATTTCAGAAATGTCAGATTGCATTCAACATTCTTAAAAAAGTCTTCACTTTTAAAATTATTCTTCATCATTATAATTCAGATCACAAGATTGTGATAGAAATTGATGCTTTGAACTATGTATTTGAAAACATTCTCTTTCAGTATAATGAGAATGAGATTTTTCATTCAGTCGCTTACTTTTCAAAGAAGCATAACTCAGTTGAGTGTAACTACAAAATCTACGATAAAGAATTCATGATCATTGTTCATGCTTTCGAGAAATAATAATCAGAGCTTAAAGACTTTATTTATTCTGTTGAGATGATTACAAATCACAAAAATCTTAAGTATTTAATGTCAATTAAGCAGTTGAGTCATCATCAAGCTCATTGAAGTGAGTTTTTGTTTAAATTCAACTATCACATTGTTTATCATTTTGACAAGATTGATGATAAGTTGAATGCTTTAACATGTTGCTCAGAAGATTTTTTTAAAAAGAAGAATACATCAGATTCTTGACATTAATATTAACATTAAACAATTCTGAAAACTCATGTTTTAAATCTTAATATTGTTAAGAATCTTACTCTTGATATCTTTGACATCAAAGTCATGAAGCTTCAGTCACAAATCATCATTTTAAATTCAGTTCAGTTATATTTATTTTCAATTATTTTAACATCTTTACAAATTTTAACTTTTATGAATTTAGAAATTGAAGAATTCAACATTAAAAATATTAAGTCTCAGCTAAATCAAGACATTTTGAATCTTGATAAAAATTCTGCTGACATTCTCACTCAAACATTGTGAAAGCAAATTGAAATCAATGACAAGTTTGCAGTTCAGATAATCAAAGCACTTTGCAATAAAGCACAACATCACAACAAGATTTCTCTAGTTAAGTGTAAAGAATACAAAAATCATTTGTACTTTCAAGAAAGAAAGTATGTGCTCAACTCAAATAAACTACGTCTTCATATCATTCAGCTCATTCATGATAGTATCATCAATGATCATTCAGAAAGAGCAAAAAGTTATGAACTGATCAGTCAAGTCTATTGATAATCAAACATTTATAAATATATTCAATGCTTCGTACAAAACTGTCATGTATATACACATTTTAAGCTCTTTAAATAATAAACTCAAGAATGATTGCATTTTCTTTTAATCTTTAAACGTTGTTGATGTGATGTTTTCATGAACTATGTAAATTCTTTATTGCTCAATATCTTCATGAATATTACATATAAATATGTTCTAGTCTTCATTGATCATCTTATCAAAATGAGACATTTAGTTCTCATCACTTTTATGAAAGTTGAAAAAGTTATCAACTGCTTTTATACTTGTGTTTGAAAACATTATAATTTATTTGAGTTCTTCATATTTAATCGAGACACACAATTCATCTTTGATGTCTGAAAGCATATGTGTAAAATGTTGAAGATAAATGTTAAGTTATTAACAACATATTACTTTAAAATCAATGATTAAATCAAGAAAGTCAATGCTATCATGAAGCATTATCTTCAAGTCTTCATCAACTACATGCAAAATAATTGAGCTAAATGACTTTCTGAAGTTGAATTTGTCATCAATAATGCATCATCATTAATCACTTTAGCATCATTCTTCTTGATCAATTTAAGTCAGAATTCACATTTAGATTTTAAATCTTCTGAATCTTTGTTTGAGAATCTTATGTTTTAAGCTCAAAACAAGTTAATCAATGTTAAAAAGTTCATCAAGAAGATGAAGAAACTAATTGAGCATTTATATGATGAAATGTTTATAGCTCAGATCATTTATGAATTCAATGTTAATCTTTCTCATCATTCTTGTTTTAAATACTTTGTCAAAGATGAAGTTTGATTGAATGCTTATAATTTCAGCATCATTCACTTCATTATTAAGTTAAATGATCATAATGTTAATTTCTTCAAGATTAAGCATGTTTTTAAGAATAATTCTCTGATTATTGAGTTAGATTTTTCAGCATTCATAAAGATTCATTCAATCTTTCATGTCATTCTTCTGAGTTATATCACAAGTGATTTTCTCTCAAATCAACGTTAGAAATCTTGAGAACTTATTGTTATCAAAAATGATGAAAGATTCTGATATATAAACAGCATATTAAACTTCAAGCATGATAAATGTTATAATTCATCTCTGCTTAAGTATTACATCAATTGAAAAGATCATTTCTTTACTTAAAAGTCTTTTTATCTTCTGAATAATTATGAGTAAACACTTAATAAATATCATTTCATCAACTTTGTTATTGAAGAATTACATGTACTGTCATGTGTGATGTTTTAATGTTAATGTCAAGAACTTTAAGTTCAATCTTCATCATCTCAACTTAGTTCAAATTTGACTCAGATTTTATTTAAATCTGACTCAGATATTTTGTTTAAATTTGATTCAGATTTAACTCAGATGCATTTTAATCTCATCTGTACATCATTATATTAAACTGCATTTCATTTTTTTCTTGTTCAGATCTGACTCAGATCTTGTTTAAATCAGACTCAAACATTTTGTTTAAATCTGACTCAAATGTGATTCAGATGTGTTTCAATTTTCATGCATCATTATGTTAAAATGCATCTCATCTCATCTTGCTCAGATCTGACTCAGATGTGACTCAGATTTATTCTAGTTTCATCTGTGCATCATCATGTTAAAATGCATCTCATTTTATCTTGCTCTTCAGACATCTTGTTCAGATTTGACTCAGATGTAACTCAGATTTATTCTAGCTTCATCTGTGCTTCATCACATTAAAATGCGTTCACATCAATTCTCATTTCATTTCAGTCTTCATCTTCAATTCTTTCTCATTTTATCTTGTTTCTTCTCATCATCTTGCAGAAGCTCAGTCTTAAAGAGAGAAGTTACTGTCATGATGTCAGATCATTAATTCAATTTAAAACATAAATTGTTAATATTTTAAATAATTTTGATTCATTGAATTTGTTTTACAGTTCAATGAATCAAGTCATCAATCTAATCATCATCATCTTAATTTAGTCTCAGCAATTTTGTTTTAATTATTTCAGTTATGTGCGTGAACTTTTGCAATCTTAAGTCAATAAAACTATTGTTTAGTCTTGATTCTGCTCAATTCATGTATATAAAAGTTGAGTTCTCATTCTTTTCTTTCACTCTTTGTCTTTTGTCTTGTACATTATTTGATGTATTGTTCTGTATCTAGTTCAAGTAATATAATAATCAATTCTTTATATTGATAGAATATTTAGTTCAGTCTAGTCTTTGACAAAAGACTTCAAGATGATGATCAAACTTGTAAGCGAAAATCTATAACATGAGATTTACTGCTATTATTGCTACATCAATTTGATCAATCTATCATTGAAGAAGCAACATGACATGCATCATTTTGTTTGATGTTTGCGAACTTTCTGTGCATGAGCAAGTTCACATGAAGTCAATTGAATAAAACATCTGACTTCAAACAGTGACATTTAATCAGAAGTTCAATTATCTTTCAGAATGATTCTTTGCAACTCATTTTATCGAGCTTCAAAATCGATTCTTTTAGACGTGAGATGACATTGATCATCGCTGTCGTCGACGACAAAGCGTGCGTTAAAAACTCACTCGTCAATCTGTTTTCAAAGTTTTCTGCATTTCTGCTGATGCTTCTGTTTGATTCAGAATGTTCATACACGCGAATTCACGTCATCGAGATTCTGCGTAGAACGCTAGTCACACTGAGCATAGAAGATCGTCACTCAGATCACTTCTTTCGTCAAGATGCTGCTATCTTAGCTCGTCAAGCAGAGCTTTCGAAGAATGAAATTCAGCTGCTAGAGAGGTGAAAGTTCGACAGCTATCGCTTATACATTGAAGCTCATTCTAGCTACATACTAAATGTCTCTAGGAGACATCAAAGATAGTCACTTCCGATCAGTCGACTAGAGTCAGCCCTCGTCGGTCTCGATACTTCGTATCGACGTTCCTGGGGTTTGGGAGTGCTTGGCACCTCAGGGCGGCTTCCGGGGCAAATTTTAGCCCTGGAGACCGCCAGGGGCCGCCGGGTTTGCCCAAACACATATAATATATATTCGTTCAAACGGAGGCGATGCCCGATAGGCAATCCTACATAGGCCTGCCTGCATAACACGGCTCTGGAGAACAGCATCTGTGGCCCTAGGGCAAAATCCCAACCTAACACTTGGTTGCAGGCATTTTTACGTTCCAAATTTCAGGAGAATAAAATATGACGAGCAAAATGACGAAGCTATTTTTCGCAATTTTTATATGCCGAATAACCCTAGCACGGATGATCAAAGTATTTCTTCAATGGTGAATTGTGCAACTTTGCCAATGACCTCTTTCGCGGAATACCTCTGTCTCGCCACCCTGATCTATGGCAGTCACTCTCGACAGAGATGGCTGGCAGGCACATTCCCAGCTTCATTTGCAGCCGCTCGTTTTCGATTCCAAGGCTTCAGCCTTTAGAAATGCTCCCATCTACTGCTCCCGTTTTGCCTTGGCCACTAATATGGGATTAGTATAACTGACGAGCGCGCACATATGGAAAGCCAAATCCAAAGGCAAGGTCAAACTCACGTGAAACTATCTGATTGTCATAATCAAAGACGCTATAGAGCCCACTGAGAAAGGCCGTGCCGAGAATGATATACTCGAAACCATCGAGCATCTCCATGAGATCAACAAATGGCAAGACACACCTCGTGCCGTATGTCTCATCCTCGACTTCGAACATATAGTCCCACGGCGTCAGTACTATTTCATGTCTGTCTGGACCTAGAATGACGGTCAAGTTGGGCAGCAGAATTCTCTCCTCGCAGCTAAGGGCGCTTAATTCTACCGCGGCGCCGCAGTGCTTGGTAAATTGCTGTGCAAGACCTCTTGGCAATCCTATATGCGGAAAATCCGTGGAGAGTATAGCAGTGTAGTTTGGAAGTGATGCATGGAGGGGGCCAGAGCTGGAATTGGAGCCAAAAGATATCGACTGAACAGGAATTTGCCAGCCGCTAGATGAATAGACGGCGATTGCTTCATTGTCTCCGCAAGTCACATTCGTGGCCGGAAATCTCACAAGGTCTCCAGTATAGCGATCGTTGTCGACTGAGCCAAACAGGAGCTCGCCCTTTTCTTTGTCGGTGCGGGCGAGTCTTAGAGAGAAGACGTTCCTGTCGAGCAGATTCTGACTGATCATGTTCTGAAATGGGTTCCGAGCTTCAATTGTCGAGTCCGAGAAATTGAGGGGCAAGCGAGCAAGGCCGAGGGCGCTGTCAAGCAGTTCGTCCCAGAACAACGGCACCGGACGCCATATGGTGGCTTCCTCAAAGATCTGATTCTTAATCTCTGCTCCACCCACATAAAGTGAATCCTGCGATACGTTGCCGTACGTGTAGATGCCCATGTAGTGGATCCTTGCCGGCGAGAGGTCGGCTACATACGAAGATGATTGCGAGGAGTTGTACATGTTGTGTGGGAGGCAGTATTGAGCTTCGTAGGAGTCGTACGTGCAGTTCCAGGAAGGCACGAAGACATCTCCCCAGCCAATATCCACTTGCGCCCGGAAGGGCTGTGGCGGGTTGCCAAGTTGTATATCGGTAGAGTACAGGATGTAATAGTAAACATCTTGATTTTCTTTGGCAGGCATATCTTGATGATGATCATCTTGCAGAACAAGGCTAGATCTTAATTGTTGATTGTACTTGACGAACGGTTATTATTGCAGGAGAATCCGGCCATGTCAGTCATACCTCTTTTTCGGGCTGTCTCCGCTCATTGAAGTAGCGCGGAAACGGCAGCGACCAAGCAACAGTCGTACGATTCAATGGAACACGGAATACAGCAGCATGAGATCTCCAAGTGTTCAACATTAGAGCCAAGGAGATGATGGCACATGTTGATTGCACCATTTTCATTTCTGAAATATTGAGGGAGAGATGCACAATGAAAGAAGAAGGCGGTGCTACTTCTGGAGCCTATCGCTTATATGTACGAGTACCACTTCTAGTCAGGCCAATTTACATATCTCTAATACCTTCTCTATATTATAGGTGACAGGTTCAGTTCTTTAAAGCTTAAAATAGTTTTGACATTTAAATCTTTCAAGAATAATATCGATTTAAAACGGGGTTACAGCGGGCGAGGGGTTGGAAAAGTTGAGCCCGGCTCAACTTTCTGCATATGCTAACCATGAGTTCAAAATTATTCCAACCCCGACTCAGCTTACTGCATATGCTAATCATGAGCTCAAGAATTGATGCTATTATGCTAAAATAGCTAGAGGACAGAGTATGCACAAAACATGCAAAATCATGAACTCAACTTGTGACATGCTCATTCACAAGCTACTATCGCTCACGTGCTCTTCATCAAATCTATCTCATGCGTTTTCTTCTTCAGTCTCATCGTTCTGCCTATGATTTGCATCATCACTTTTCTCAATCGTCTTCAACATTTGCCACATTGCACAAACCATGAGCGAGCTGAGTTTCTTTTGAATATATGCGTGACATATGCAAACTGTAATCTCTTATCTCATTCGCTCGATTTTTGACGTCGATGCTTTCGTCGTTCATCAATGTTTCTGAATGCTCAGTTGATGCTGCGCATCCGAGATCTTCAGTGATCAAATGTGAATCTTTTTGTGATTTTGCTTAATGATCTTGACATATGCTTCGCATAGATCTCGAAGCTTTTTTAATTCAATGTCAAGTCTTGAATGTGCGAGGCATATGCTATTTTTAAATTTCATTCGACGTCATGTCTTATTTTCGATCTCGACTCAACTTTTTCAACCCTTCGCGAGCTACTGTAAAACCCGATTCGAAACCACTGCATCACGAAAGCTTTATAACGTCGTTTATGTTAAATATTCATAGAAATTAAGCATTTTGCTTAATCGACGCGTTAACGTATTAATTAATAAGTCAAGTTTAGTTTATATGTTAACTGTTTAATTAAAGTCGTTAACGTGTAAATCAAGCTCTAATACTCGACGTAAGCGACGAGAACATTTTCGACTTTGAGTGTAACTAGTATAATGATACTTTTCGAAAACGGCAACGCGTTAATTAACGACTACTGAAGCTAATCGATACGTTTCATGTATACGTTAACGACTTCGTAAAGACGTTAATGTGTAGCTTAAGCTCAGCTTGTTAGTCAAGACGAAGACTGCTACACACAAGATACTTTAACTATTCGTAAAATAGATTAGATCTATCCTAAGTAGGTCTTTCGATAGATCTATAATTCAATAACATTTTTTACTAAGACTAAGCTGAACTCTTTTCCGCCTTTCGTTCCCGTTTACAAGCATGACAGGTACTAATAGTAGCCCATCTCTTCCTCGTGCCTTCGTGCCTCAGTCATCAGATTGAACTTTTGCTGCATCATCGCTTCCGTATGTTTGCGTGTGCTTCGAGCTATATGTCAGTCTGGTTTACCCCATCCACGATATGGTGAAGAGGACTTACAACTCGGTTCTCTTCGCCAGAAATTCCCGTCTCATGATATCTGCATCGTGGAGCGAGATCGGAAAGTCTTGCACCAACTGTTTCATATGTAAGCATCTAGTCATTCACCGAAGAGATTTGGAGATTTAGAACGTCGATTATCCTGTCAAACACTTCCAGAGGTAAGCTCTTGAACACATCCACTTTTTCGCGAAGCTCTTCGGCCCACCAGTCCCGTCTTTGACATGGAACCGTGGCCGTCGATATAATCCGCCGCCTAGGATCAACCAGGTGAAGAGTCAGAAACTTGCAATGGCCTGTGCGTGATCTGTCCTCAAGATGAAGTGGATTAAACCTTATCTGAAAGGTCTTTCTTTTGTTAGCCCGGTTGATGGTGGAATAGAGGGGTCAGTACATTGGGGAAACAAATGGCTCGATTTGGTCGGACTGTTACATCACCCAACACTTGCAATGTTGGCTCGCCATCCTTGATCCCGTATATGTCCTCTGTTTCCGTAGTGGTCTCTGTAAGAGTGTTCAGATCCATGGGCTCGTCGTTGGAGACTCTTTGCCGGAATGATATTGATCCTTCTTGAATGTTGTCACAATCGTAAAAGTAGAGGACAGTAGCGCATATACGTTCATTCTGGATTGAGTGTGATCAGTAGGACTTCCGCGTCACGGCTGGACAAGTAGAATTATATACCAGTTGACCTTGGACATGCCACTCTTCGCCTGGATACTTCGGCATCTCTGGGCGCAGAAATATACTTGAGATTTCGACAATGAATAGGACACCGGTATCCCCGAAGTCTTTTCGTAAATCCACAGAGGCTCTCTCCTGAGATATCAGGTATCGCGGATTTGTTCTTGCTTCTAGTGTTCGATATTCTCCTGGCTCTCGATTAGGCACTTCACAACTTCCACTACTCTCGGCAGGGATACGGGGACTGAAAAACCTCGATGGCGTCTCGATGCTTATGAGAGACCTGTTGAACAACGGAATTGCGTCATTAAGGAGCCTTTCAATAGCAGGATAGAGTCCTTCATGTAGAACAGGGTGGACGTTATTGATATAACTGACGATGCTAAGACATGGCCAGTCAGTCAAACCGTGATTGGACAAGGCAAATTAATAGAGCAAGCGTACTGGGTCGAGGTCATGTTTTCATCGAATTTTACTTCAAAAGGCAACCATTGATACTGCTGGGACCAAGCTTTATCGTTGGCATAGCATCCACGACCCCTGAGTGAGCCAATATGTTGTCCTTCAGGACCCTGAGGCAGACCGGCAATCTGACCTTTACCGCATTGATCTATACAGTCATGGCGATCAACGGTACTACCTTTCAGGCACCTTGATCTTTGAAAGCAGAAAGGGAATAGGGAGGGGTCCACGGTCTTATGGGATTCATGCGGCTTTGCGGACAAGCTTCGCGACCCGTGTTCCAAGTGAAACACCGCCCGGGAAATATTCTCTTTTTGGGTCAATGCCACGAGATCGTCTGTCTTAAAAACACCTCGATCCAAAGCAGGGATGATATGCGTCTTTCGAAATTCATTTGCATAATTCTGCACCTCGCTTATACACTATACAAGCGTGAGTGGTTTTTCATACCAAGACTGTACCCGAACATCGACTGACCCAATTAACCATCTGTTGCGTCACAACATCCTGCGACAGCATCGTGCTCTTCCAGCTTTCAATGAAGCTCTGTTCAAAGACAATCTGATGCCAATTTGCTGTATCGGTAATCTCACCCATTAAAGACAGCATGCGATGCTCCGGAACAGTCAATGGCTCAGCTCCTTGACCGCTGTGTTCGCCTTAGTAGTCGTGGGTATGAACTCGAAGGTAGTGATGCCCATACTCATCTTCGGATCCATCCAGAGCAGAGACGAAAAAAGGATTATGTGAGTGCTTGATCCAGACGCTTTCATCATCATTGTCTTGCTGCCATCTGAGAGGCTGCCCGAAACCTGGCGCGGCGTTGTAGTCCATCTGTTTCTTCGAGTTGTGGACGGGGGGTGGCCAACGCACCAGTGTTGGTTTACGAATCGGCCAAATTGTGAACACACTTTTGAACAGTCCTATCCAGGTATCTATAGCATATTTCAATAATCAGATCAGGCAAAGGCGAAAGCGAAGCTCAGCTGAGGTTGAAGTGTCGGCAAGCTATATCTGGGAATGTTCTTCGGCGCAGAGTAAAATTTTGGAGGGTCAATGAAGACCGCCGTGTCTCTGGATTTAATTACAGACATTCTCTCGTCATGTTGGTAACGTTGAATCCAGCGCCACCTTCTCTTCTCAGCTATTACCGACCTATTCTCAATCTTGTTCGTTCATCAGAGCATCTCAATCCTTTGAAGCGTCTTACTCGTGATTCGAAACGCCGGGTTCGCGGACACCTTTCAATCGCATCTACGAGATATCATTCCATGATGAGTGAGCTCTGCTCGAAACCGGACCAGGAGCTTTTCACCTATACGTCCGGTCGCTACCTCTATAACGAAAAGCTTCGGCTAGCTGAGAGACACGTCCACTTTGATGTCCCAGCACTCAAGGATATCGCCGCAGATTGTGTTGGTCGACGAAGCGTTACACGTACGGAGAAACTTGCGGAAGGTGGCTTCAGCAGAGTTTTCCTCCTCACCATGGACGATGGATTCGAAGTGATTGCTAAGCTTCCCTATTCTCTTACGGTTCCGAAACACTTGACCACAGAGAGTGAAGTTGCCACACTGGACTTTTTGTCTTCCAAGGGGGTTCCCGTTCCTCGAGTCTACGCCTGGTCTTCAGAAGGTGGCAATACGGTTGGATCAGAATATGTCATTATGGAAAAGGCTTCGGGGCAGCCACTGGAATCACGGTGGTTTAGTCTGACACAGAAAGAAAGAGTGCGTTTGGTGACAAGCTTCGTTGAAATTGAACGAAAGATGTTCTCCTTTGCCCTCGGTTCCTACGGAAGCTTGTACTATAAGGGCAGGTTGCCTTCACACCTTCAAGCCGATCTTTACGGACCTGAGATGTTTGACCATAGTGGTGATGCAAGCCGATTCTGTATTGGCCCGGCTACCGACTACATGTTTTGGCGTGGCAAGCGTGCACAGCTTGACTTGAACCGAGGGCCCTGTTAGTCTTTCTCCTCTAGCTTGCTGTATGATTTACTGACTATATATTTATTTAGGGAGCGATCAGCGTGAATACCTCCGTTCAGTCGGCCGGCGAGAAATAGAATGGACCCGCAAATTTGGAAAACCTCAAGTGAATGACTTTCCCCACAACACAGTGCTTAAAGGCGAGGTCTCCCCAAAGATATACCTCGATCTGCTTGACAAATACCTGTCTGTAGCTCCTTATCTCTTACCAAGAGATCGCAAAAACCCTCTGAACCGACCTACATTGCGCCACCCAGGTAACTATTCCCAAAGCTATCGTTGGATACTTCTCTAACTCGTTCATACATAGATCTTAACCCGACAAACCTCTTCGTATCCGACTCCTGTGAAGTGTCATGTGTTATCGATTGGCAACATACAACCGCTCTGCCCCTGCTGTTAATGGCAGGCAATCCACCGTTGTTCGAAAACCCTGACCCTGGGCCTCCAAAAGGCTTCGAAAAGCCTTCTCTGCCAGAGGATTATGACTCTCTAAGCCCTGAGGAGAAGATCCAGGCTGATGAGCTTCACCGGCGGAGGATGTTGTTCTATTTATACATGATTTTCAACGCGAAGGACAACAAGCCTCATCTTGATGCTCTCCGTCACCCGATTCTAATGCCTTGCCAACACTTAGTTGATCGAGCTGGGCGGCAATGGAGTGGCAATACAATAACGCTGAAAGGCGCGCTTGTCAGAGTTGTCAATAGTTGGGACCAGCTCTCGCAAGGAACATCCTGTCCAGTGCACTTCGATGCAGATGACGAGGAGGAGTTTCTGCATACAGAAGGGCAATGGTTCACAGCAACCGCCTTATTAGAACACTGGCGTTCAGTTCTGGATGATCTAGGCCAAGATGGATGGGTCAGAAACGAGTCGTACGAGAAAGTTGTGGAATCGAATCGACGGTTGAAGAGGGAATGGCTGGATGAAGCGGAGGACGACGAAGACCGATTCTGCGTTGAAAAGTATTGGCCGTTTCAAGATCATGAAGAGCTCGATTAATCTGCCCTTCATCAAAGACTGGTTGTGCTGGAAACCGATGTCTTTCTACGATCGACGTCTACGCTTGCAGGCCTGGAAGCTGTTATTGCTACGGTGGTTACGATGGTTGTGTGGGCTTGTGGAGTTGGACGTCAACAGTTCGCAGATCAATGGACTCTATGAATGAAGCGTACGGATCATAATTGAAGTTTCTTTGTCCTACGACGACTCATAAAGCAAGTCGCTCCACACTTCCGCTGGTCTCCAGAACCTTCAATCTTCCAGCGTTTGGACTTGCACAACATGGGTCATAATTTCAGGAGCAAGGGGCCAAAAGCGTGCCCCATGGCCCTGAGCAAGTCCAACCGAAGGCAGTGGAGCTCGAAGGGTCCCTTCAGCTGCGGCTCACCCTCGCCTCACCCGGTGCGGGTGATATAGCGGCGCTGCTCATCCTCTAGAACGGGGTGAGGTAGTGATACGGGTTAAGCAATGCTTTGTATTATAATTTCATCATCTGGTCCCCCAAGCGAACCGAGAAGGAGTTGCCAAAGCTTCTTTCAAACCTTCCTAGCGACGTGCTTAGGTTTCATGGGACTCTCATCACATGATGGATCTTGCGCCCCATTCCTTCTGTATTCTATTTGATTCAATATTCTGATCATACACGATGGAGTGGATTTATAAGAGCAAATAAGGCTCTGTCAGAGTGAAGTAAAGAGGAGATCATGCAGAAGGCGAGTGCTTTCCTCTCGGGAATCATTTATCAACGACCAAGACGCTACCTTGAAAGTCCAAACCCGATCGAGGTAGCGGAGCTCGAACGAGCGTCGCTCAACATGCTATTCTTCTCGGCATCTTCCACACTCTTCCGGCTGTCTTTCATTTTCTTTGCGTAGCGTTTGGACCTCCTTGCTAATCGCCTGCCACACCGCATTCGACGCGAGATCATCGGAAGAGGAAATTCCTGAAGCATCGGGTTTGATCAGATTCGCTCTCTGCGTTTGAACGATAGACAGCAAGGCGATGACGAAGGCTTCTTGCAAATATGCGAAGCTGAAACCCTCGATGATGCTTGCAATTGCAGATGATATCCGAATGAACAGTCTAAGAGATGAGTTCTTTGACAGCTTTGATCTATAGACATGTATCAGCAAAGCAGACAACGACGATCGCAAGTGTTGAATACGAACCTTCAGTGTTCGCAATATTGAATTCTTTCTGATGTTGCAAGGAGCGCAAAGTGATATTTCCGATTAAATCAACTCGGAAGCTTGAAGATTCCTGCGTTCAGTCTGTTCACTGCCGAGACTCGAGTCAACGCTGCGAATCATTCAAGGGAGCGCTGAGGAGTGAACACACAATAATTGATGCTTCCGACCATCATGATATCATCATTCCCCTTCAACCCATTTACTTCATTGAGGAAAAAGCTCTTGACATCATCAGACATCAGACTATCGATGACGATATCTTCAAAGACGAGGAGGCAGAGATCTATTTCCCGTGCTTTCTCGAATATAGAGCGAATGTCGTCTTGATCACAGAACTTGCCCAGAGATTTGACATACAAAGCTGATATGAGCGTTGACCGGGAAGCGAGAGAGCGGATCAGAGCCTTGATAGAGATTGTTTTCCCGTTTCCAGGCAGGTCATGAAGGATGATTCCACGCTACAATTATCAGCTTAACAGATTCAAAGAGTGCAGCGTGAAAACGGTCAGAGTACGTTGAACCATTGACTTTGAATGCATGCAGGACGGATGGGGCAACGAGATGCCGTAGTCACTTACTTTCCACAGCACTGCGAACGATTCGTAGTTCTTCTTCCGGTCAAAAAAGTCATCGATATCGCTGACGAGTTGAAGCTTCATCTCATTGTTGCTAGAGAATCACATTGTTTCACTTGCAACCTTGAACGTTCTTTCAAAGCTTGTGATTCTTTCTTCAGTACCCTCGATCATACACTCATATCTCTTCCTTGATCTCAGACAGATGCCGAGTGATGATCGTGATAAGCTTGTTTATCGTCTGCAATCGATCATCTATGACATTCTCTTGACTTCGTGAATCAGAATATAGTATGTAATGATTTTCCACCTGAGAATACTCAGTTTTTCAATAGTCCGCAACGTACACCTGAAAGTCCTGATCTTTCCAACTATATTTGTATCTCCCAAACTCCACTTTGTCTTTCAGACGTCCGGTATCCTTCGCGTCGTCAGTGATCGATATAAAGGTCCGTGACGCGTAGAAATTAATGTCGGTATTCAGCGTTGCATGAGCATAGTCAGCTTTTGCCATTTTGAGGATCCCTGTCGATTTTGATGTCTGCGTAACAGTGTGATTTGAATGCCATCTACGTAGTACATCAACAATGTCAATATTAATCAGTATTCCCGATATCGAGAAGTGACTCCGCAGCTCTTTCGTCACATTGAGGTATGAATCGCCATCGTAGGGCTGCCGTATTATTCCCGCTGATGAGGCTGCTAAGGCAATGTTCTTTGCCATTAGACTCCTCAACAGGTCTTTCTGATTGCTGTTGGAACACAAGGTCATATGGGGCATTTTGGTATATGAGGTTGAAGCTGTTAGGAGTCTATCTAGCGAGCAGGTGAAAATACTAGCGGGCCCTAGCCCTAACAGCCCTATGAGGCGAAGGTTACCAACTTCGAGACAGAAGAGTCGACGTTGTTCGAGAACCCGACGCGCACGGCGGTGAGCCATGGCAGGTGTGTCAGGCCATGCGCTTTCTGTATTCGGTCGTGATCGCGGTTGAGTTTTCAAGGCAGAATTGTTCACTTGTGGTGAGAGCGAATTTTGACAGATTTCAGCCCTATTGCGAGCTTCAGCCCTATGACGATGCCGACTACTAGTCATTGACTTGACCTGCGCATGACCTACCAGGTATTCAATATTGGGGCTTCACTTTTGTGATGTGATCGGGAAGCAGAAATTGTCACAAGATGTCATTTCAATCTAATTGTGTCCTCAAGAGGGCAAAGAGCGTCTACAGATTGCTCGAGCCTTTGAAGTTCAACACAGTTTTCAAGGCGAAGTCTGTACACGTCTCTGATGCCGAATCTAGATTGCAAGTCTCAATCCCCCCGGCTGTCCGTGCCTGCCCACAACTCATAGATTACTGTTTCATGATCAAAAGCGCCCCTTCACTCACCCCGCAAGAATCCATCCAAAGAACTCCAGGTCAGCAATCGCCTGCAATGGAAAGAATCGCTCTTGTCCGCGAGTATGAGATATACGTGGGACCCGGTCCTGTCAAGACAAACCCGTTCATAAGGAAGCTTCATGATGTTGTCGGACAATGGGAAATGGTTGAGGGGCGCGGTCGTGCTGGCTTTGACAAGACCTCCGAGGACCCGCCTTGTTTGGTTTTCGAGTGGATGGAGCATGTTTTGTGGAAAGTGCGCGCAGAGCCATACCGCGAAAATTCTGTCCTTCCCAAGGTGATTGCCCGTTCGGTCTTGGAAGCACTCGATATTTTCGCGTCTGCAAATGCGATGCATATCGGTTAGCTCTCTCTGCTCTTGAGGTCACTCTGATGGTGTTGACAAGATCAGATGTCAATCCGAACAATATATTTCTGTCAATTATTGACAGCGCTTCTCCGGTGGTAAAGTTGGGAGATCTTGGAAACCGTACGTGACTTGAACAACCCATCTCTATTTTCTCTGACGATCTCAGTGATGCGGGAGGGCTTCAACAAATACCGCATACAACCTATTGGGTGTAGGGCGTCGGAGGTATGGCGAGGCTTGGGCTGCTGGCCGTCGTCTGATATATGGTCACTTGGCGTCACGGTTTGTAGTCGTACCATCTACCTCAGAACCCGGCTAACGGACCAGCTCGCGCACTGGCTGGGGCATAAGGCCATCTTCGGCATCAGTGACAAAGTCGTTGAAGATCTTATCGAATCTTGGTGCATTGCCAAGATCGATCGACTAATTGGCTCACTGGGTCCACCTGTCCAAAATCCGAAGTACGAGTCGGAATTCTGTATGGCTGGTGAATTGTCTATGGGCACATACATACATCCTGAAATCGATGGGCCAGTACCTTATATTGACGTGGGCACCCTACGTCAGGAACTGGAATCTCTATCTGGCCCAAAGGTGGATCCGGCGCTCCTGGACTTCATCGATTCTCTCCTCATCGTGGACCACACCAAAAGACCAACCGCCGCAGAGGCTCTAGAGCACCCCTACCTACGCTCCACTGAAGTTTGAAATGGCGTAACTGCCCTATCAATTGGTCCCCCTGCCGCATCCTGACGATAAAGACACAGTATGTAAATGACTGAATATTCTAAATCTATACTCTTAAGTTACTTGACGTGTTCGGCAAAAACGCCCCTCCAAATACGACAGAAATAGCCAAAATCAAACCCATGACAACCCTCGCTGTCACAGACAACGGTTCCCTGACAACAGTGCACAACATTTGTATTGATACTGCCAATTCGAGCTTAAAAAGGCAATTGTGTCGGCTCCAAGACATCTATGGCCCAGAAGCGGGCGAGGTCGACATGGCCATCGTCGCCGCGAGCAACCTCTACCTTAACCCGGACCATATGATGGACATGGGAAGCGTCGGACAGGCGCACTCACCCACGGCCCTGTGCCACTCGTTCGATGCCGATGCCGACGGCTACTGCAAGGCCGAGGCGGTGGGCTGTTTGCTGGTCAAGCGGCTGTCAGACGCCGTGCGCGACCGGGACCCGATCCGGGGCATCGTCCGCGGCACGGCATCTAATAGCAACGGGCGAACGCGGGGCACCGGAGGCATCGCGCAGCCGAGCGGCGAGATGCAGGCCGCGGCCATCCGAAACGCTTACGCTAACGCCGGCATCACCAACTTCAACGAGACGGCCTTCCTGGAATGTCGCGGGACCGGAACGCCGGCGGGCGATCCTGAGGAGGTGCACGGTGTCGGATCTGTGTTCTCGCTCACGCGCGACGCACAGCGGCCGCTTGTTATTGGCTCTGTAAGTTGATGTCCCAAATTCCAAATTCCTGTGCCAGTTCGAGTTCGAGTTCGTGTTTAGGGCTCGCTCCATCGCCTGGGGTCGTGGCGGACATGTGTATAGCATGCGGAACATGCTGACTCCTTCCTTCTCCTGATCCAGATCAAGAGTAACATTGGACATTCCGAGCCGGCGGCAGGCATCTCAGGATTGATCAAGATCATCCTGGCTATGGAGAAGGGCGTGATCCCCGGCAACCCCACCTTTTTAAAGCCAAGTCCCAAGAGTAAGGCATCCGCATCCCCGACCCCTGAACTTTGATCTACCCACATCATATTCACCGATTCTAACCGCAAATCCTTACCTAGTCGACTTCGCCGGGAGCAAAGTCAAAGTCACTCGAACAGCTATCGCATGGCCCGACGACGGATTCCCCGTGCGTCGAGCGAGCATCAACTGCTTCGGTTTTGGCGGATCTAACGCTCACGCCATTGTTGATCAACCGAGCAAGGCCGCCCGCGGTAACTATATGTCCTCCTACCGGATAGAGGGAGAGGAAGAAGAAGAATACGACGACGGCACCACCGAGACACAATCACCACCACCATCGCGGCCCTACACCCTAGTCCTCTCGGCTAACGACGCCGCCGCGCTTAACGCCAACGTGTTGGCGCTATGCAACCACGTGGCCAACCTTAGTGCCGACGCGCCTGTAGCCGACCTCGCCTACACGCTATCGGAGAGGCACAGCCAGCTCTGGCACCGGGACTTTGTAACGAGCCACACGACCAACACCCTTGATGAGACCGACTTCGTGCTAGGCAAGAAATTAGCGCACACAACGATAGTCGGCCTCGTCTTTACAGGTCAGGGCGCCCAATGGCCGCAGATGGGCAAGGACTTGCTAGTCACCTTTCCCCAGACTCGGGAGGTGCTTCAGGAGCTCGATGCCGTGCTGCAGGCCCAGCCGGACCCACCGGCGTGGTCACTCGAGGCCGAACTCAGCCAGCCACGCTCGAACGACCACCTCCGCCAGCCAGAGTTCTCGCAACCATTAGTCACGGCGCTTCAGATATGCATCCTGTCCCTTCTCGAGTCGTGGGGCGTCAAGCCGAGCGCGGTAGTGGGCCACTCGTCTGGCGAAATTGCCGCAGCCTACGCGGCTGGCTTCTTGGACCGCGCCAGCGCTATCAAGGCCGCCTTCTATCGCGGCCGCGCCGCCGTTAATCGCAAGGCTGAGGCTGAGGCCAACGTGGGCATGCTGGCTGTAGGTCTCGGCGCCGAGCAGGCCCAACCTTTCCTGAACAAGCATGCCGGCGCGTGGATCGCGTGCTTTAACAGCCCCAGCAGTGTCACCGTCTCCGGGCACATAGAGACGCTGAATGCCCTTGAAAAGGAGATCAAGGCGGACGGTCACTTTGCTCGGATCCTCCATGTTGATCTGGCCTATCACTCGCCGCTCATGGGTGTGATTGGCGACGAGTACGGCAAGCTCCTGCGCGAGGACAACCGATTCCAGCCAGCAGACGCGGATAAGAGGGGGTTGAACGTGACTATGTTCTCGTCCGTTACCGCAAGCAAGAAGGACACGCCGGCAGATGCCGAGTACTGGATCGCTAACATGGTCTCACCCGTGCGCTTCGCGGAGGCCTTGAAGAACCTCGTGGCCAGCGAGGCGCCCGACATGCTCATTGAGGTGGGCCCGTCTGGCGCGCTGGCCGGCCCTGTGGCTCAAGTGCTTAAAGACAAGTCCCTTCCGGGCGGTAGCGACGTGACATACCACGCTGCCTGGGCGCGCGGCTCGGGTGCAGCAAAGACACTCCTGGATGTGGCGGGCCGCCTGTTCATAACCGGGGCACCCATCGATATGGCAGCCGTCAACGGCGGCTACACATCTAAGCGCACGATCGTCGACCTGCCCAACTACCAGTGGAACCATGCGGCGCGCTACTGGCACGAGAACGCAGCAAGCCTCGACTGGCGCAACAGACGCTACATCTCACACGACCTGCTGGGCAGCAAGATCCCGGGAACGTCTCAGAAGGCGCCGACGTGGCGGAAGAAGCTAGACCTGGCCGACGTGCCATGGCTCAAAGACCACCAGATGGGGCCCGACGTGCTGGTGCCCGGCATGGCCTTTGCCGCTATGGCGCTCGAGGCCATGTACCAGAAGCACTGTACCCTGCACCCGGATGAGACGAAGGAGATTGAGGGCCCTGGTGATCTCGCCTATCGCTTCCGTAACATCAAGTTCGACCGCGCAGTCGTCGTCGAGGAAGGAAAGCCGACCACGCTGCTGTTGACCCTAGCCAGCGTTCTGGGGAGCAAGGACTGGCACGAGTTCCGGGTGCGCACAACGACGGGGGCGGACCAGGACGTGATATACGAGCACTGCGCCAGTCTGATTCGGGTGCACGAACCGCTGGGCGACGAGCACGCGCTGCACGGGGCGGAGCTCGCTCCGCTGCGCCACCCTCAGTCGGCAGCGCCGTGGTACAAGCTGCAGCGGGAGATGGGCAGCCATTTTGGCCCATCCTTCCGCAAGATCAAGCAGTGGGAGACAGTCAGCGGTCAACACAACTGCCGTGCCACGCTGTCGCTCGAGCCACCGCCGTCCAAGTGGAACTCGCAGTCGTACTACCCTGTCCACCCAGCCGTGTTCGACGTATGCCAGCAGACAGCGACGGCCGCCTTTCTCGCCGGCGAGCGCAGCACTCTGAAGGACGTCATTATCCTGTCGCAGATCGACGATATGGTGGTCAACCGTGTGCCAGACCAGCTGAAAGACGGGTTGTCGGTCGCCGAGGCCGTATACACAGGCCGCGGCCGCAAGGAGCACGTGCAGAGCTGAGCCACCAACGTGGCTATCCATGACCCGGAAAGCGGTGCGCTGTACGTGCGCTTCCGCGGCCTCAACTATGTGCGGCTGGACGTCGAGGAGAAGCCAGACCTGCACGTGTTCGACGCCGTCAAGTGGAGGCCCGACATGGCGCACGTGACACAGAACCAGTTGCTCTACTTGGCGGCGAAGGCGGGCACCAGGCTAGACGAGGTGATGGACCTCATCGCGCACAAGACACCGCGGCTGAGTGTTCTGGAAATCAGCCTCGACGACGCAGAGTCTGCTGAAGCGTCTAGTATGTACGTCGCGGACGGCCCGAGCCGCCTGTTCGCACTATACCTTCGCGTTGCCTAGTGCGCACGCCCTAGTGGCAGTAGAGACGGCTAACGCGGGACGGGCCGGAGGCGGAAAGCTTAAATTTTATCTATCAGCTCCGAGCCACTTGAGCCTTCCCTCCAAGAAGGGGTCGGAGTACGATTTAACCATCGTCAAAACTTCCGCACATGCCGATGCCGACTTGAAACGCATCCTCGGAAAGCTCAAGGCTTTCCTGAAACCCGATGCCTTCACACTCGTCGTGGTCGCCAGTCCGGGCGCAGCGGAATCCCGCGCCGCCAGCGACTTTGCGGGCGTGCCTCAGACCGACATAGAGAGCGACAGCGATGGATTGAGTGCCCCTGGCAGCGAAAGCGAGACGGCGCCCACATCGGCCAGCTCGACCATGACAACACCGGGCCTTAAGTTTTCCAGCGATGACATATGCCGGCGCCTTTCGGACAGCCTCTGGGACTCGGCCAACGTTATCCAGATCCCCGGTGGCCCTCCGGTATACCTATGCATCAACAACAGCAGCAACGTGGGAAGCCAGCAAGCAAGAGAAATTGTCGTGGCGCGCTTCTACGACACGACGCCCCCGGTCTCGCCCACCCTGCGCGCCATGTTAGAGGCGTCGGGCCGCACCGTGAGTGAGAAGCCCATCGAGGAAGTAGGACCGGAAAGTGCATCCCTGGCGTCGGCGTCGACTGTGCTGGTCATGGACGAACTCGCCCAGCCCGTGCTGACAGGCATTTCGGAGGGTCATTGGGAGACACTGAAAAAGCTAGTCAGCTCGGGCAAGCCAATTCTCTGGGTCACTAAGGGCGCGCAGACGGACCGCGTCAGCGACCCCGAAAACGCCATGGTGCAGGGCCTGTTCCGTGTAGCCCGCCGCGAGGACCCAGGCGCCCGGTTGACCACACTCGACGTCCAGAGCCCTACCAGCCCCGCCACTCACTTGGCTATTGACAGTGTGCTGCGCATGCTGCTGGCCGGTGGGGCTGTCGACACCGAGTACGCTGAGCGTGACGGCGTGCTGCTCGTGCCGCGCATCGTTCCCGACGGGAGCCTCAACAAGTTCAAGACCGCCGAAATGGGCGCCGGCCTGAAGCCTGTCGTCAAGGGCTTTCATACCAACGAGGTTCAGGTACGCTTGCAGGCCGACCAGAAGGGCTCGCTGGAGAGCTTGAAGTGGTGCAAGACGGCTGTCAGCGAGGTTCCCGTCGAGCCAGGCAAGGTCGACATCCAGGTCACGGCCATGGGCGTTAACTTTAAGGATGTAGCCACTACGATAGGAACCGTGCCCGAGAACGAGCACATGATTGGGTGCGAGTGCGCCGGGTATATCCGCCGTCTCGGTCCAGACGTGACCGGCTTCAAGGTCGGGGATCGCGTCGTAGCCCAGACTAACGGAACCTACGTGAACCACCTGCAGATTGTCATAGATCGTGTGCACACCATCCCGGACTCGATGAGCTTCGAAGACGTCGCTACTATTCCTCTCGTGTCTCATTATACCATCTCGGGAATCTACAGGAAGGCCAGGTAAGACCAACGAGGGCCCCGCTGAGTGTTATTACCTTAGTGATTGTGATTGTGCATGACGATAAGGCTGACCATCTTTTACAGACGGTCCTAATCCACTCGGCCGCCGGGGGCGTTGGTATGGCCGCGATTCAGTTGGCCGCGATTCAGTTGGCCCAGTATAAGAAATGCGATGTAAGTGTCCCTGCCTCTTGTTCTTTCTTTTGATTGATTTTCTTTCCTTTGATTGATAAGAGAGGGTGGAGATATACTCACACAAGATGCACTGCGCAGGTCTTCGTCATCGTCAGCATCGATGAGAAACGCAAACTACTTACCTCCCAGTTCGGCATTCCCACCAACCGCATGTTCTCGTCACGCAATACCAAGTTCGCTGAGGAAATCCGACGCGAGACCAAGGGCCGTGGTGTCGACGTCATTCTCAACTCTTTATTCGGCGAGTTGTTGGACGAGTCGTGGCGGCTTACAGTCGACGGCGGCGTCATGGTGGAGATCGGCAAGCGCGACATTGTCGATCGTAACACGCTGGCCATGGAGCCGTTCGACAGGAATTGCTCTTTCAGCGCCGTGGATCTCTCATATGTTAAGCAGATTAGCGACAGCCTGACCGGAAGGTGCGTTCTTGCCGCTCTCTCTTTTCGTGTGTGCCAAGAGTCATCTGCTAACCCACTACCAGGCTGCTGAAGAAGGTGTTTGACCTGGTGAAAGGCGGCCATGTCGGGCCTATCCACCCCGTTACCACGTTCCCGGTCGACCAAGTAATTCCCGCCCTGTCCTACATCCGGCGCGGCCAACATATTGGCAAGATTGTCATATCCAGCGCGGACCAAAACGTGGCGCTGCCTATCCGGCCAGCCATCCGCAAGCTTGAACTGAAACCTGACGTGGCGTATCTTATTGTAGGAGGCCTAAAAGGTCTCTGTGGAAGTCTCGCCGTGCACATGGCACGCCAGGGAGCGCGCCACATCATCGCCATGAGCAGGAGCGGTCGATGGGCAAAGGCATTCTGGTGGGTCACTCTACCTGAACATGAAGAAGAGCCTTTGAGACTACGAAAATGAGTATCGCGCGTTGCGTAAAGAGGCAAGGTAGCTTTACAGTAATGAATCGAACAGTCGTCATCTTTGAAAATGCTGTGTGCGGATTTCCGAAAGATTCCAACAGGGGAGTGAGTACCTAAGGGGCACGACAGTCGCTCCATTGATCGATCTGTAACCGTCGCACTGATGCTCTCAGTCAGACTATTTATTTGAGAATCTTTGCATGAGGCTGTCGCACTAGAAGACTGCTATCATGATCGAACACTCAAAGGTTCTGTTCCTTGTATTTATTACGAGTTACCTCGCACTCTGCGAGTTTCCAGATTCTGGGTATGAATAAAAGCGTTTACATGATCATGTGTTTATATGGGATCAAAATTTCGCAGCACGGCAAACAATCAGATATCGTGCAGAAGACAATCATCTAGTACCCGCAGATGGGCAGAGAATCATCGACGCGTTCCTTGAAGAGCAAAGGTCGAGGCTAGATCCTCCTCATGTGAGTTCTGTTGCTCTGCGGAAATTCCTCGAATCGGCTGGTGAGGTTTCTTGGGACAAAGTCGCAACACCGTCAAACCGGAACGTACTACTAGTGCTGCTTGACGATAGACGAGTTGGTACTGGTTGGCAAGACATCAATGATACACAGCATTCGCCGCGGAATTGGGATGGATACGCCAACTACCCTCCTTGGGGCGAAAAAGGGTTTCTGGATTGTTCAACCCCAAGGATTTGTACAAAAAACTGCTTGAAAGCGTAAGTTTGCAATCTAGCGACTTCCACGAGCTCCCTTAGGTTGATGAAATGTCAGAGACTATCTGTTGGCGCGGAGCGCCGAGTTCTGTTTGTTTCAACTCAATCCTTTGTAACCAACTCTAATAAGATATAGATATCTCTCAAACATGAATCCTCTTTGCGGACTTGCAATTGTCTCGACCGCATCGAGGATACGAGCTCCTGTTCTACGAGAATTTCTACAGCGTTACATCTCTTACCGTGTCTTCTTTGGAATTTCAATGGTATGACCCATGTTGTTGTACCTTTCTTCTGCCCGTACTAAATGGGAGAAAAAATTCCTTTGGTTTTGCGCTCGAATTTCATCTCCCTTACTACGCGCTGCGGAGGAGTCCTGCGCCGCAAGAAGATGCCCGAGGTCTTCGACGATGTGGCAGTTTCATTCCAAGCCGCGAAAACCCCAATGCATTCGACTATATCTACGAAGCCCAAGTATCGATACTGATAACAGGGGTTGATGAATGGTTCCGAACTGCCGATTGCTGCACCGACATCCATTTTGGTAGCGAGGAGACAGTGCTATACTACTACGAATATGACTTGGATGCGCCTACAGGTGGTGAGAAGTCTACCAATTATCCGATTTGGAATCCTAGAGAATACTTCCTCCTTGTACTATCCTGTCGAGTCAGACAAATCACAAAGGAATGGAGTAATATTATGGACGCCTTGGAAGACCGATTGCAGTACCATGTAAAGCATATTTGCAAGTCAGGAACGCTTGATCACTGCTGATAGTTGCTAGGAAGAAAGCGTTTTCAACGAGGCTGCCCGGAAGGCGTCGCTTGTAGATGACATGAGGTTTAGTCGAAGTCTAGCATATACATCCACTATTGAAATGCTGCGCCTTCTTTATAGATCACTCGTCAAAGTGCTCGAGTCGTGGGAATGCTTTGATGGTGGGGAAATGCAGTACTTTGAGGTAAATGAGCAGGAGACGCATCGAAGGGTTTGGGGCTCTTATGTTGCTAGTATTGAGAAAGATATGATGGAGCTTCAATTCATGAAAAATGGGGTAAGGCCATCTTAAACCACAACGTTCGAGGTCCTTGCTGACGCATCAAGCTTGTCGACGCTTCTGCAATGGTAGAAAGTCAAGTAGCTGCACTTCAGGGCGGGAACATAAACCGACTCACAAGAGTGACAGTAGTGAGTGAAGTATGCTGATCCTCTGATATTGTCAAATAGACTAAAAAAAGCAAGGTCTATCTACCTCTTACTCTAGGCACGGTGAGTAACCCCCACCTCGATACTGTACGCTAGACAAAGCTGATGCGGTTCAGGCAGTATTTAGCATGATAATCATGCCCAAAGAAGCTTTCTGGATGGCTTATAGCTTCTTACTCTTATTCCTTACAACTTTTACCTTCCTCGTTGTGTTCAAAAGCGAATATTTCATGGTGGTAGGAGGCTATGCGAGCGTAGAACGCTTCTTATAACGAGTTCAGGCACTGATCTTTTATATCCTTCTCGAACCGTGGGTCGTAAAAGTAATCGCATTCAACTGACTGCAGTCTTATACTGATTATATGTCATGGGCAAGGTCTTGAGTATGGTCTTTTGCGCACAAGTCTTCCTGGGCCGAGCCACATTTGAAATAGCATCTACGCATTTTCACTTACAGGTGCCAGGGTAAGGGGGCAAGCCAGGATACACGTTCGTACTGGATAGTCAACTTCAAAGGTCGACATTGGGCAGAGAACAGGAATGCCACCGCATGATTGGCTTAAAGTGACAGCAAGTTGACGGGATATGTTTACTGATTTCCTCACATTTCTCCAAGATCCTAGTCGCTGCTCTTTATCATTTTTTCCGCGCCGTGCGCGCTGTGTAACTTCGCAGCCTCAATCATGCTGGGCAAGTCGGTGGCTGTCTAGCGCGACTGGAGGAAGAGGCTCTACGGTGCAAGGAGGCAAGGCTCTGATAGGTTTACATGGTCGCGCTGCGTTACGATTCAAGATACGGGGGGGGTCGCTAAAGATGAATGCGTGATGTTAGGCTTCCGTCCTATGCGGACTGCCTACAAGATGTCATCTTTCTTTGCTAGGTGGCAACTAGTCTTAAGCTCCCGGAAGATATTCGACTACGTTCACTAATCTCTAGTCAGCATACACCAGGAAATGGTCATATCAAGGTCGGAGCCCCGACTGTAAATGACGACCGAAGTACAGGAGAATCGCTGACACTCTATGTTCCGTCGGTATAATTCCCTTGGATAGTTACTTTGGAGGTGATGGAAATTCGTCTGGACCTGGGACTGTTGAATCCAATCCAAGAGCTTATACAATAGCGATATCGGTAATTTTCTACAAAGGAGCGTGCGCAGGCAAATACAGGTCGCCAGTCATTCTCGTTCTTATTGATGAAGCTTCTGCTGGGTACCCGTACTCCGAAGCTTGATTTTCCGACATATCACGAAACGAATCGTAATGAGAATATATAACACAAGTTCAATCATCTGCCGAGCACTTATTGGGTTGCATTCTATCACGCATATCACTTTTTTCACGGCCAGGGAACGGCAACGAGGAATCAATATGTGAGGAGTTTTGCGGTATCTCAAGGAAGGGCTCATAGAAACTTGTTTCAGTGGTCATGGTTCAACTCCCTCGCAAGAAACCGGGATTGGACTCAGACGGTCGGAGCCGCGGAAGGGTTGTCATTATTTGGTAAAACTTTCCGGCCGTTTGCGGAAGCATTCATTTGCAAACCTTTATACAGAATTCTTGGGTTTACTATAAATTGCACCGTCGGCGCGGCACAGCTAGCCATGCTCTAGAACCCTCCACTCGTAATCCAGCAATGATCGCTCAATCGGCGACCACGCATATAAAGTCGGCGACCATCGGCGTCTAAAATTCCAACAACACGACATCGAACCCTAAAGAAAACCCGAGAACATGATGTAGCCGTATAGAATTCACGGCATGTGGCACGGGATTGCCACCTTTGTCACTATCATATATCATGTGAATATGACTGAATTTGGGGTAAAGATGGAGTTTTTCCTCGAATCGTACTACTATCTTTCAAACGTACATAGTTCCTTCCTCATCTTAGTTATCTTGTCTTCTACCTCACATCTTCTATTATGTCTACCAACGTCTTAGCTACTGGCGCGGCTGGAGCAGTGTTTGGTGCCGCTCTTAAGTTTTCAGGAGTATACATGCCATCGGTCATTGTCTCTCAGATGGAGCTGAAGAGCTTCCACATGCTCAAAGTCTTCTTAGGAGCGAGTGCCACCAGCGCGTGAGACTCTCTAAACCTCCAAACGATGGTCTATTGCTTTTTGCTGATGACCTCAGGCTCGTCATGGCCACACTCGATAGACTGGGCCTCAGGAAGACACAACCCAGATCAGCATCCTCGATGGGTTGGTTCAGCGACTACGACGCAAACATCGTTGGTGGGCTCCTGATCGGCTTCGGCATGGCTCTCTCGGGTGCTTGTCCTGGCACAGTCCTCGTCCAACTTACAACCGGTATACGCTCCGGATGGCTCGCCATGCTCGGTGGAGTAATAGGGGGTATCCTGCATGCGAGGCTCTCCCCAGTCCTACGCTCCGGCAAACCAAGCACTACCGATTCTTCCGCCAACCTTACGGTCCATAGCAAGTTCGGCCTCGACGCCAGCCATGTTCTTTTGGGATACGAAGTCATGTGCCTGGCCGCGATAAGTTTTGCAACACTGCTCAAACCAGGGGACGCATTTACATCCCTTCATGCAATTCTCGGCGGACTCTTGATCGGAGGCGCTCAAACAGTTTCGCTACTTCTGACTAGCACGCCTGTTGGCTGCTCAGGCACCTATAGCGAAATCGGACAATACTTCTGGCGGGTTTGGGATTCCTCGACTGAGTCCAAGTCTTCTCAGGAGGCACCACGGCCATCGACGCGAAGCATGACCTTTGCTCTCGGTATCTTTTTAGGAGCTTGGGCAATGCCACAGTCAAGTCCGATAGCAGCGGCTCTCGCCGATAGCCAGATCTCGGACCTTTCTGCTTTTGCGGGCGGTTTCGCCATGGTATTTGGGGCCAGGCTTGCTGGCGGGTGCACATCTGGGCATGGGATCAGCGGCATGTCTGCGCTTTCCGTTTCAAGCGTCATCTCTGTTGCTTGCATGTTCATTGGGGGTATCGGATTGGCCTGGTTGCTCAAATGATGGATGGAATGGAGAATGTGTCTATCAGATTGCACACCTCTCCACATCCTCACGTTGTCTTTGTCACTATGCGAGAACCATCTTCTTCACCCGATTCCGTGCCACTCTAGCTGAGCAGCCATAGAACTGGCATGCAACGAAAGCCAGGATAAGACAGCCAACTACATAACCCCCTTCGCACCCACATCCCTTTCCCCCAAAACTTCTCACTGCAGAAACGACCTCATGATCCCCTCAACCCCCCCTTAAAACCCCCCTATCGCAAATCACCCACTTCCCCCCCTGGGCCCCAACCCCCAGTACGAGGCGAATGACAGAATTCTTCCGCCCCCCTAAATAAGCGAATATCTCCAAATTTCAGAGTCGTTCACTAAACCAAAATACAGCAAACGCAATACTACATCAGTTGAGTTAAAAAAAATAACCAGGCTGTAGCAATGAAGCAATTATATAAGTCTCTTAAATTTCAAGCAAATTCGATTTGTTGTGAAATGGATCAAAAATCCCAAAAGTTATAGTAATTTTCGAGGTGTTCAGGGGGCGGAAGTCGTACCCACCACCGGCGACCTCGCTACCAAATCCCGCCAGCGGGGAACTCGCCTCGCGGAACTCGCCCCGCGTGCCGATATCCCGGAACCCAGCTGACGCGTCCCTGGTCCCGGATGAATCATTGGAGCGGACACATGGATGGGGGATTTTGGGTGGAGGTTTGGGTAAGGGATCGGTAGAATGGGGGGTTGGGTTGCGGGGACAGGTAGGGATATGGAGATGGGGGATGGGGATGGGAACGAGGATGAGGGTGAGGGGGGGCTTCGATAGCAGGTGGGAGGTTATTGGGTTTGGGAAGTTTTCTTTTTGTTCATGTTCAAGCTGTAGGCATACATGGTTCTAGCTAGTGTGACGGGTTGGGGCTTTCGTGCATCCTATGCCGTCCGTAGCCTCAGCCCTCAATAGGCTCGTCCCGTAAGCGAGGGGCGAGCTTGGTGGGGCTACGGATACGCACTTTCTTGCGGATCAAAACGGTCAACATCTTGCGCTCGGAAGGCATCGGAGGGGGAATTCTTTGGGAAAGATGCGCAACCGGGGAATACGGCTTCGGGGATCAAGATAATGGGGAATGTTGAGTGTTCCATGAATTTCCGTGTCGTTTGGTAGAGTTCACTCGGGGAGTTGTGACTCAACCATGTGAGAGAGGAAAGGGTATATAAACGTCGTCTCTGCTTTCAAAACACCTCTTTCGCTCTATTTCCACATTGTTACTAAACACCCTTCCGAATCCCCGAACAACATCCCCCTGAACCCCCTACAAGCTACAGCACCCAAAGCCCACCATGTCTCCAAACCCGGAATTCAAACCCCTATCCAACATCTGCGAGTTTCTCAACGCCCTCCACGTCTACGCCACCGACGCCCGCCAAGGCCGCGCCCGCCTCGTCCAAGCAAACCACTACTGCTCCCACGTCCGCAAAGACCTCCGCCAATGCCTCATCTACGACTCCCCCGAGAAAGACGCCCGCCTCATCGGCGTCGAGTACATGGTGCCCAAACACGTGTACGAGACTTTCCCGCCCGAAGAGCAGAAGCTGTGGCACAGCCACGAGTACGAGGTCAAGTCGGGGATGTTGATTTTGCCGAAACCCGAGAGCGCGGATGCGAAGGAGTGGGATCGGGCGGAGCTGGAGGCGATGAGGGAGGTCGTGGGGTTGTATGGGAAGACATGGCATTTTTGGCAGGTGGACCGTGGGGATGAGGTGCCGATGGGATGGCCCGAGTTGATGGGGAGCTTGACGCGCGAGGGGCAGGTGGATATGGAAGGGGCGTTGAAGGGGAGGGATGAGAGGTTTGGGGTTAGTTATAAGAAGAAGGCGGAGGCGAGGGAGGGGATTGCGAGGCCGGGAATTTCGGAGTGGGCGGATTCGTGGTGGAAGGTGGGGGAGGACGGTAAGGAAGGTGGGAAGGAGTCATTGGGTGCTTGAGGCAATTGATGGTGAAGACCTACCGTGCGTTTATTTCTGGACTGTGTATATTATCTCCTTTTGCTGGTACATTAGCCGCCTCAACTCTGATATTTGTGACCCTTTTCCTTTATACTAGAACCCAGTAGATGAGGTTCTTATTCTAAAGCCCTTTGATGACGAAGTGTCGTCTTTTCGGGTGATTCTGGTTCCTCCACTCGCCTTGACCGTGCTCATAGGTCATCAGATTCCTTTTAGGAGCGCTTTCTGATCTTGATCAATGGTGACTTGATTTTCTCCGTAGGCTTGATCACCGGTGAACGAAGTTGTGAGCTTAAAAGAGATTAGAAAAATATAACCAGAGTAGAGCCAACGTAGAGTCAAGAACAAAGCACAATAACAGAGTACTGTAATCCTATTGCTCGAATTCCTGGAGAAATCTCGAGTTCAAGCAATGTCAGGAATGTCTTTTGTAACTGGCAGCATCGTTTGTCCTGAAATGGTGAAGGGCGACAGACAAATACAACGTAAACATTACTTACTCTCGAGAATGAAAATTCAAGGGCGATGTTAGAAGCATAAGCGGACTCCGCAGTGCCGATTATGCTTTAAACACTATTCTAGGTGGGCGGACGTTTCTAAAAACTTCATGTTGTTGCCAGAGCGCCCCCTCGTCCAACGACTGTTAATAGGGTAAGACTGGATAGAAATATCAACTGATATCTGCCCAGTGCTCTGAACGCCAGAATGGCTTGTGGTGATACCGTACATTCGGATGTCTAATCGAGCCGATCCCCGCTCCCCCTAACAACAACACGGCACGAGCATGCATAGAACAACTAC
>JAABUR0100001374.1_pt1 | contig 43849 bp, 39 predicted proteins | sample 5560091 | NCBI WGS metagenome assembly JAABUR01 (sample SAMN10711879, study PRJNA513375) | rock metagenome | isolation source: Antarctica rocks | place: Antarctica: Victoria Land, University Valley sud | reverse complement strand
CAACTTCTTGTTGAACCAATTGCGAATCTCCACAGCTACTAGCGAGTCAACGCCGAAAACATGCATTGGCTTGGATGCATCAATATTCTCTTGTGGCATGCTGAGGACCTTTGACAATTTACTCATCAACGAGCTGGAGATGATATCAGCAGATTCTGCGATAGATCCCGCACCAGATAGTAAACTTGATAGGTCGGGATCAGATTCAGGGTTCGGTGAAGTGTTCATTGCGGAAGTGTTGTTAATTTGATAGAGCATCTTGAACTGGCTTTTACACATCCAGTACGCCTCCTCCAGGTTTTGAGCGCGCATCGAAGCAGGGGTGTCTAGGCCGGTAATAAGTTGACACCGTGAGTCTGATAGAACTTCTCGAGAAGGATCACAATAGTACTCCAAAATCGAGAGTAATTCAGCCTCCTGAATCGAAATATAACCAAGACCTTTGAGTCCTTGCTGGACTTCTGGACGTTCGGCTACGTACCCAGAAGACATGACCACCCCAAGGTCCAGAGAAGTGGCTTTGAGACCCTTTGAGACCCGATAACGAGCCAGGGCGTCCATGTAGGTATTTCCTGCGGCATAATTGGCCTGACCACGCACACCGCTTATGCCGGATGCCGAGGACATGAAGATGCAAAATTCCATATCTTGCGGCAGCATCGTATGTAAATTCCATGAGCCGTGGACTTTGGGTCTAATTACTGAAGCAAATGCCTCTAGTGACATATTCTCAAAAAGCGAATTCTAGCAATCCATTAGTTCTGTTAATTGCATAGGCACGAAATGGCTAAAACACATTAATTCAACATACCTGGAGCACCATGGAAGCTTGGATGCAGCCTTTGATCGGAGGCATCTTCACTGAATATTCTGCTAGAACAGCTGCTAGCGACTGTTTGTTGCTTATGTCGCAAGTTGGGGCTGCGACGTTCACACCCGTCGCCCTTAGCTCGTCCAAGAAGACGATAGCTTCTTCGCCACTTGCGCCAGAACGAGACAATAAGAGTAGATTTTCGGCCTTATGCTGGACCAGCCAACGGGCAATTAGCCTGCCCAAACCGCCTAGGCCACCTGATATCAAGTAGGTCTTTTCACCTCTGAAGGAGTGTTTGGACCTACAGCTGGGTACCACTGGGACAAGGTCATCATCATTCAGCTGCAGGATTGTCTTTCCTGTATTCTGGCCTCCTTGTAGATAGCGAAACGCTTCTTCGAGCCGAGCATTACTGTACAGATGCAGGGGTGAAGGACAGCAGATTTTCTTGTCGTTTGCCAAAGCCAAAATGGCTTCCATTATTGATTGAATGTGACCAGGGCGGTTGCTTAGCATATGAGTAAGGTTCACAGCAGAAAAGGTACGATTTTCGTTGAAAGGATACATTGACAATTTGTTCCCGTTGTGAATATCTTTCTTCCCAATTTCCACGAATCGGCCAAATGGAGCAAGGCACTTCCAAGAACCTTCAAGGCTCTCTCCAGCAAGAGAATTGAGAACAACATCAACACCTCGATTGCTCGTCATTCGCTTTACCCCTTGAGTGAAGGATATGCCTCGGCTCGAGAAGAAATGATCTTCGGGTATCGCATAAAGGTCCATGATTAACCTCTTCTTTTCTTCAGAGCCGACAGTGACGAAGATGGTTGCTTCTCGGAGCTTTGCGAGCTGAACAGCTGCCTGCCCGGTGCCTCCAGCACCAGAATGAATTAATATCGATTCTCCAGCTCGAATGCGTGCTACGTCGAACAGGGCTTGGTATGCGGTACAGAATACAACTGGTAAAGCAGCAGCTTCCGAGAAGGACATGTTTTCCGGAATCTTGAAGACCGTCAGAGTCTTGCTTCGCACGTAAGTCTTGTATGCGCCAAGAGCTGTAACGACAACTCGATCCCCAGACCTTAAACTGGTTGCTTCTTTTCCAGCACGTGTCACGACACCAGCACATTCGTTACCAAGACCGCCTTCTGATAGTCGACCCAGAGCGATAAGAATATCTTTGAAATTAATGCCAATGGCGCTCACTTTGACTTCGACCTCATCTTCAGCGAGTGGCTCCCTTACTTCAGGGTCTTCAATGTACACCATGGAATCAAGCAAACCTGGTGAGCCAACCTCTAGCTTCAAAGCTTGGCCTTTGAGACCAAATTTCTTCAACGCACTCTTTTGTGGTCTGGTCTTTGAGAAGATGAACTCGTTCAGAATATTGTTCTCGACCACGCGGTTGATACAAAGTAAGTTGTTGCGCTCCTCATATGCGGACTCGCACGTTTCCGAGATTGTGTCGAACGTATTTCGAAAGACCTTTGTAATTTGTTGAGCTACTCGTTTTACGTCTTTCGTATCCTGAAGAGCTAGAGTAATAAATCTTATATCACTATTCTCGGAACGAATACATCGGGAAAGGCCAACTACAACGTCAGCTTGGGGTTTTTCGGAGGACTGGCCCGGAACAGCCCAGATTAACCCCATTCCGGCTTTCACTAAATGCTGAAGCCCTTCAAATTCCTTTTCATTCATCTGCTCAAGAAAATTCTCTTCAATTTCGCGTAGAAAGATGCAGAAACTCTCTTCGGAAGGAGTAGAAGGCGTAGGGGAAAGATTCGTCACATCCCACTCTTGGACGCCTAAAATTTCCAATTGAGACTTGATCTCATCGGCTATAGCATTCTGCGCCTCTGAAGTTGGCGCCACAATTACAGCTACCTTCGGGAATTTAGGGGTCACTTGCGGTGTTGCCACGGCCGTTGATACCAGATGGAAGTCCATCTGATTGCGTGGATCATCCGAGCTGCGGAAAACTAAATCTGTTCCTGAGAATTCATTTGCACATAGAACATTGTGCCATTCCTCTGATGGAAGGAGAGGACCCCATCGCCTATTCTCCTCAACACCTAATATCTCATCAGTATTGATACTTTCACGGACACGCTTCAAGGAGACAGTTTACTCAACCACCATCCTGGAAGTAGGCCAAATGCGAACCCGGCTCGAACGTCCCTTTCGTTGTAGAGCTCAAAAAGAATCAATTTACCCCCGCTATCATTGTACGTCTAAGTAAGTGCCTCTCATATCTAGTTTAACATGGTATAACTTGCGGTCTCAGAAGCTTCCGGACATTCTGCAATGTTTTACTTAGTTTTGGAGTAGCATGTAGTACCTATGATGTAGTCCCAGTCAGGTGGAGAACTAGTCAGTTGTTTTTGCTGACTCACGTTGGAAGCAATTATTAGGTCATATTTCTCCTCCAGAAAGCCTTGCTGCAGTGGGTCTTTCTCAATGTTCAAGGTTTTGAACGTGAACCGATCAACATGATCTTTGAAGCGCACGGTAGCTTTCTCAAAGAATCCGGCTGATATGTCGGTGAATGTGTAGCTCCCATATCTCGGTACACTCGTTTCGTTGTCGTTATTGGGCACTAGTATGTCCAAGATGGATCTGGTAGTGCTTCCTGTTCCTCCGCCGATCTCAAGGATCCTCATCGACGGGTTTTTGTGGGTAAGTGTTTCTAGGTATGATCGGAGCAGTTCACAGCCCCGTTGCGCAAGTTCTTCGTAGTAATCGGCCGCCAGCTCTCCACTAAATAAGAGATCAAGAACGTCAACTCTATCCTCGAGGATCGCCAGCAAGTTCGTTCCTAGGGCGGCATACAATCTTCCCTCCGGAGAGGTCTTCAAACGAAGCATGACATTTTCGAAATAGTGCTTATCTTGCCTGAGAAATTCCCATTCAGGTCAGAGGAAATCCGGAATTCTCATTCTCGATGGCCTTACAATAGGCCCGTAGTTCTTGTTGACTAAGTAAGTCAATATCTGGTTTCCAGGTGAAGCTGTAGCATAGTCGTCTGCAACGTTCTGTGTCAGAGGACGATGACAACTGCCGACCTCCCACCGCTACTGTCTGAAGCCCTCTAGCCACGATCAGAGGCTCTTTAGATGCTGCATCCAACGCTAACATGAAGGTACCATCCGCACTCATATCTTCACTAAAACCTGCGGCGTATGCTTGGACGTATTCACTTCCTGCTTCGCTAAGGCCTCGACTCGATATCCATAGATTCTGGAGGCGGTCTGGAACCATCGTTGGTAAATTGCGCTCGACATCGCGGATTAGAGCTGGGAAGGCAAGTTGAAAGAGTCCGTCAAGCGCAGTCGGATGGACAATGTGTTTCTGGTAGTGATTCTCTATCACGCCAACAGTCCATTGGCGAAGCTTTACCCTACCTGTTGCCGATCTACCATCAAAACGAACATCATCTAGAACCTGGAAAGCCGGTCCATAGCTCAGACCAATTTTTTCCAGACGTTCGTACAACTGTTTGCTTGCAATCGTCGTCTTACATTTCTTATATCCGGTCTCATACAACATGGAGTAGAGCTGACGCTCTTCTTTAGCTTCTTTGCCGCAATCAACCTCGACGTCTTCTGTTATACGCTCCGCACTAATTGTGCCTCGGCAATTCTCGACCCAATGTCCATTCTCCAAGGTACAGATCCGGAACTCGTTTAAGCTGTTTTCTTTGCTTGATTCGAGAGGACGAAGATATAACTGTGTTTCAAATTCATCAGAGCCCGCCAAGCTCCTCAGTGCTGTCGTAAACTTCACGTCAGTAAGCCTATAACCGGTAATCAAGTGAGGCGCATGAGCCACTTGATGTATAGCTTCTATCGCCATATCAATAAATCCCGCCGCGGGGTATAATTCAACACCGTTCACCTAGATCAGTCAGTTGATACATTGATACGATCCTGACAAAGGCCGACCTTGTGATCTGTGATCCAAGGAAGCTCACTAGCTCGGATGATATGCCTCCACCTAGCTTCTTGTGGGTTCCAGTCAGAAGCAGGAGTCCCCAAAAGCTCATGACGAGGAATGTTGCGAGTTCTGAAGTTTTTCGACAACCTGCTTTCCATGCTATAGCACTGATCATGATTAAAAGGGTATTCCGGAAGGTCCGACAACATTTTTAAGTTGGAATAGCCCTTATTGGACCCATTCAAAGCTGAAGTGTCGATGGCGTATCCCAGACAATGGAGACGTCCGAGAGCTGACAAACTACTGGTAGCTGCACATACATTTCGATTAAGGGTTGAACTGTAAGTAATAATTTGGCTGTCAGCATGAGCTTCTAGGATTTCCCGAATGGGGCCTCGCAAAGCAGAGTGGGGTCCGATTTCGAGTAGATCAGTTATTATGACAGTATCCTTATGGCCTCCAAGTTTCTTTGGGACAGATCTTGAAGAGAGTGAACAAAGATTTGTGAGAGCCTCGGAGAACTTGACTTGAGAGGTCATGTTTTCGACCCAGTATTCACACTTCCTGGTCTCATCATTTGATGTTCCTTTTCCAGTCACTGATGAAAACATAATAAGGGAATCTGAGATCGGCTGTCCAGTTCTGGTGTCTGATATTAATGTCTGGTACTCCACAGCAATCTCATCCATGGCCTTAGAGTGGTAAGCCACACCCAGATGTAGCTTTCTCGTGAACACGCCGTCACGATTTAGGATAATTTTCAGTGCGTCGATGTGCTCTTCCCCGCCGCTTACGGTAATGTTTTTGGGGCTGTTCACACAGGCGACAACAACGTCTGTGGCACCGTGTTCTTCGTGATGGCCGTGGGCGCTCAGGTATGGCTCGATACTGTCTTGTGACAAATCGACAGCCATCATGCTCCCACGGCTTCCACAGGCTTCTGCAAGTCTAGCCGCGAGTCGACCTCGGAAGAAAGCTATTTTCAGGGCCGAAGTTTTGGATATTGCTCCTGCACAAAACGCAGCCGCAATCTCCCCAGAAGAATGCCCTATCACTCTGGCAGGAAAAAGACCCCAGCTAAGCAGGAGATCGACAAGGGCGATCTGCAGGGCAGTGCACATTGGTTGGCTGTAAGCTGGTTTGTGCACATTGCTGACGTCTTGCTCCCTCGAAAATTCATCTACATGGTGTCAAGTCTATCTTACTTATAAAAATATAAAAACCATACCTGTCAAGCGCCATGTGCAGCCTAGACGATCCAGAAGCGATTCGGCATCAAGAAGGCTGTCCCTAAATACAGGGAAATTTAAGAGCTCCCGGCCCATTGCGTGCCATTGTGCTCTTTGTCCAGTAAAGACGAAACCAATCTTACGGGAAATCGTTGAACGCGTGACTGTCGACAGGCCCTCTTCTAGAAGTTGATGCAACTCTCTGACCGAGCTAGCGACAATACAAGATTTCCAGCGCAATGAGCTCCGTTTTGAAAGAGTATAAGCAAGATTCTCCAAGTACTTTTCTGGGGCACGCACAGTTGAATACCAGGAAAGATGCTTTGCATACAGAGAAGCGAGACTTCGCAACCCACTTTCATCGGCCCCAGACCAAATAAAAAGTTTTGGCTGTGACAAACACAAAGATTTTTGGTTAGTCTGTTCTTGAACTTGCAATTTGGTCAGAGGTTCACATGCGTTTGAAGAGCCTTGTGAGACTTCTGAAGTGCGGTGATTGCCCGTCAAACCCCGAATCTCAAGGTAGTTGAGAACATCGTCAAACACAACATGAACGTTGGAACCACCAAATCCAAACGAATTGACAGATGCTCTTCGAAGCCCACAATTCGGCCAAGGGCTTGGTTTGACTGGAAACTAAGATACCCCAGTAAGTAGTGATCTAGAAGAAGAGGGCTGCAAATGTACTTTTATATTCCAGTCTTCTTCCTGGATTCTGGAATTCGCATTGTCGAACCAAATATTTGGAGGTATCAGACCCTTCTCTAAAACGAGAATGGTTTTAATTAAGCCGGCAATGCCACTGGCTCCTTCGAGATGACCAAGATTCGATTTGACTGAACCAATGAATAAGGGGTCGCCCTGAAGTCGCTGGTCATGGAACGCGGCTGCAATAGTGCTCGCTTCGATTGGATCGCCAGTTCTGGTTCCTGTCCCGTGGGCTTCGAAATACCTCGTTACTTTCAGCGCAAGGCCGACTTCTCTGTAGGTGTCCCGAATCAACCTTTCTTGCGCGCTCCCACTAGGGTGGGTTATGCCGGCTGTCTTCCCATCCTGGTTGGCTCCTGTAGCGCGAATTATAGCACGGATTGTGTCACGGTCAGTAAGAGCATCAGACAAGCGCTTGATAATGACAACACCAAACCCTTCACCTCTGGCATAGCCATTGGCTCTCTGATCGAAGCTGTAACACTTGCCATCCGGCGAGCGCATACCGAAATTTGCCATACTGATCATGGTTTCTGGATCAAGAATAAGGTTGGCACCCCCAACGACGCCCTACATTATATTAGCGATTCTGTAGATACAGTGGAATTGCATTATACTTACCATATTTGACTCGTGGGTGCGTAAACTTTGACATGCAAGATGCAGGGCCATCAGACTACTAGAGCACGCTGTATCTAGTGAAATGCTAGGCCCAACCAGATCGTAAAACCAGCTAAGGCGATTTGCCAAAAGCGAGAATTCTACTCCTGTGGCTTTGTATTTCACATCCATCAACGGATCCCTAGTGAGGATGTAATTCCAATCATGGGTAAAACTTCCAATGTGGACAGATGTTCGCGAGCCAGCGGCCTTCTCCAATGACACACCCGCTGTATCTCTATAAGCTGGATCATTAGGCAAGGAAGCATGCGGTGAACCTACCATTTTCAAAAGCTCTATATGTAGTTTCTAGTAATCCCCTCTGTTGTGGATCCATTGAGGCTGCTTCTGTAGGAGTAATAGAAAAGAACGGCGCGTCGAAAGCAGTAACATCTTCAGTCAGAAAGTGGCCTTCTTTGACGCTCAACTGTTAATCCGTTAGACCTGTTCAATCAAAACGCTCTTAGCTCTGGCGTTGCACGATGAGAGAATCTCACACTACCTTGTCTTTGGGGGTCGGGATGGTAAAAACCGTCTATATTGAATCTGTTCGACGGAATCCTGGTCCTGGCAGACCTTCCTTCCATCAACATCTGCCAGAATGCTTCTGATGAAGTTGCTTCCTGGGGAAATTTTAAAGAAAACCCAACAACGGCTATCGGCTCAGTCTGATCCCTTCCAGGAACATCGCCATCTGAACCACAGTGCCTAGGAGTAAAATTCTCCTTTTCATCGTCGGTTGTAACTCCACCGCTAGGGACAAACGGAAAGCCACGAGGGACAACGCTTGGTAGCTCCATTCGTATTGAGTTGCGAGAGAAATGTAACAGCACACTATGGCTTTGGGAAACAAACCCTAAGACTAGGAGAAAAGTAGAGTATTTCAGGCTGAGCGGTTCGACTTAGTAGACCTTCAACCTCGATATATGTGGCACAGAAGCCCATCTTGGGGTGGCAACGTAACGTAATATATCGAAATGGGCCTTAGAGTACATTAGGACCATAATGATTTCCCTGTCCAAATTTGACTACCCCCAGGAGACATCCGTGCCTATCTCGCCCAGGAGTAGAATCTTCGTCCATACCCAGCAAGCTCTAGACCTTCACGGATTCTCCACTATCAGGATCAAATAGGATCAAAAAATTATACGGCCTCGTGTAACTCCATAGCATTTAGCATAACGGCAAGCAGAGGCAGTGCCGTGACGGCACTCCACCGTTTGCATGGTAGCTTCAGCACAATGCGCCATCGACTCATGCTTTGTACAGCCACTGAGCATCGCGAATCTTTAGCCACTCAAATGTGGAGAGTTCCAAGGCACACAATAGGCTAGGGTCAAGGGTCAGAGTAAGAGGATGATAATGTCGGATAGAGTACAGTAGTTATTCTGTGGGCTGAAGAGGAGATTTCCAGTAAACCGACCTTTCCCATAGGGCTGTTAGCGTCTTCATGTTTTCCGGCCCAATCTGGTGAATCAGCCGACAAGCGACTGGCACACAGGGTCAGTTGCATTATCTATATATATCCAGTATCTTAAAGTTCCCTTACTGCTCTCTCCACATCATAGGGCAATAAACATCATCTTACCTCAACCGTGAAGAGTTCCGGAGCTGCGGTCGTGACTAGTTCAGCTCATTTCCTACGACCATAAACTATTAGCGTGTGCAGAAAGCTCTGCATTCCTTGGCATTCATTTTTGCGTTACCCCACGGTCCCTTTTGTATGGGGAATTCGAAAATTCAACTCCATCGCCTTCTCAATTGCCCAATTTGCCCAAAATTGAAGCTATTCAGACCTCTTTGTTTGTTGACGTTCTTGTAATCGTTTTTATTCGAAATGTCTCAACGTCGAAGTCAAAATCTATCTCTAGATAATCTTCTCACCCCCTCTAGAGCATCCGAAAGGCGTAGAAAATCGATGACTCAGGCTGAACAGCTAGACTGACCGCGTCGGGTCGGGTACCCGACCCGCCAAGACCCGATTCGAGTCAGGATTCTTGACCCGAGTCAGAAGGTTGGGACCGAGTATCGACCCGAAATTCCCGATTCGGCCCGCCAAGACATGAAGCGAAGTACTACTAATATCTACCTGAGTGCCTGATAATGCAACAGAGTAATGCAATTGATTGAAGGAAATTCATGCTTATTCATTTACTACTGCTAATCTGAGATCATTATTATCTCATCATTCTTCTTCTTCTTCTTCTTCTTGTACTTCTTCTCGTACTTCTTCTTGTACTCGTTCTCGTTCTCAATCATATCTGCATCATCATCTCTCTTGCTAAATTTCATCTTCTTGTCATCGTCATCAATCTCAATGATATCGTCAGATTCATCATCTGATGAATCTAGTGAATTAACTATCTTTCGATCAATTGCATTTTTTTCATTTGAAAATGCATTCATGAATTTGTTGAATTCTTGTATGACATCTGAATCATTCATCATCTTCAATTCATTCAATTCTTCATGATGTAAAATGCGTTGCTGAATTAATTCAATAATAGATATCATGTATCTTGACATGTTTTTTCCAAGTTCATCTTGTTGTGCAATAATTTAATGCATACATTAATCTTGTCTTTTACATCAAATACAGTACATACATTGACAGTAGAAGTAGTATTGAATGTCATCTTCATGACTATTGCTTCAAGCTTCATTCACTTTGCAGTTTTCTTCTTTCTTGTCTTCTTCATCAAATTCGTCTTGAAGCATTGAGCTATTATACAATCAGCTTTTGAAACACATATGCATTACTCAAATGCATTATCATGCAGACTCTTTCTCACTTGATCATTCATGATCATATCTTGTATATTGTTCTTCATTTTCATCTGCTTCGCTTTGATGACTTTCTGATAAACATTGATGCTTCTCAATTTAATGAGTTGTTTATAAAAAATCACTTAATTTGCACTTTGTTTGATATAAAGAGTTTTCTGATTTTCATTTCATCTCATTGCATGATTTTTACTTGCAATTGACTGCAACTTGATTAATAAATTGAACATTCTGCAATTTTGATTAGTCTTAATGATAATGTATATAAATAATGCATAATAATCTTCTTATCTGATAGTAATGTTGAAGTGCTTTTTCTAATAAACTTAGTCACAATAGATGAATGCAATGAATAAATGTGAAACGTAGAAAAAGTTAGAATTAAAATAAATGTTGAGCGTAGATAAAGTTAGAATTAAAATAGATGTAAGATGAGATGTAAGTAAAATTAAAGTTAAAACTGAATGTTAAAATTTATTCATCATCTTAGAGTTGCAATCAACACATTCATCATATTAATGATAATATCAAAACATTCATCATATTGATTCTACTATAAACACAGTCAACAGTCATTATCTCTTGTTTATACATCATCTCTTGTTTACATTATACTTCACTTTGCTTTCACTCAACTTAAGTTACTTGATAGTCTCAATTTTTCAAATCATTGTCAGTTGATATACATCATGACTCATTGCAAGCAAACAAATAATGCATTTAGATAATGCATTTCTTGTTACGCATTGCTGACAGACTTGATTTAAAACGAAAGTTTAAAAATACATCATATGATGATTTAAGAATCTTAACTCGTGATGATATGATATTAAATAATTGAATCACGAATGAATCAAGAGCAGACTTAAAGATTCTATTTAAAAGCAAGATCAATAGAATTCAGAAAATAATGCAAACAAATAATGCATTAAGTTATCAACAGTTAATTTATCATGACAGTCAAAGAGAAAATGAAAGTCAGAAATCATTGCACTTCAAAAGATACATCATTATCAAAAAGATACAAATTTGTTGATATTGAAGATTTCATTTGAAAGAGTAATTCGTGAAATCATGCAGAATGAGACTGATACAAACAAGATGAATCAGAGAATAAGCGATGTAAATTATAAAATTCAGACTTCAACACTGCTTGCTTTTCAGAAGATCACAGAAGCGTTTCTATGTAAATTTCTTGTTAGTAAGTGCATTACTCATTTGCATTATCATTGATGTTTTACAACATTTACTGATATAATGCTTTATATATGCAGATAGCAATCTTCTTGCTATTCATGTCAAGTGAGTAATTCTTCAACAAAGAGATTTAATATTTATGAAAACTTTGATGTGTAATCTTGAAATTCAGTTGAGTACTCAATGAAAATAGCATTCATGATATCTTCAAGTTGTTTAACATAGCAATACACTTTATGAACTGCATTATTTTTTGCATTATTTCATAACTATGTTATCATACTACATACATTGACAATGCAAAAGCAACTTCAAACGAAATGATATTAAACATTTAAACATTAATAGAACATAAAACATTCTGCAAATTTATCTTGAAAAAATCATCAAATTTATCAGAATCATCTTTAAATGATACAATCAATGAAGATCAAAATTGATAGTGCTTAATCTTTAAAAATAGCTATAATTGAATATTAAGAATACAGAAGAAGATTGATACAAAAGCTTTTATTTATGTAATGTTCAGAGACTGCGCTAGACTTGAAAGAAATGTGTTTGTGACATGAGAAGAATGTGATGTAGATGAACAAAATGTTGTTGAAAGAAAAGAATGTTGAAAAAGAAAAAGAGATTGAGTCATATCTGAGTCAAACCTGAGTCAGATCTAGGTCAGATCTCGACTAAATCATTGACTAGTTCTAATCATTACGCAGAAAACTCGCTAGCGTTCACTATGAATTGATTAAAGCTTCAGCCTTGTTCAGTCTTGATACGCTTGTAACAAAGATGATGAATCATTCATTGAAACAATAATACTTCTTATGTTTTACAGCATTTAAAAGACTTAAAGCATAGTTCTTGATCAAGAAACAGATTGACTCTATGAGTTAAATAAATAACAAGAAGACGAAATCAAAAAGTTGAAAACTAAACTTCAAGCTAAAGAAAACACTTCTTCTGATTTCATTTACTCTGAGCGTTCTAGATTTCAAAAAATATTTGATTCTTCGCTGTTTACTGATGAAAAGAACTCTACTTGAAAGAACTGATACGGAAAAATTTAGAATAAACTAGAGATTAACGTCAATCTTTTTTCTAATGAACAAGTCAAATTGAGCTATATACATTCTAGATTATTCAATGATGCAGCTGAGATTACTCAAGCTAAACATGAACATGACTATGTCAATCTTTATCAAATCATCGATGATCTTTTGAAAGAGCTAGCTCAGTTGTTTAATGATTCAGATAAGAAAGTCAACTTTCGTAGAAAATACTACAACTTGATTCAAGAATTCAAGAAATTCAATGAATTTTATATTCAGTTTCAACGTTTATCTTTTTATTTAGACTATCATGAGAAGTAACTGATTGCTGATCTGAAAGATAAAATAAATTTTCGTCTTCAATTCATTTGAGTAGATCAACTAGTTCAATCTGATTCACTAAAAGAAATTCATTTCTATCTGATTCATTTGAATAATGATCAGTAAGTCATTTGAAAGATCGAGAACAAGATCAAATGCATCAATAATCTTTTTAAGACTATCTTTTATAAAGTGACTATTGTCACTCAGTCAGTTGATCACTTGAAGTCTGATCAGCTAAAGTCACATGACGCGATTTTAACTAACGTCAAAGAAGCAGACATTTTAGTCAAAAGCTGTTTCATATATCATAAATCAGATCATAGCTCTAAAGAGTGTCTTGATCGATTTACTAGAATCAATGCAGTGAATAATGAATATGATCGCTTTGATTTCAATTCAAATTTTGATTCAAAAATCTAGTCATCTCTTCAAAAGTCATCAAAGAAATAGAGATTATATCTTTGTACAAACTAGATAAAATTCTATTGAAAGAAAATTACTTTGAAAAATCGTTTTTAATTGATATTCATCTCATCTCTCAGAATTAATCTTTCAGTCTTCGTTCTTTAATAGACAGTGATTCAGTCATTTACAAAATCATACATTCTAATTTAGTTGATAAAGTATGCGAGAAACTGAAAATTTAATCTATATCACTGACAAAAAAGAAGCTAATAAGAGATTATGATGAGAAGATATTTAAGAAGATCATCACTCATAAAATTCTACTCAATCTCATCATTGAAAGTCATAAGAAATTAACTGTATCAATGCTGATAGTTGATATTGATCATCATGAAGTCATATTGAGTAAATTCTAAATGAATAAAAACGAAATATTATTAAATATGCAAAATGACGTCATTGTTTTTTTGAATCAATTGAATACTTTTATTTCGGTTTTTTTGATCTTTCTTAATTCAAAGCACTTAAGTTGATCATGATCAACTTCGTCTTCTTTAATCACTCAGACTAAGATTTTTATGATGCTTAAACAACTCGTTCAAGAAAAGTCATTCTTGATTTAAAGCATAAACGCAGCTTCGTTCAAAACACTGTTGAATCATTCAAAGAGAAACAAGATTGAAGTCTTTGCTTTATTCATGATGAACATCAATAGAGAAATCACGTACAATACTCAGTGCAATTTGAATGCTTTAAACGTCTCTTTAATTAATGAAATGACTCAGAATTTGAAAGATATTAAAGCGAAGCTGTCATCAAAATATCATGAGTTTCTAAATGTTTTTGATCAAGTTCAATCAGATAAACTATTCTCTCATCGCTTCTATGATCATAAAATTAAACTCATTAATGATTCAACGTCTTTTTGCTGTCGAGTATATTGAATGTTTTCTGTCAAACTTCTGAAAGTAAAGAAGTATCTGAAGAAGAATCTGTCAAAGAAATTCATCACTTTCAGTCAGACTCTCTATTTCTTTCTCGTTTTATTGTTATGAACATGTCTGAATCGATCAGAGTTCATATCTAACTCTAATCAATTCACAATCAGTTTAAGCGAGTTGATTGCAAATTGATTAAAGCAAGTCATGACGTTATGCTTAGTTTGAATCTAGCGCACTTCTATTGAACTCTTAGAGTCACTCTCAGCACTTCTTTTCATTGTTCAGCACTTTCTTCATTCATTTCTTTCATCATTCTTTCAGATAAACACATCTGACATATTACATTACATCTGTATCGAGCCTAGCGCAGTCTCAAGCCATTATTTATAGAAGAGTTCACACTCTTTCTCTTCTGTATTCTTAATGTCTTGTTATAGCTATCTCTAAAGAGCAATACATACATATTAGTCTCAAGCCTCTTTGATTGAATGATCTAGACATGATTTCAACATTACATTAAGAATCTCGTTTATCATATGATACAGATATTCATTACTCGTTCAATATACTCGTTCAGACAGATTGAGTCTAAAGAAATTCATTTATCTGATGATCAACGCAATCAAAAGACAGAACAACACTAGAAGATTTATAAAATTAATAGCAAGACTGATTGAATTGCTAGACGACTTACAGCTCATTAAGTACACATCATTCATCTCGATTAATAGAATCAGCGATAAAGAATCTTCGTTGATTGCTAGAGAATCAAATCAATCAAGAGAATCAATCAATTCTCAAATCAAACAACAAAAATGACTTCATCTTCTACTGTTGAGCATCGCTCTTCGCTCGATCTCTTTCTTTTAAAAACACTCGTTCAATTCAATCTCTTCTTTCTTCTTCATCATGTCTTGTTTCTTCAAAGAGCGTTTCGAAGCTTCATTCTTTATTGTCGAAGATAACGACTCATTCGCTGAAATCATAACATTTTCTATGACTATGAAAGCTTTGAAGAAACGATGCGAAGAGCTAAAAGCTAGGCTACAAGCTAGAGAGATTATCTCGTCATCGTCAATCTACTCTGAGCGTTCTAGATCTCAGAAAATACTCGATTCTTCGTTGTTCACTGATGAAAAGAACTCTATCTGAAAAAACTGATATGAAAAAGTTCAGAACAAGCTAGAAATCAACGTTGATCTCTTTTCAAGTGAATGAGTCAAGCTGAGCTACGTACATTTCAGATTATTTGATAATGCAGCTGAGATCACTCAGTCAAGACGCGAACGTGACTGTTTCAACTCATACAAGATCGTCAATGAGCTTTTGAAAGAGCTAGCTCAGTTGTTCAATGATTCAGATAAAGAAGTCGACTTTTGTAGAAACTACTACAACTTGATTCAAGAACAGAAGAAATTTAGCAAGTTTTATACTCAATTTCAACGACTATTCTTCTATCTAAACTATCAAGAAAAACAGCTGATTGTTGATTTAAAAGATAAAATAAACTTTCAACTTCAATTTACTTGAATAACTCAATTGATTCAACTCAGTACTCTGAAAGAAATTCGTTTCTATCTCATTCGATTGAATAATGATCAACAAGCTATTCAAGAAATCAAGAATAAAGAAGCAATGATCAAAGCTTAAACAACTAAACAGATCATCTTCGCTGAAGAATCAGTCAAAGCTACTCGTAAAATCATAGAAACAAAGATGACTGATCAGTCAAAATCACATGATGCTGTTTTGACTAACGTCAAAGAAAATGACTTACTAATCAAAAACTGATTTCTATGTCATAAGTCTGATCATACTTCTAAAGAGTGCTTGAATAAATCTTTCAGAATTAATGCATTAAATGATGAGTTTGATCATTCTTCGAACTTCAATTCAGAGTCTGATTCAAAAAACTAATCATTTCTTTCAGAATCATTAAAGAGATAGAGATCATTTCTTTGTGCAATCTAATCGACGAAATTTCATCTATTGAAGAGAACTACTTCGAAAGTCATTTCTAGTTGATGTCACTCTATTCTCGCAAGGCGAATTCTTCAAGCTACAATCTTTGATAAATAGTGACTTGATGATTTACATCTTGATTCATACAAAGCTAGTCAATTAAATATGTCAGAAGCTCGAAATTCAACTCATACAACTAGCTAAAGAGAAGTTAATAAGAGAATATAACGGAAAGCTGACAAAGAAGATCATTACTCATAAAATTCTACTCAATCTCACAGTCGAAAGTCATAAGAAATTGACTGTTTCAATGTTAATAGCTGATATAAATCATCATGACGTCATATTAGAAAAGTTCTGAATGAACAAAAATGAAATACTACTAAATATGCAAAACGATGTCATCGTTTTTTCAAATCAATTAAAAGCTTTCATTTTTGTTTTTTCGATGTCAGTCAAAGCTTCACATTCAAAATGATCATGATCATCAAATTCTTCTATCAGTTCAGCTCTCAAAATGCTTCAACAATCAGCTTCTACTGCTTTGAAAAAGAACTTTTCTATGTTCAATGTGAGAGCTGCATCTTTTCATGCATTGATTAAACGATCAAAGAAGAATTGCATCGAGATTTTCGCTATGTCGATCGAAGATATTGATAGAGAAATAGTCTACAACACTTAATGCGAACTGAACGTTTTAGACGTCGCTTTTATCGATGCATCAGCTCAAAATCTAGAAGACATCAAAGTCAAGCTATCTTCGAAATATCAGAATTTTCTTGACGTGTTTGATCGAGCTCAAGTCGATAAGCTATCATCTCATCGTTCATATGATCATAAGATAAAGCTCACTAACGATGTCACTTCTTCTAGATGTCGAGCTTATTGAATGTCATTCTACAAGCTTCAGAAGATCAAAGAATATCTGAACGAAAACCTGTCAAAGAGTTTTATTACTTCTAGCAAAGTCTCATATTTCTCACTCGTTCTATTTGCTCTGAAGATCAATGATGATCTTCGCTTCTGCGTCGACTATCGAAAGCTCAATGTCATTATCAAAAGAAATCGCTACTCTCTATCGCTTATAAATGAGATGATTGACAAAATCGTTGATTGCAAACATCTGACTCGACTGAATATAATTTTCGCTTTCAACAAACTTCGTATGCATCTCGATAGTGAGAACTATTCAATCTTCATTACCGCTTTAGAAGCATACAAATCAAAGATTCTATCATTCGAATTAACAAATGATTCGATCTCGTTTCAGCAATCTATGAATGATGTTTTATGAAACTTTCTAAATGACTTCTGCCAAGCTTATTTAAATGACATTCTCATATACAGCAAAACTCAAAAGAAGCATAAACAACATGTCAAGATGATACTAGATCATCTACGAGACGCTGATCTGCAGATAGATATTCAAAAGTGCAAATTCAATGTAGAAGAAACAGTCTTCTTAGAAATCATAGTATCAGAACAAGATCTTTGCATGAACTCTATCAAAGTGAAAGCTATAGTCAATTGAGCTACATCTACTAATCTAAAAAAGATACAAGACTTCGTCAACTTCGTCAATTTCTATCGATGCTTCATCAAGAACTTTTCAAAACTAGTCAAGTCATTCACTCAACTGACTCAAAAAGACATGTCTTTTGTTTGAAACAAAGTCTGCGTTGAAGTCTTTGACAATCTAAAGAAGCAGATCAGCTCAACCTCAGTTCTACGTCATTTTAATGTCAAACGTCAAGCTATTTTGAAAATCGATGCATTCAACTATGTAAAAGACAACATACTATCTCAGTACAATGACGAGAGTGTGCTTCACTCGATAGTTTTCTATAGCAAGAGCATGGTTTCAGCTGAATGCAATTATCACATCTATGACAAGAAATTACTAGCTATTATTCAATGCTTTGAACATTGACAACTTAAACTAAAAGATACTGAGTTATCTATTCAGATGTTTACTGATCATCAGACTTTGAAAATCTTTATGAAAAACAAACAGCTGACTCGATGACAAGCGAACTACCTGAATATTCTATCAAAGTTTAACTTTCAAATTATGTTTCAATCAGGCAAAACAAACATCAAAGTCAATGCTTTAACTAAAATGTCAATGATCGATAGTTTTGAATCAGCTAAAGACATAAATGATCGCTTTCAAACTATACTGATTTCAAATAAAATAAACGTTTTATCGATTGAGTTCAAAATCGAACCTGAATACGAGACTAATCTCTATCAACGCATACGTCTAGTCAATCAGAAGAATAAACTATGCAATGAGTATTGACAAGCTATGAACAAAGGCGAACTGAAGCTTCATGACATGAAGTTAAAGAACTGTCAAATCATTGACAACGTTCTATTCAAAAAGAATCTACTATGAGTGTCAAAACAAATGCATACGAAATTGCTTTGAAAGATTCACAATCAATCATCAATCTTGCACTCTGACATTAGATGAACAATTGATCTAGTTCAACGCTTCTACTATTGATCAGATTATTGAGCAACTATTCAACAATACATTTGAAACTATCATGTCTATCAGCGAAGCAAAGCATCTCGAGATGATACAAATGATTTGCTTCAGCCTCTATTGATCTCTCAGCAGCGTTGACAAGATATAGCTATGAACTTCATCACTAAGCTATCTCTATCGAAAAACTATAACGTTATTTGCATGATCATATGTCATCTCTTCAAAGAACATCACTATGTTCTCTGTCATTGAGAAGACAATGACATCTCAATTGAAGAAACAGTATGAATCATGCTATGAAACGTCTATCAACTTCATGATTTACTCAGTTCTATCGTTTCGAATAAAGATTCTTAGTTCATATCAATCATGTGACAAAGTCTTTGTAAACGACTGAAGATCAAAGTCAATCTATTAACAGTCTATTATTCAGAGATTGATGATTAATTGAAACAAGCTAATCAAGATGTTGAATGCAAACTTCGAATTTACTGCAATTACATGCGAAATGACTGAGCTAAATGACTTTCAATGATGAAATTTAGTGATAATTTCAATACATTCTCGACTATCTTGATGATCTCTTTCTACTTCAATAAAGACTTTCATCTTCGAATGAGTTTTGATTCAGATACGACTGATTACAAAACGACTCATCAACGTATTAAAGCTAGAAAGATCAATAACATTGTCACTCAAATGAGCAAACTTCTTATCTTCAATCATCAACAATTGAAAAAGATCAAGTAGATCACTGAAGCTCAGATGAACAAGCATAGATGAAACATCATTTATGAAGTAGATGATCAAGTTTGATTAGTCTTTGAAAATATCAAAATCACTAAATCATGCAAAGATTTGAAAGATAAGCAGCTCGATCTTTATTCAATCACAGTCAAAGTTGAGATCTTCTATCGTCTTCAGCTATCTAGAAGCATGAAGCATATACATTCAGTGTTCAGCTCAAAGTATCTACGATCTTCATCAAACAACTCTTTATTGAAACAACATTCTGAACTCTCTAGATTGATGATCATTGAAGAGAATGAAGAGCATTGAGAAGTAGATGATATATTGAACTTCAGGCGATATAGAGAAAGACTACAATACAAGATCAAATGAATCGAGATAAATCATGATGACGAATGATACTATGTTGATAAAGGAAAATTCGATGACTCGAAGAAAGTTCTGAATAAATTTCACAAGCTATACTCAAATAAGTCGCACTAAATTGAAAACACGATGAATTTTTTGCTTTTATTTCTTTTCTATTCATGCAAACATGAATGTTCAAAGAAAAGAGTAATGTTATGAACATGTCTGAATCAATCAAAGTTTAAATCTAATTCTAATCAATTCACAATCAGTTTAAGTGAGTTGATTGCAAATTGATTAAAGCAAGTCATGATGCTATGTCTAGTTTGAATCTAGCGCATCTCTATTGAACTTTTAGAATCACTCTCAGCACTTCTTTTCGTTGTTCAGCACTTTCTTCATTCACTTCTTTCATCATTCTTTCAGACAAACACATCTGACATATTACATTACATTTGTATCGAGTCTAGCGCAGCCTCAAGCCATTATTTATAAAAGAGCTCACACTCTTTCTCTTTTGTATTCTTAATGTCTTGTTATAGCTATCTCTAAAGAGCAATACATACATATTAGTCTCGAGTCTCTTTGATTGAATGATTTAGACATAATCTCAACATTTATTCACTCTTAAAGCAAATGAAGATCTTCAATTCTGCGTGAACTATTGAAAGCTAAATGTCATTTTCAAAAGAAATAAATACTCTCTATCGTTGATAAACGAGATCATTGATAAAATAGTGAATTACAAGCATCTGACTAAATTGAACATCATATCAGCATTCAACAAACTTCAAATGCATCTTGATAGCAAGAATTACATCACTTTTATCACTGCTTTAGAAGCATATAAATACAAGATTTTATCATTCAAACTGATTAATGAATTGATCTTCTTTCAGCAATATATGAATGACATTTTATGAAACTTTCTGAATGACTTTTGTCAAGTCTATCTAGATGACATTCTCATTTATAGCAAAATGAGAAAGAAACATAAAGATCACGTTAAACTAGTATTGAATCAACTACGCGAAGCTGAACTGCAGATGAATATTTGAAAGTACAAATTCAATGTAGAAGAGATTGTCTTTCTAGAAGTCATCATATCAGAACTAAATCTTCGTATGAATCTCAGCAAAGTGATAGTCATAGTTCGCTGAATCACTTCGATCAATCTAAAAGAAATTCAGAGCTTCGTAAGATTTGTTAACTTCTATCATCATTTCATTAAGAACTTCTTGAAGCTATTCAAACTGTTTATTCAGCTGACTAGAAAGAACACGTCTTTTGTTTGAAATGAGATCTGTGTTCAAGTCTTTGACAATCTAAAGAAACAAGTCAGTTCAATCTCAATACTTCGTCACTTCGATTTCAAACAACAAGCTATTCTGAAGATCAATGCTTTGAACTATGTAAAAGATGAAATACTATCTCAGTATAATGACGAGAAAGTTCTTCATTTGATGATCTTCTACAGCAAAAGCATGATTTTTGCTGAAATCAATTATTACATCTATGATAAGAAATTGCTAGTCATTATTCAATGCTTCAAACACTGACGATTCAAGCTGAAATGCACTGAACTACTCATTCAGATGTTCATCAATCATCAAACTTTGAAGATTTTCATGAAAAACAAACAGTTGAGTTAACAACAAGTCAACTATCTGAACATTCTATCGAAGTTTAACTTTCAAATCATCTTTAAATCAGGCAAAATAAACATTAAAGTTGATGCTTTAAACAGAATGTCTCTAGTAAACGTTTCTGAATCAGCTCAGCGTCTTGAAAATTATTTTCAGACTATTCTGATTTCTGATAGAGTCAATATTCTATCTGTTAAATTGAAAGCAAATCTTTATCAACGAGTACATATGATCAATTAAACAGATGAGTTCTGCAGCAAATATAGACAAGCTATGAACGAAAACAAGCTCAAATTTCATATCACTAAACTGAAGAACTGCGAAATCATTGACGACGTTCTATATAGAAAAGATCTACTGTGAATCTCTGAGAACATGCATACGAAATTACTACAAGAAGTGCATGATCAATCTTCAATCTCTCATCTCAACAATAGACAAATCATTGATCTAGTTCAGCGTTTCTACTATTGATCAGATCATCAAGCTATGTCATGATGTCAGATTATCAACTCAATTTAGAACATAAATCGTCGATGACTTAAATAATCTCGATTCATTGAATCTGTTTCGCAGTTTAATGAATCAAGTCATCAATCTAGTCATCATCATCTTAATCTAGTCTCAGCAATTCTGTTTCAATCATCTCAGTCATATACGCGAATCTCTGCAATCTTAAGTCATAAAACTACTGTCTAGCCTTGATTCTGCTCGATTCATGTATATAAAAGTCGAGTTTTTATTCTTTTCTTTCGCTCTTTGTCTTTCGTCTTGTACATTATCTGATGTATTGTTTTGTATCTAGATTCTATCAAAGTAATAATAATATCAGTCTTTTATATTGATAATATCTTTAGTCTAGCTCAGTCTCTGACAAGCTACTATTCAATGATACATTTGAAACTGTCATGCTTATCAGCGAAGCAAAGTCTTTAGAAATAGCATCAATGAACTTCATCATTCTCTCTTGATTTCACAGAAATGCTGAAAAGATATAGCTATGAACTTCATCACTGAACTATCTCTGTCAGAAAACTATAACGTCATTTGCACAATCATATGTCATCTCATCAAAGAACATCACTATGTTTTCTGTCATTAAGAAGATGATGACATCTCAGTTGAAGAAACAATTTAAATCATATTATGAAACATTTATCAACTGCATGATCTACTCAGTTTTATTGTTTTGAACAGAGACTTTTAATTCATATTGACTATATGAAAAAGTCTTTGCAAGCGACTGAGAATTACAGCTAGTCTATTCACAGTCTATCATTCTGAGATCAACAATTAATTGAAACGAGTCAATCAAGATGTTGAACGCGAACTTAGAATCTATTGCAATTACATGCAAGATGACTGAGTTAAATGAATATCTATGATGAAATTCAGCGACAATTCAAATATCTTCTCAATCACTTCAATGATTCTCTTCTACTTCAATAAAGAATTTCACTCTTGAATAAGTTTTGATTCAGATATAACTGACTATGAAACAACTTGTGAACGACTTGAAGCTAGAAAAGCAAATGATATTGTCATTCAAATGAAAGAATTACTGAACTTTGATCATCAACAATTGAAAAGAACAAAGCTAATCATTGAAATTCAAATCAATAAACATAGATGAAACATCACATATGAAATAGATGACTGAGTTTGACTATCTTTCAAAAATGTCAAGACAACGAGACTCTGCAAAGATTTGAAAGACAAACAGCTAGATTTCTATCAAATCACTGTCAAAGTGAGTATTTTCTATCATCTTCATTTATCAGTCAGCATGAAGCATTTGCATTCAATGTTCAGCTCAAAGCTACTGCAATCATATTCAGAAAACTTTCTATCAGAACAGCATTCAAAATCACTCAGATCAATCATTATCAAAGATAATGAACATTAAAAGATAAATAATATATTAAACTTCAGACGCTATCAAGATTGAATACAGTACAAAGTCAAATGAACAAATCTAGATAGAAATGATGAATAATACTATGTCGATAAAGAAAAATTTAATGACTCAGAGAAAGTTTTGAACGAATTTCATAAGCTATATTTAAACAAATCGCGCTAAATATTGAAATAACTATCAACAAAAGTGAGCAAATGAATTACATTCATGTGAACATGAATTTTTGAAGAGAAAAGTAATGTTACAAGCGTATTAAGATTGAACAAGACTGAAGCTTTAATCAATTCACAGTGAACGCTAGCGAGTTCTCTGTGTAATGATTAGAGCTAGTCAATGATCTAGTCGAGATCTGATCTAGATCTGACTCAGATTTGACTCAGATACGACTCAATTTCTTTTTCTTTCTCAACATTCTTTTCTTTCAACAATATCTTGTTCATCTACATCATATTCTTTTCATGTCACAAACATATTTCTTTCAAGTCTAGCGCAGTCTCTGAACATTACATAAATAGAAGCTTTTGTATCAATCTTTTTCTGTATTCTTAATATTCAGTTATAGCTTTTTCTAAAAATTAAGCACTATTAACTCTGATCTTCATGAGTTGTATCATTTAAGCATGATTCTGACAATCTTCATGAATGAATAATGCAGCACTTGATGATTTTGTTCGTGATTTTAATGAATCAGCATCAAAGATTTGAGAGAAATGATTTTGAAATTCTTTGAAATGCTCTTTAGTAAATAAATGACTAGACATGATGAGATTTGTTTGAAAGAAGATTGAACAAATAATGATGCTTGATGATTGAAGAAGAAAGACATATAGAATGATGTTTAATCTTCAATAAAGAAGATGAGATTTGTTTGTTGATTGATTTGATTGATAATAATAAATTTATACATTCTTGTGACATTGATTAGATTGACTCATGAGAAACTTTATGCTATTTGTATTGAGTGAACAAAACTCTTTGAGATAGAAAATCACTCGCAGTTTATACGATTGCTTCACGCAGTCGAAACAGTGAGTTTTGAAACTATGTATCAAATTTGTTCACATTGATTGCATGTTAAAGAACAAGTGTTCTAGTCACTCTAAATTGCTTCAAGAGCTTCGTTTTCATCATCATCTTTGCTACTGCTCTGAGACTCTTTGTGATGATGATGATTATTTAATAGTTCAAGAAGTCAGCATCTTGTAACATTCTTAATCGCAGATGCAATCAGTTCAAGCAATGCATGAGTACATGCTTCGTCGTCTGATGACTTTATTCGCAGTTGCATCGCAAGCTATTCGTGCCTGAAACATTGCTAGAGTGCAAATAAGCATTCAGATCTATGCGTTCAATTCTGATGTGCATTGCAAGAATGCTTTCTGCTTTCTGAAAATCATCACGCATCTTTATTGTCTTATTGCTCAGATGCAATCTTTGTGCTAAGATTGCATTAATGTCTGCAACGCGTTCTCTGTACTTTTTTCATCATTGATTTCATTGATTCTTGTGATATTGCTTTATTGCAATGCTATCGCTTGTTGAAATCATTGTGAAGAAAAAGATGCATCGTCTGCATTTTAACTGTATCTTCGCATCTTCTTGAATGAAGATATTCAGAAGTATTATTTTCTTGATGATGAATGAGCGAGAAATGACGTGATTAACTTTCATCAAATAAGCGCATATTAGTTCGCATACTTATCTGATTTCTTGCGTTTAATTGTTGATTCAACTGTGTAACGTGATCTTGTTTTCTAGCATGTTCAAATGAACATGTAGCAAACTCATGTATGTTTCTGTCTTTAGAGTTTCAATATTTACTCTTTTGAACACTTCTGTTACGTGATGCAGAGTCTGATTCTGAAGTGTTTCTAGTCTGTATTCTTTGCTCAACAGTTCATCTTTCTTGTCACGCTGATGTCAGACTAACGCTTTGAATGCAATTTCTGATCTCACTACTGCTGAGTATACTTGTCTTGCTTTTGTGAAGATAGCTTCTCATGTAAAGACTTCAAGATGACTAAGTGTCAGCATTCTTGTGACGTGATTCATCTCTATTTGTCGAAGATGCGCGTTTCATTGCAGTTTCATGTTCAGTTGCATCTTTAGAACTTGTACATCTGATTTCGATTTAATAACTGAGCTTTCTATTTGTATGTTAATCGTCATGTTGAATCTCTTCGATTTTCTAGTGAAATGCGTGAGCTTGTACTTTTCTGATGCAAACGTCACGTCATGAGTGCAAGCTCATTTCGTGCAGACGTCATATGCTTTGCTCAGTGTTCTGCAAATTTCTTCAATGAATCTGTTGTAGACTAGAATGTTAATATTATTTACAAAGTCAAGCACTTCAATTTTAATTTTCAATGCTTCACATTTTTTGATTAAACTTGCGTTGAAGAATAGAAAGAGAATCGATGAAATGAAAAATCTTTGCAATATGTCTGCGTTTATCTTGCGCATGTCACTCGTTTGTTCATTGAATATTAGCGACGTCTCTTGATTCTTTAGAAAGCTGCGTGTTCATTTGATTATGTAGCTCAATGTTCTTTTCATTTTCAGTGTATGCAGAAGTCTGACGTGTGAGACTTGATTAAATGCTTTGACGACGTTTAAGCTTAGCATGAAGATCACATATTTGATTTCACAGTCTTACACTGTGTGAACTTGATCTATTAGTAAATCTAACGTCGAGATCACAAATTGCTTGCATTTCGCTCTCATTTGAGCATTTGATAGCATGTGATGAGTCTCAATTATGTTACTCAGTCTTTTGATCTTGATCGACTTCAGCGCTTTGCTCATGATATCAAGCAAAGCAATGAGTCGATACGTCTTTGAATCAATATAGTCGCTTTTCTTCAATTTGCATAATACTATTGTCTGAGCTTTTTTGAACTGCTTCAAATGATACTTATGTATTACACATGCATTAAATAAACTCGTCAGTACTGAGATCAGTTCTGCAAAACTCGCTTGAAGCGCTCTGTTTGAAATATCTAAAGTGCTTGATGATGATGCTTTGTCTGCTTTTACTCATCTGATTGTCTGCTTCACTTCATCTTTCGTGATGCATGAATTAAATGAGACTGTCAGAGATATGAATGACTCTGCGATGTCACTGACTTTTACTTGAGAAGATGAGAAAAAGAACTTCTCTTGCAGTATCTCGATTTTTTTCTTGAACGTTGTTATCATATGATTGATGTCGCTTTGCTTCAGTGACGAAAACTGAGAAAGTTTTTTAGATAGCTGACTTTCGATTTTAACTCATTTTGCAAAGCATTATATTGATTTGAATGCTTCGCTCAGCTCATGCATTTGTGATCTGAAGTGTGCACATTTCGTTTGTTGAATGATCTTGTTTCTATGATCGTTGTGCTTCAGATATTCATTTCACGCTTCTAATGTATCTTGCGTTTTTCATGTGATTTGCAGTCGTCTTAATTTCATTACTACTTCGAAGCAGCTTTGATTTCAAAAGTCTCTTGCTCAATTTGATGACTTTGTCAAAAGAATAAATTTCTCAATGATCTTCTGTAGCACTCTGATAATCTTGCACACTCTGTCATTCATCATAATCTTGTCATCTAAAGAGCGTTTCAAAGATAGATGTATTTGCAGATAAGCACTTAATGCTTCTGTATTTATTTTCTTTCAAAGTTGTTGAGTTGAAAGTTGCACTGAGATTGTTTGTAAACATAGCTCTGTGATGATTGAAAGATGATTCGATCTCTGATGCAGATCAATTTGTATCTTGCACTTACGTGTCATGAACTGTATTTTCTCGCTGCTAAAGACTAAATCAATCATCGTAAATTGATTGTGAGCTTTGCGAATAATAGTGTCTGATTTCAGCAATAATTTCAGTCTTGCGTTTGTAATGATGTTTAGTAGAGTATCAGTTGTCGTATGACGAGTGAAGCATTTTCGTCTCTCTCAGTGAGAATAATGTAGATTGAAATCTTCTACAATCAGTTGTTTACAGTTATTCTTGAGTAGTTTGTTCAAACGAGAAATGATTGAAGATTTCTCTGTGAATATAGTAAACAGTGAGCATGAGTTGTAGACGTTTAAAATTCTTAACGTTTGCGTTTTGTCATCTGTGTTACGAGTTAATATTCTGATTGAGCAAATGTTAAATTCAGCTGTTTCTACTATTCATTGATTGAATCTTAAACATTTGTTGATGTATATGCATGTTCTTGATTGAAATGATGAGTTTTTCACTAGATGAAAGAAGTTGTGTGCTGAGTTAAATGATTGCAAGTCATTGTTGTTGCAATCTTGCTTCTGTATAGTTACTATGTTGAATTCGCGAACTTTTCTGTCAATTAGAAATGATTCTTGAATTCTTAGTGATTTTCTGATGTTGTACTGTAGAATTTGTAGAAAAGACTGTTTTATCATAGAGTTATTCATAACTGTTGTTGACTTTGCAATGAGAAGACTCTTTGTATGCTTTCAATCATTGATGATTTTTCTCACTTTCTGATTAAACGTTTCTGAATCTGCTCAGATGTCGTCTCATCTGAATCACTACTTACGCAAGAGAAAAGATTGACTCATCTCTTCTTGACTTCTACTATTTATCAAGCTGATTCATTAGCGATTCAACTGCGTGTTTTCTGCATGACTGTTGCTGAGTTCAAGAAATTTATTGAATCAAAAGAATTCATTGAATCTGAAAAGTTCGTTGAATCTAAAGAGTTCAGAAACAGTGAGAAGAATGTGCAATTGTATTTAGACATTTCAGAATATCTGAACAATCTGTTTCTATAGATTTCGAACGCTTGTTTCATCTGCTGTCATCACTTGAAACAGATGCGTCTTCAGAATTCATGATTTTCGTTGCAGTTGATGCAACGTCTTTTATTCAAAGACATCACACACTTCTTTATGTGATGCTTGTCTGCGCACTTTTTGCAGCGCTGATTCTTTCTGCAGATCTTAGTCATGTGATCAAATTCGTGACATCTGAAGCACTGTGTGATGCAACAGTTCTTTTCAAATAGCTTGCATGCACATTCTTGATACGAGTTCAGCATGCTTATGTTCATTAGTCAATTCATCATCGCTTCGATCGCAATCTTTACGATGAGTGATGAATGAGTCTTTTCACTATCTGCTATCTTCTTGAGTCAGACTATTCTTAAAACTTTCAGATCTTCATGAAGTCTCGCGTTATCTTTTATCAATCTTTCAATGATTTTTTTCTAATTGCTCATGTCTATTGTAGTGTGTACTTCATGTGTCAGCACTGCAAAGATTCAACGTGCTACATGTGTTGAACTCACAATTTCTTTTGCTCATGTCTGAGTCTTTTTCAGATTTGCTTGAGCATCTGAGCTAACTGCATGAAGAAAAATGTCATTGCTGCTCAGCTTGCAAAGTGACATGATTAAATCTCTTTGATTTGTCAACACGTCTGCAATTCTCTGTAGAATCTGTTCAATCAACTTCTTCTGTATCTCTTTTATTTCTCTTCTGTTCATTATTTTAATCATGACTTCTCATTTTTTGCAAAGCGACGATGAATCATCTCTGAGACGTTGCTTTCTTGTCGTCATTTCTTCTCTTATCACGTTCGCTTATGATATGATTTTCGTTGAAAGACGCATGCTTCTCTGTGTATGCAACTGCTTGTTGAGCAGTTGAATTGATGTCTTCAGTTTCTATACATCTTTCGCGATGAACATGTTCTGATTCACATGATGTTTTTCTTCTGAATTGAGTTGAAGACATCAAATCAGCTTTAATGCTATCTCTTTTCATGAATGATCTTTGCTTTTCTCTTTCTCTAACGTTGATATCTTTATTAGTAGATTAATAATGTTAGTAACGTTCTCTTCATCATTGCATAAGCATTTTAACTTTGCATTTCTGTTTTCTTGTGATGAATCAACGTTGCTTGCAATCATCTTTGAATCAGCATTGCTGCGATTCATGCAATTTATCGTTATTCAATCATCTTCTAAATTCACTCTGTCTTGTTTGTAATGCTCTTTTTCAAAATTTGTGATGCGTGCGTTGTGATTGTTTTTTTTTCAATATGAATCAATATTGTTGAAAATAGCGATGACAGGCGCGCAGTCATTAGAACTCGGTAGAATAGAGATATAGACAGACGTCGACGAAACGACCTAATTAAGTTTAGTGTCAGAAAACATTCAGTGTATAGTCACTGTCTAGTAGATAGATTTTACAATCATTCTTTTACTCGTTCAACTGAATTCATCACTGTTCACTCTACTCTTTCAATAAATATCTTGATTTGATTGATTTTTTAACAAACAACGAAGATTCTTTATTGTTGAATCTATCGATCGATTTAATTCTTGAGCAATTCATGAAGATTCTTTATCATGATTCTTGTAATCAAGTGAACTTTGCATACTTAATGAGTGATAAGTAATCTAGCAATTCAAACAGTCTTATCGTTGATTTTATTCAACTCTTTAATGTTGTTCTATCTTTCAATTATTGTTGATCATCAGATAACTAAATTTCTTTAAACTCATTTTATTTAAATGAGTATGTTGAATGAGTAATGAAATCAGTATCATGTGATTAATGAATTTTTAATATAATGTCAGAATTATGTTTAAATGATACAATCAATAAAGATCAGAATTGATAGTGCTTAATATTTAAAAATAACTATAATTGAATATTAAGAATACAGAAGAAGATTGATATAAAAGCTTTTATTTATGTAATGTTCAAAAACTATGCTAAGCTTGAAAGAAATGTGTTTATGACATGAAAAGAATATGATGTAAATGAACAAGATGTTAATAAAAGAAAAGAATGTTGAAAAAGAAAAAAATGTTAAGTCATATTTGAATCATATTTGAGTCATATCTGAGTTAAATCTGACTAGCTCACTGATTAGCTTTAATCATTACACAGAGAACTCGCTAGCGTTCACTGCAAATTGATTAGAACTTCAGTCTTAATATGCTCATAATAAGATTCATTAATCGCATTATCTTCATCTTCTTCTTTGTGATAAATATTTTATGCTTCAATGATAGTTTTCTCAGAATTCAAGTTCATGATATGATTATAATACTTAAAAAGCATTATCTGTTCAACTGATTCTGAAGTCATTTGTAATCAATCTCATCAACAAACTCTTCTTGTAAGATTAATGTTCATTCAATATTTATAAAGAATATTAAACATGAAAGAACATTCTTAGTCATTTGAGTTAATCTTGAATAGTTTAAGATGTTGTCTCTTTAATACTTTCATATTGAAAACTTCTCAACAATAACATCAATGCAAAGATATTGATCATCTTTACTAACAGATACAAAGTGACGTTAAGTTCTTTGAAAAAAAGTTCATATAATCATCATAACAAATTATAACATTGTTAATAAATAATCAATTGCATTATCATATTGCATTATCTGATCAACATCACTAGTCACTTGTGCTCTGACTTCTTAGACTAATCGCGTCAAGTTGAATACTTGAGTTCAATTCAAGTACTCAACTTGAAAAGTGTTGAGTTGAATTGAAATTTTTTTGAAAAAGTGTCGAGTTGAATTAAGAAGTTGAATTCAAGAACTCGAATTGAGTTGAGAAGTTTGACTTGACAATTCAATTCAACAACTCGACTTGATTCAACAAGATATTAGATAGATGTAAATAGCTTAATTAAACAGTCTTCATCATGAAGACTTCATGATTTTCATCATGACTTTCTATCAAACACTCTTCACGATAATGCAAAAAGATAATGCACTATGAATTTATAAAATTATGAATTATGCTTAGAACTTAGAAAGTAAGATAAGCGCTGTTCGCTAGTTGAACAGCTCTATTATTTTCTTTTCACTTTCATTATTCTCTTTCTTCTCACTACTGATAATCTCATATTCATCATGTTGTAGTTTCTTCTCATTCTTCTTTGCTTCATAGCACATTTCTGCATTATTGTTTTCTACTATGATGAGATCATTTGAATTAGAATTTATTGCATGTATTGAATTCTGAATTTCTCGTTCTTTGACAGTTGAGAAAGTGACGAATTCTGTTGCAAAATTCTGAAAAGCTGTCATAAAATTAATATCGTCAGTCTGCTTTAACTTCTTCAAATCATCATGATGAAGAATTCTTTGTTGAATTAAGTGAACTATAAAGATTCTAAATTTTGATATTTCTTCATTCATGTTCAGCTCATCTGTTGTCTTTTAAAATTGATATTAGTTTCTACAACTGAAAGATAATGCATATAAATAATGCATATCTTTTTTACTTTTGAAGCAATTTTCTCTGCAGTAATATTTGCATTTTGTGTCACAGCAGTTATATTGAAAAGCTTTATCATCTCAATGACAATCTCAGCATTCGCTTTGCATCTGATTTTCAATTCAAAGCATTTAACTATAAACAGATCAGCGCTTTATTTAGTATTACATTACTGAGATGCATTATTATGAATATCTTTGTTCTTTCGCTCTTGTTTTATCTCATTTCTTACATTGTCTTTCATCACTGCTTTGTTGATTTCATTCACTTCTTTTCAAACATTGAATTGTCTTAGTTTGTATAGTTGTTTGAATATGACTACATGATCATTATTCTGTCGCTTGTAGTGTTTTTTGATCTTATTGAATTAATTTTCACCACGATTTTAACTTGTGATAGACTTTGAATTTACAAATAAAGTGAACATTATCTGTTAGAATCAACATTGTTCTCTTGATAATGCATTTAAGTAATGCAACAGTATCAATGAAATTTGAGTAGTTCAATAAAATATGAACAGATAGAAATTTTTGAAAAGTAAGAAAAAAACTCATCAAGTGAGATGAGTTTGAGTGCAACGAGAAAAATTTAATTATTATTCTTAACACTTATTTCTTAACACTTATTCAATATTTTCTTCAATTTCTTTTCTGATTTTTCAATCACTTCTTCTATCATATTTTCTTGAATTGTTTTAGTAATTAACGCTTCAATAAATAATACTTTTAAAAATAATACTTTTAAAAATCAAGTTTACATAAATCAAATCAATTATTCTTGATAAACAATGACATGCATCAAGAATGTTATCAATAATGCATACTGATAATGCAATATGACTTGTTTATTGCTGACAAGTTCATTTTTAACATATGCATTAGCACGTAAGATGTCTAAGAGCTCAATGCATTCAACTGATCATTATGTTATCAAAGAAACTTCAGTCTTTAAATCTATTACTACTACTAAAAAGATAATGCACATGAGTAATGCATTATTTACTGACATACTAATGCTTTGCAACAGAAAAGACATTACAAATCAGACATTGTTACGCTGCGTGAAATTTGAAAATATCAGAAGATTGCAGAAAATCTCATTCTTAAAATAATCTTCGAAAGACTGATTAAAGAGATTATGCATGATTATGCTTAAGCAAACATGCTACAATATAATTTTTGCATTCAGCGCTCTGTCTTGAATGCTCTTCAAGAAGTCATTGAAAACTTTATGATTTTCTTTATGAAAAGTAAGTGCATTATTCTTTCACATTATTACTCTTGTTGTAGAATTTTCATTGACATTTTGCTTTATGCAGACATCAACTTGATGACAATTTACGTCAAACACGTCATCATTCAAGATAGAGATATGAGATTTATGAAGAATTTCATGATGAATCTTGATGTCATGTTTTTCAAGACAGACTAGAAAATGTCTGTCTTCATCAGTTAGATAAACAGTGTAATTCTTGAAATCACATTCACATTATTCTTGTGCATTATTCTTGTGCATTGACTTAATTGTACTTCTAATAAGTACTTGCTTTAAATGCAAGACTTTTAATAAATGAGATAATATTGCAGATTTATGAATAAATCTGCATCAAAACAGTCTTCAAAGATACTTGAAATGAATCAGCAGACTCATTGATCTCTTGATTATCATTCTTCTTTCTGTGATAAATATTTCAGAGCTTAGTAATAGTCTCATCTGAATTCAAATTCATAGTTCAATTGTAATACTTCATCAGCATTATTTATTTCATCATTTTTAAACTCATTTGTGATCAATTTCATCGACATACTTTTCTAACAAGACTGAAAGTTCGCTCAATATTTATTAAGAATATTGAGCATGAAAGAACATCTTTAGTCATTTGCATCAATCTAGAAAAATTCGAAGCATTGTCTTTTCAAAATTGTCATGTCAGACATTTCTCATTTATAACATCAGTGCAAAGATATTAATCATCTTCGTCTTGAAAAGAATGAGCACGCTGAGATTGTCAAAGCAATGATTTTCTAACAGTTGCAACAGACTACAAGATCATTAGTAAATGATCAAATGCATTATCATAATGCATTATTTCATCAGCATCACTTCTTGTTCTTTGTGCTTCTGCTCTCAAATCGACAGCTGAATCTTCATAGTAATGATGAAAATACTCTTTAAACTCTGTCTTGTACTTGATCTTGTAGTGAACAGACTCTTCATCATGATCTGTATCTTTATTATCTTTGTCATCTCAAGTCTTGTAAAGATTTAGCTTCATTGTAGAATTCAGAATATTTGCAAGATTATATATTGTTTCATCGTCGTTTTCAATCTTGACATAATACTTCACAAGTTTGATTGAAACTTTTTTGCAAGTCTTTACTATAACAGCACTTGATGAGCAAGTACTTCTTCTTATATTCTTTTCAATCTGCTCAAAATGATTGAAAAGTGCATTAAATATTTGAAATTTCAAGTGAATATCTGCATTAGTTGTTCATGATACTATTAAAGTGCATTTGTAGAAGAAATTTAATAGATTGTCAACAAGCAAAATCATGAATCACTCACTTTCATCAAGTTTGATCTTTGCAATCTTGAAATCTTCGCAGTATTTCTCTGTTCAAAGATCAACAAATTCACGTAGTTGATATACTTGACGAAGCATCAAGTATGTAGAATTTCAATGAATGCAAATATCTTGTATCAGTTTTCTAAATCTTTTGTCATTCTGCTCTTGAAAAGCTTTGAAGTGAATCAATTGCTAAAAAGAGTCGTTGACAGCTATCATCAGAGCACAAATTTAATTTTATAATTAATAAATGCATTACTTTTTTGCATTATCATTCAAAGCAATATCTTTTTGATCACAATAAATAATTCTCTGCTTGTCTTAATATCTTGCACTTGCTCATTCTTTAATTGAGCAATAACATTATCAGCTATTATCTTTGATTCAAAAGCTTGAATAAAATCTTGAGTCACAAGATTGATGATGTAAATCAAGCAATTAATGAAATTCTGTGTTCTGTTTCATCGAAACTCATGATGATTCATAATCTTTTCAAGTTTCTCTTTCAAGATACTATTATTACTTGCATTATTAATAACAACTTCAAAAAGCTTGTTCTTAATAGCGTAGTTTTTCAGAATTTTCATTAGCTTCATCATCAATTGATGATTGATATGCTCAATATCAAAAGACGTAAATTTAATAAAATGTTCATAAAACTGAAATTTAACATCGATTCAGTATATCAACACTTTCAAGTATGCTACTCTTTGAAAACTAGATCACACGTTCAAAGCAATAAAGATATATTGTGACTTTTTAAGATTCATTCTGATCTGATCACAAATATTCTTATAATGAGAGAGAATCATAGTTATCATATTTGTGCAATGCACAATCTGCAGATTTGAACGAAGCATGTATAGCAGCTTTTGAAATTGCTCGTTATCAATGATTCAAAAGAATAAATTCAAGTCAACAAAAATCTTGCATAATTGATTTTCTCAATTCTCTTGATTAAAGACAAAGACTAACTTGATATGACTTTTCTTCTAATAGTTTGTCAATTTTGCATTATCAATTTGCATTATCAGATATAATTTACTCATTCAAAAGTCAGTTCAATCTATGATTGCAAATGTTCATGTTTTCGCTCTGTCGCTGTGCAAAAGTCTGATTCAAGATGCTTTTTCATAACAGACGTGCTAAAGCTATCAAAAGCTGTAGAATGATTCATAATCTTATTGCAGATTATGCATGAGATTTTGAGCAATTCTTCAACTATCGAAGTTAATTGTATAAAGTGATTTCATATATTAAATTGCTTATCATCTTTGACTTTTTTGAATCAAAGTGAATTGACTATCTTTTTTTGAGTCTTGTTTTGAATACTCTCGACAACAGAAATTTGAGATCATCATTGTAAAAAAAAGTCATCTGTATTCAAAGTTCATTGAACATACTTGCTATTCTTTCTTATCTTGAGCTGTGAAAAATTCTGATGAATTTTATTCATTGCTTTTTGTTTAATCTTCTTCTTTTTAAAATAATGTGAAAGTTTCATAAATCTTTGATTGAACAGATTGAAAGTTGTCAGCAAACTAAACATTCTGTCATATTGTAGAATGATTTGTATTTGCAACGTAATAACAGTAGTGATGAATAGCTTGAAGATAATATATAAAGCAATGAATAATGTGAAAAGATAATGCAATTTATTGCAAGAAATGAAGAGAACAACAAGCAGACATGTTGTTCTATGTTTCTATTCTTAGCTCTCTTGACGTCAAGCTCAAGTTCTTGACGAGTCGAGTTAAGTTGACTCAACTGCTACTTAAGTCGCGTTGAATCGAGTTGAAAATATGCTCAATTCAACTTGAATCAAGTTGAAAATGTGAGCAACTCGATTCAAGATCGATTTGAGTTCAAAATGTCAACTCAATAGTCAACTTAATGATCAGTTTATGACTTCTGCAGTTGTAATTTTCTCTTCATAATGATGATGAAAATAGTTCTTGAACTCTTTTTTGTACTTGTCATAATAAAAATGAGAATCATTCTCATTTACATCTCAATCTTGATACAAATTCAGCTTTTGAGTAGAATTTAAAATTATAATGAGATTGTATATCAATTTATCTTTGCTCTTCATCTTGAAATAGTACTTTGCAAGCTTGTTAGAAGTTAGTTCGCGAGCTCAAAGAACAAGTGCTTGTGAAATACATGCATTATTGCATACTATCATCTCAATAACATTGAGATGATTGAAAAGAGCATTAAACATTTGAAATTCTAAATATATGTTAACATTAATGATTCTAGACACAATCAGAGTTAACTTGTAGAAAGAATTTAACATATTGTCAATAAACAATACTAGTGATCATTCATTCTTCTTTAATCAAATAGCTTGAATCTTTGCATCTGTCAAGAATTTCTCAACTCATATATTAATCATGTCACGCAGTTAATATGCACATTGAAGCATCAAATAAATAAAGTTTCAGCGAATGCAAATGTCTTGTATCAATTTTCAAGATCTTATGACTTAAAGCTTTAAAAAGCGAAGCTTTCATTGAGAAGAACTGTTGATGACAATAGTAAGAGTGCAAATCTGTTTCACTGATTAGTAAATGCATTATCTTTTTGCATTATCAACTTGATAAATATTTTCTTGATAACAATGCAAAGATCATTACTTGTGATTACATTCTTGACTTGATTGTCATTTAATGACACAACGAAATTGTCATTCAAAGTCTTTGATTTAATAGCTCTGATAAACTCTTGAGTCATTAGATTGATGATATGAATCATACAAGATATTGAGTTTTGTGCTCTATTTCATGAAATGTCACGTTGACTGAGCACTCTTTCAAGCTTCTTCTTTAGAGTGTCATTTTTGCTTGCATTATCAATAATAACATCAAAAAGCTTGTTTTTAATGTTGTATATATTCAAAATCTTGAACAGCTCTTGCATCAAATGATGATCAGTATGCTCAACTTGAAGAGATGTAAATTCAATGAAATGTTTATGATATTGAAATGTAACATTCATTCAATATATCAAAACTTTCAGATAAGTGACTTTTTGAGAACTAGATCATGCATTTAATGCAATAAAAATCTGTCGTAACTCTTTTAAATCTTGCTTTATCTTTGCATGAATTTCATCATATTTCAAGAAAATTATGCTTGACAATTTAATGTGATGAACGAAAGTAATCTTTGAACGAAGCATTTGTAGTAACTGTCAAAAATGCTCATTTTCAATGATTTGAAAAGACAAATTCAGTGCAATGAAGATTTAACACAATATTTTTTCTCAATTTTGTTGATTGAATTGAGATGATAAGTTGATATGACTTTTCTTCTATAAATACATCAACTTTGCATTATCTATTTGCATTATCATATTAAACTTACATGATTGAAAAATATCTCAAGCTGTGAAAGAAAGTTGAATTATTTTCGTTTCTGATAAGCATTTGACTTGAGATGCTTGATCATATTGAACATACTAGATTCATCAATAGTTATAAAATGATTTAGAATTTTAAGACAATTCTTGCATGAAATCTTAGAATATTCTTTCAACGTCAAAATCATTTGAATAAACTTGTTTCAGATTTTGAATTGTTTATTTACTTCAATTTTCTTAGTTCAAAGTGAATTATTTATCTTTCTTTGAATCTTGTTGATGACACTTTTGTCAATAAACATCTGTAATCATCATTATTGAAATTAAGCATTAATATCAGCACTTCACTCAACATATTGATTATTTTCTCTTAATATTAAAAGAGAAGTATCACGATGAATTTTATTCATTGCTTCTTGAAGAGTTCATTTCTTTTCGATGAAATTCTGATTGATGTTTCATGAATCTTGACTTGTGAATTCATTAGAATGAAGATTACTGAAAGTAGATGAATGAATGATCGAGAAATTAAATTCTTTCTCGATCGAAGATCTTGATAATTTATATGTCTTATCAGAATCAGACATCTTGCAATATATTTTATTAATAATGCAACAAGATAATGCAAACATCGAGAAGAGAAATAAATTCATTTGTTTCACGTAAGTCTTTCAAATATAATAATGTAATTAATTTGATTTAATTTGATTTGAATTCATACATTCTTGTGACATTGATTTAAGTTTAACTCATGAGAGAAACTATGATATTTATATTGAATGAACAAAACTCTTTGAGAAAGAAAATCGCTTGTCGACTATATGATGACTTCAACATCGTCAAGACAGTGAGTTTTGAGACTATGTATCATGTTTGAATCTATAGCTTTTATTCAGCGCGTGATGCTCTAGTAAACTCTTGATGAGAGTGTCTGTGCTGTTTGATTATGTCACATTGTTCTTGCTCTGCTCTTCATAGATAGTATTCTTTACAAACGATGTCTCAATTCAATTTCTGATTCGAAGATGAAGATGTTTTCTTTGCACTCATGATGCTCGTGATTGTAATCGATAGCTGTGTTCTCTCGCTTAATGATTGTCATTCATTGAGCAGAGAAATATATGATGAAAGAGAGATGCACATGATGAGAAGATAGAATGTGATTGTACTGAATAATTCTTTTCTTCTCTTGATTTGACTTGTGTCACGCAGACGTTGAATGAATTGTTAGTATAAATGTGCAATCGCAATCGTTAGATGATTTGACTTTAATCAATAGAGAAGAATGCGTTCTGATCGTTCTTCTGCGCTCTCAATTTTTCACGTAGATAGATATATGACTTGATGTCAAGTAAAGAAGATGAGTTCAAGCTTTCTCAGTATATCAGCGTGATCGACAAGTCACTACTTTTTCAAGCACTGTAATCACGACTCTCAGACTGAAATCGATTATTCTATCTGATATCTTTTCATCAATTACTCAACGACACTGTCGATGTGATGAAGATGTTTCAGTATATCGATGCGATCAACGAATCACAAATTCTTCGATCACTTGTAATCACGACTCTTATACTGAGATCGACTTTTTCACTAGATATATTTTCATCTTTTACTAACATCAACATGTCATTAATCTTCTTCATAGATTGATAGTGACTGTTAGAAGAAATGTTGTCGTGTAGATGAAAACTCTGCATGATCAACTTTCTCGCTCATGCAACATTCTAACATTGTTTAAATTGCGTTGAATTGAGATTTCTTGACTCTTCTGACTTCTATTCAGAACATAGAATCAAAAGATTTGTAGTTGACATCATATACAGATGAATCTCATTGTCGATCTGATGTAATAGATTCAAAAATAGTAAATCTTGACATTTAATATCATTTTCAATTTCTTGATGAGTTGAATTGAGAATTCAAATCAAGTATTGATTCAAGATTGATATCAGATTGAGTCAGAATGTTGAAATCAAGTATTCAAGTTAAGTCAGAAGATTAATATCAAGTACTTGAGTCAAGTCAGAAGATTAATATTGAAACTCAACTTGATGATCAGTTTATGAACAGTTGTCAAAAATCACTGATCAAACTGATCTCTTCAATCGAGCTGTTTCTTTCAATAATCATTGTAAAGAAGCTCTCATTTCATCAAATGTAGATGAATCTCAATTGTCTTCGTCTTCAACTTCTTCGTAATTCTCATGTTTTGAATCTCAGTTATCTTTACTTTCTTAACAATCTGAATCTTCTCGATCGAAATCTTCTTCACTAAAATGTTCATGATCTGATTCATTTGCATCATTATTATGTTCTGAATATTGAGAGAATGAACTTGAGTGTAGTATCTTTTCATCTCATATTGACATCGACTTGTCATTAGTCTTCTTCATGAATTGTAGCTGTTAGAAAGAATGTTGTCGCGTAGATGAAAACTCTGCACGACAGCTTTCATGATCACGCAACGTTCTAACGTCGCTTGAACTGCGTCGAATTGAGATCTCTTGACTTTTCTGACTTCTATTCGAGAATAGAATCAAAAGGTTCGTAGTCGACATCATGTACAGATGAATCTCGTTGCCGACCATATATAAATAGATTCTCTTGTATATTATAAATAATATCAAAATGACAGTGAATCTCTTTGACGATAGTCAGAGAGCATCAGTGTAGTAGTAGAAGATGTATGTTACGAGCGTATCAAGGCTGAATAGAGCTAGTCAGTGCCTCTAGCTCAGATCTGACTCAGTCTCTATTTTCTTTCATCAACATCTCTTTGTTCAACATCATCTTTCTTTCTACATCACATTCTACTCGTGTCACAAACACATTCTCTTCGAGCTTAGCGCAGCCTCTGAATATTACTTAAATAGAAGCTCTTGTACTCACCTTCTTCTGTATTCTTAATATTCAGTTATAGCTATCTCTAAAGATCAAGCACTATTCAACTCTGACTTTCGCTGATTGACTCATCTAGGCACGATTCTGACATTATATTAAGAATTTGTTAATCACACGATACTGATCTCATTACTCATTCAACATACTCGTACAGACAGAACGAGTCTAAAGAAATTCGTTTACCTGATGATCGACGCAATCGAAAGACTGAACAACACTAGGAAGTTTGATAGAATCAACGACAAGACTGTTTGAATCGCTAGACAACTTATCGCTCACTAAGTACGCAAAGTTCACTCGATCAAGAGAATCAACCTATTCTCGTGAAACAGACGAGTGAAAATAAGCTGTTCAACCCGATTAAGAGAATCGACGATAAAAGACCTTCGTGAATTGCTTGAGAATCACTCAAAAAACTCACAAACCAAAAATACTTTTCTAATCAACAACATTCTTTCCTGAAGATTAAACACTTGATCATACGCCTTCATTAATACTGCCGAGCATCGTCATTCGCTCAGCCTCGTTCTTTCTTCAAATTTCACCATGTCAAAACGTTCATCTATCGAAGAATGTTTCGAAGAATTTCGAAATCGTTTCTCTCAAACCTCTGATGCTGATTCATCGGAATTCTCTAGTGCTGAATCATTCATCAGTGAAGACGACGAGTCATTCGCTGAAACAGTAATACTCTCTGTTTCTATCGAAAACTGAAAGGCTCGATGCATGACTCTCGACAGAGAAACGAATCGACTCAACAAGCTGAGTAATCAACGAGACGATGAAATCAAAGAGTTGAAGGCTAGACTTCAAACTAAAGAAATCACTTCTTCTGATTTCACCTACTCTGAGCGTTCTAGATCTCAGAAAATACCTGATTCTTTCTGATTTACTGACGAAAAGAATTCTACTTGGGAAAACTGATACGACAAAATTCAGAATAAACTAGAGATCAACGTCGACCTCTTTTCAAATGAACGAGTCAAACTGAGCTATGTACATTTCAGATTATTCAATGACGCAGCTGATGTCGTTCAATCTAGACGCGAACGTGACTGTGTCAATCTCTATAAGATCGTCAATGATCTTTTGAAAGAACTAGCTGAGTTGTTCAATGATTCAGATAAGAAAGTCAACTTTCGTAGAGAATACTACAACTTGATTCAAGAATCAAAGAAGTTCAGCGAGTTCTACACTCAGTTTCAACGATTATCTTTCTATCTGAAGTATCACGAAAAGCAACTGATCGTCGATCTGAAAGATAAAATAAATTCTCGTCTTCGATTCGTTTGAATAGATCAATTAGTTCAACCTGATTCTCTCAAAGAGATTCGTTTCTACCTGATTCATTTGAATAATGATCAGCGAGCCATTCGAGAAATCAAGAACAAAGTCAATCTCATCAAACGCGTCAACGACCTGTCAAAGATCATCTTTCATAGAGCTGTTGTTACTCAGTCAGTCGATCATTCAAAACCTGATCATCTAAAGCCGCGCGACGCGATTTTAACTAGCGTCAAGAAAGCAGACGTTCTAGTCAAAATCTGTTTCATATGTCATAAATCAGGTCATAGCTCTAGAGAGTGCTCTGATCGATCTACTAGAATCAATGCAGTGAACAATGAATACGATCGTTTCGAATTCGAGTTCGATTCGAATTTCGATTCAAAAAACTAGTCATCTCTTCAAAAGTCATCGAAGAGATAGAGATTATATCTTTGTGCAAACTAGACGAAATTCTATCAGAAGAGAATTACTTTGAAAAGTCGTTTCTAATTGACGTCTTTCTCAACTCTCAGAATCGATCTTTTAGCCTTCGTTCTCTGATAGACAGTGATTCAGTCGCTCATACGCTCATACACGCTAACCTAGTCAATAGAGTATGCGAGGAACTAGAAATTCAACCTATATCACTGGCAAAAGAGAAGTTAATAAGAGACTATGATGAGAAGATATCTAAGAAGATCATCATTCATAAAATTCTATTCAATCTCATCATCGAAAGTCATAAGAAATTGACTGTATCAATGCTGATAGCTGATATCGATCATCATGAAGTCATATTGAGTAAGCTCTGAATGAACAAAAACGAAATATTATTGAATATGCGAAACGACGTCATTGTTTTTTCGAATCAATTAAATACTTCTATTTCGATTTTTCCGATTTCCCTCAATTCAAAGCACCCAAGTTGATCGCGATCAACTTCGCTCTCTTCTATCATTCAGACTAAGACCTCTATTATGCTCAAACGACCTGTTTCAACTACGGCTAAGAAAGAATCATTCTCGATTCAAAGCATAGATGCAGCTTCGTTCAAAACTCTACTGAATCGATCAAAGAAGAATCAGACTGAAGTCTTTGCCCTATTCATGACTGATATTGATAGAGAAATCGCGTACAATACTCAGTGCGATTTGAACGTTCTAAACGTCTCTTCAATCGATGAAACGACTCAGAATTTGAAAGATATTAAAGTCAAGCTGTCATCAGAATATCATGAGTTTCTAGATGTTTTTGATCGAGCTCAATCGAATAAACTACCCTCTCATCGCTTCTACGACCATAAAATCGAGCTCACCAGTGATTCAACGTTCTCTCGCTGTCGAGTCTATCGAATGTTCTCTGTCAAACTTCTGAAAGTAAAGAAGTACTTAAACGAGAACCTGTCGAAGAAATTCATCACTTCTAGTCAGGCTCTCTATTTCTTCCCCGTTCTATTCGTCCTCAAAGCAAATGAAGATCTTTGATTCTGCGTGAACTATCGAAAGCTAAATGTCATTTCCAAAAGAAATAGATATTCTCTATCGCTGATAGACGAGATCATTGATAAAATAGTGAGTTGCAAGCATCTGACTAGATTGAACATCATATCAGCGTTCAACAAACTTCGAATGCACTTCGATAGCGAGAATTACACCACTTTTATCACTGCTTTAGAAGCATATAAATACAAGATGCTATCATTCGAACTGACTAACGAACCGGCCTTCTTTCAGCAATATATGAATGATGTTCTATGAGACTTTCTGAACGACTTTTGCCAAGCCTATCTAGATGACATTCTCATCTATAGCAAAACGAGAAAGAAACATAGAGATCACGTCAAACTAGTATTGAGCCGACTACGCGAAGCTGAACTGCAGATGAATATTCGAAAGTGCGAATTCAATGTAGAAGAGACTGTCTTTCTAGAAGTCATCGTATCAGAACTAGGCCTTCGTATGAATCTCAGCAAAGTGACAGCCATAGTCAGCTGAATCACTTCGATCAACCTAAAAGAAATTCAGAGCTTCGTGAGATTTGTTAACTTCTACCGCCGTTTCATTAAGAACTTCTCGAAGCTAGTCAAACCGTTCACTCAGCTGACTAGAAAGAACACGCCTTTTGTTTGAAACGAGATCTGTGTTCAAGCCTTTGACAATCTAAAGAAACAAGTCAGCTCGACCTCAGTACTTCGTCACTTCGATCTCAAACGACAAGCTATTCTGAAGATCGATGCTTCGAACTATGTAAAAGGTGAAATACTATCTCAGTACGATGACGAGAGAGTTCTTCATTCGATGATCTTCTACAGCAAAAGCAT